>Ga0315285_10005375_pt1 | contig 13222 bp, 12 predicted proteins | sample YL17G09_36_MG_FD_203698 | JGI IMG/M metagenome (GOLD analysis project Ga0315285, IMG submission 203698) | Sediment microbial communities from Yellowstone Lake, YNP, Wyoming, USA - YL17G09_36 | ecosystem: Environmental > Aquatic > Freshwater > Lake > Sediment | place: USA: Wyoming | collected... | reverse complement strand
TGTCACCGAAAACCGTGAAAAAACGCTGGAAGAAGTCAAAACAAGGATGCAGTCATGGCGCATGGTGATGCAAACCCTGCTTGACCGAGCGAACCTTGAATATCAAAAGATGCTCATGCAAGCTCAGGCCGTCGGCGAGGTCAGACTCGCCAACCCGCAGGACATAGAAGCTGCGGGCCTTGAGATTCTCGTGGGCTTCAAAGGCGGCAGACCCGTTCCGCTCGATGCCTATACGCAGAGCGGCGGCGAAAGAACAACAGCCACCATGAGCTTCCTACTTGCTTTGCAGCAGCACGTCCGCTCACCGTTCCGTGCGGTTGATGAGTATGACATTCACATGGACCCCAAGAACCGCGAATTGATCGCCCAGATGCTCATCTCCGCAGTGAACGATTCAAACGCTCAGTACGTCGTCATCACTCCGAGCCAGATAACCTTCGCAAAAGAAGACGTGAACATCATCACTGTGCAGAACGTAGAAGGCAAATCCATCGTCAGGGAGGTCGCATGATGCAGTCAAAAAAGGAGCATGAGAATCTTGGAAGAGAAAAACTGCAACGCATCATCGACACATGCAAGTCCGTTGAGGACCGTGCACTCGACCCCTTCCTCGTAGACATCAAAGGAAACATTAACGCGCTCAAAGAATATTTCCCGGAATGGAGAATCCCTGAAGACCTGTGCCTGGACGCTGAAACCGTGCACCACCTCGCCTCTGTCACCAGACTCCAGAGCGAATGGGTCAAACACCGCTCAACATCCCTGTACACTGACCCCTTTCTTCTTGAAGACAAGATCAGACGCATGACGAAAGCAGATATCGTAGAAACGTTCGCCAAGGTCTGGCGCCCGACGATCGAGCTCGAACAGATCTCGCTGCGCAGCATAACCGAGGCCATTGAATACTGGGATAGCCTGCTGCCCATGAAAGAAAGATGGAAGGAATTTCCCCTTGGAGAGAACGAGACGGGCACCGCAACCAGAGAAGAACTCATCAGCCAAAGAATCCTGAGAGACAGATCCTTCTCAGAAGAACTCGAAACCTTCTGGCAACAACTCAAGAAAAGCACGGCGGAAAAAGGTGAGAACGGCAAAATCCACTACTGGAACTTCGTAGGCGCAGACACGTACAACGAAACGGTGCAAAGAGCCTTCATGGCAAGTTTCCTGATCACCTACGGCTACGCCACGCTGGAAATCCACCCGTTAGAAGAGGAAGTATTCATAGTTCCATACCAAAAGCCCGCGCCCAATACGGGCAGCAAACAACTAGTCTCCATCCCCATAGCCGTTTCAGCTGAAGACTGGCAAAAATGGAAAAAAGGAGAACTCCAATGAGCAAAAGAAAAGCCTACTACGCCAGCAAACTGAAGCGCGCAACTCATCTCCTCTTCTACAAGAGACACAAGAAACCCGGAGTCAAAGGATGGGAACTCCGCAAAGCCCTCGGCTCAGACTACCCCAAAGTCCTGAAACTTCTGGATGATTACCTCAAGATGCTTGACCTACAAGTCAAGACCGTGTTCGAAGAAGAAAGGACTGTCGAAAAACCCACACTGGAACAACTCGACAAAGCACGATTCCTTATCACGCTACGGGGAGAAATAACGCCTAAAGAAGCAAAAATGATAGGCTGGCGCGTGGACGACCTTGCCGGACTCGCAATAGCCATCAGCTACATAATATCAAAAAGAGGAAAAGCCCCGCGAAAAGAAGTAGAGGACATCCTAAGGGATAAACTTCCAGGATGGAAAGTCGGCCTCAACGTCGACAGGTACATCAGGTACGGCTACCTGACACAAGACGAAAACGAACAACTGTATCTGGACTGGAGAACACGCGCCGAAGTGGATCAAAACGCACTCGTTGACCTGGTCCTGTCCCACGAAAAAGCCTAATTCTTTGCCCGAGACAGTTCACGTGACCAAACATGAGGTTCTGCAGCCGATGCGGCGCACGTATGATAAGAACTAAACAAGGCTACGAATGCACAAAATGCGGAAACAGAGAAGCATACCGCTGGTTCACAGCAATATCAGGAGAACATGCAGGCATCAACAGAGAAACCACGATAGAACACTACAGATGCACAAGATGCTCCCACACCTGGACAAAAACCTCTTGAAAACGTGCGCTGCCGAATAATGATACATTGATAAAAAATTAGACCGAGGTGGCGCTTCCAGAAGGCCACAATTCATTTTCGTATCTTGTGATAAGCATAAGCCACTGCAACAATCACCATTAAGGCAGCAAGAATCAACAATGGGTTACCGATGAACTTGTCCACGAATGAATCATCTGCGAAAACAGCATTGCTCAATCCACAGAAGGCAAACAGTAGAAATGCTGACAAAGACAAGATGCGCCTTTTCATGGCAAGACCTTCTCCAATTCGGCTACGTTATGCTGACGTTCTGTATTTGAAAGTATCTCTTCGCGAGAAACCGCAAACGTTCAGCGTTCCTTCCGTTCTTGCCTATGGCCACGCCCTTGTCCTTCGGGTTAACCGCTACGACGGCAATTGTCTTTCCGTCAGGGCGCTCAGTTATACGCACTTCGCTCACGGTCGCCGGCCTTAAAGCATTCTTTATGAACTGTGAAGGCTCTTCAGCATACTCGATTATCTCATGCTTCTTCCCAGTCATTCTTTCCAAAGTGTGAATGTTCCTGCCGCCCTTTCCTATGGCCACACCCACTTGTCCTTCACTCACAACATACAGCACGCGGCCTTGCTCCTCATCGATAATGCAATCCTTAACGTTCGCGCTTGTTATGCTCTCGAATAAAGCAATGTACCGCATCTCGGTGCTGGTGAACTTTATGCCGCTTGTCATTCATTTCCTCCGCTGGATTCTTCAGGTTCACTAGATTCCGTGAGCTTCAAAATTTCAGAGTCGCCAGGTTCTCTTATACTTAACGCTGAAACACTGAAAGGTTTGCCGCAAGCAGCCGCTAGATCCAACGATGAACCCTTGTAAGTGATCACAGGAAGCTTGGAAAGCTTCGAATAGCGCTCTATATCGTCACGGGTTTCTCTGGGACAATTCGCTGCCAGGATAATCAGCTTGGCTTTTCCAGTTTGAGCGTTCTGTACGGCCGAACTGGAGCCGAAAGACACTTTGCCCGTCTTCACAGCCGTCAATACTGCTTTGTCTATGTCTATCATTTTTTCTCAGCCTTCTTTTCAAAGGTGGACATGTACAACTCTACTAGTCCCGTGCCAATAGGAATGGACTGCCCTACTATTACGTTTTCGGTCACGCCTGCCAACGGGTCACTTTCTCCCCTGACAGCCGCCTCAACAATGTTTGGAACAGTAATCTCAAATGCTGCTCTGGCCAAAACGCTGGACTTCTTGCCACTGATACCGTGCCTGCCAATCTGCTGCACTTCGCCCGTAGAAGTCATCATGTCAGCAACGAGCATCACATGTCTCGTGTCAACATCCAAGCCCTGCTCCTCCAGAACACCTTTGGCTTCATTCATCAACGCGTTCCTAGAAGCCTCCACACCCAGTGTCTTAGCTATCTCATGAACATTGTTCGTCGTCGTCCTAGAAGTGTCGACGCCGCGAACCTCCAAAACCTTAGACAAGTTCGAACCATCGGTGTTTATCACCCACTCACCATGCTCTTCAGTGACCAGCACACGTTTTATGCCTGGCACACCCTTAACATGGAACGAGGAAATCTTGCCCAGCAGCTTTCTTATAGTCTCAACTTTCTTTGGCTGAATCCTGATGCTGTTCCCCTTCATTTTCACAGTGGCGTTCGGCAGCTGAAGCCTCTCCTTCACTTCCTGCATAGTCACTTCACGGTCTTCCATCATCATCTTGCTAAGTTCAACAACAATCTCATCCTGCACCGGATCAATCAAGATAGCTTGAGCAATATTCTCCAACGTCGTATAAATCACGCCCCTAGCAATCTTCACCGCTGCCTCCCTACTCGTCTTATACTCCTCAGTAAGATAGATCGTCATAACTGGCGTAGACGGAATTCTCCTAGCGTCCACGATCTCAATCAGCCTGGGCAACCCCAGAGTAACGTTCTGTTCTTTGACACCTGCGTAGTGGAACGTCCTGAGCGTCATCTGCGTGCCAGGCTCACCGATCGACTGAGCGGAAACGATGCCCACAGCCTCACCCGGCTCCATCAGAGCATGCTTATAATGCTCAACCGTCAGGTTAACTGCCTTGTCAACACTTGCTTCACTTAGCTTGTGCTTCGTCAGACTCTGACGAAGTTGTTCCACAAGAATGGGAGTAAGCTTGTCTTTGACCTCAGCTAGATGTTCCTTAAGGTATTCTTCGGATGCGGGTCTTCCCTTTTCCTTCGCTATTCTGATCTGGTCAACCAGACGACTCACGTTAACGGCTTTTCCATGGTCACTCTTAGCAGGGTCAACCCCGTCTTCGCCGTACTGGAACTGAATGATGTCCCCAGCCGAATTGCGCACCGTGTTGTCATACTCCAAGCGAACGTGCTCAAGCGCGTTGATCAGTCTCCTCTGCATGTAACCGCTCTGCTGCGTACGGACCGCGGTGTCAACCAGTCCTTCTCTGCCACCCATTGCATGGAAGAAAAACTCGACAACGTCAAGGCCGCTCTGATAAGACGAATAGACGAACCCTCGTGCCTTAGGACGCTGGTCTCCGGCTTTGAAATGCGGCAACGCACGGTCAACGTAACCACGCAGGATTCTTTTTCCACGAACTGCTTGTTGCCCAACGCACGCGCTGATCTGACCGATGTTGAGGCTTGAACCTCTAGCACCGGTTCTTGTCATCACAATTCCCGAATTCTCCAGAGTGAAGTCTTCGTCAGCAATCTTGCCAGATTCATCTCTTGCCTTCGCCAGCTCATTCATAACGTAGATCTCGAAAGAATCCTCAAGCGTCTGCCCTGGAAGCCTAGGTAAAGTGCCCTTGCGGTAGCTTTCAATCAGCTCCTCTACTTTCTTCTCGATTCTTTCCATAGTCTTATGGATTCTATCCTCAGCTCTCGGCGACAGAACCAATTCGTTATAAGAATACGAGAACCCCCGCATAGAGATGTAAAGCTTTAGCATCCTCGTTATCTTGTTCAGAAACTCGCGGCCGGCCTGAGCACCATAATCCTTGATGATCCTGTGAAGCAGGCTTTCAGACTGTTCAGCGCCGATCGAACGTCTGTCGATGACTCCGCTTGTCAGTTCTCCATTCTTCACGACAACGTAAGCGTCGAATTTGCACTCTTCTTCCAAGCATTTCGCACAGCCTTGGCAGATGTTTGCCTTCAACACGTAGTTCAAGTCCTTCTGGAGGAAAATGCTGAAAATCTGCTTTCCAGTCCACAACGGTTGCGGGTGCTTGACTTTCGGTTCAGGCAATGGTCCTTCGTACTTGGCTCCGAGCAGAAGCTTGTTGACTTCGTTCCTAGTCAAGTAGTTTCTTGTTCTCGTGAAGAGGTAAGCAGAGGTTATGAAATCTCTTATCGCGCCGATAATGGGACCGCCGAACCTGGGTGACAGAATCTGGTCTTGCACTTGCATAAGCAGCAAAGCTTCTGCGCGAGCTTCCTCACTTTGAGGCACGTGCAGGTTCATTTCATCACCGTCGAAGTCAGCGTTGTACGGTGGACACACGCACAGGTGAAGTCTGAAAGTCTTGTACGGTAAAACGCGCACGTGATGCGCCATGATAGACATACGGTGAAGCGAAGGCTGACGGTTGAAGATCGCGATGTCACCGTTTCTGAGGTGACGTTCAACAACAAAACCTATTTCCACAGCTTCAGCTATCTTTTCTCGATCCACAACGAACTCGAGCCTGATCCGTTTCCCGTCAGGCCTGATGATGTAAAGAGCTCCGGGATACTTCTCAGGGCCATTGCCCACTAGCTTCTTCATCTCCTCAATGTTCCATTCTGTGATCTTCTCAGGGACAGAAAGCCGCATGGCAATCTCAAGCGGGACTCCAACCTCGTTAATGTCAAGATTAGGGTCCGGAGAAACTACCGTGCGTGCAGAAAAGTCGACCCTCTTCCCTGAAAGGTTGCTCCTGAATCGGCCTTCCTTACCTTTCAACCGTTGAGAAAGAGTCTTCAAAGCCCTTCCACTGCGATGCCGTGCAGGCGGTATTCCTGAAGCTTCATTGTTGAAGTATGTAGTCACATGATACTGCAAAAGCTCCGACAAATCCTGGATGATCAGTGTTGGAGCTCCTGCATCCATGTTCTCCTTAAGCCGCTGGTTAATCCTGATTATGTCCACCAGCTTGTGAGTCAAATCGTCCTCCGAACGAATGCCAGATTCCAACGTGATTGAAGGACGAACATACACCGGCGGAACAGGCAGAACCTGCAGGACCATCCACTCTGGACGCGCAGTCACCGGGTTGAAACCTAATAGCTGTAGGTCATCATTCGTTATCCGCTCCAACCTTTCCCGAACCATGCTCGGAGTCAAAAGTTCAGAACCGCTTTCAGGAATCTGGTCGCTGAACTTGGTAGGCTTCTCAAAAGTGATCTTAAACTGCGGAGCAGCGCAGTGAGGACACTGTTTCCTCTTCGTCTCCTGCACGATCGCCTTGTAAACATCATCCGGCACGACTCCCAGTAGCTCCTTGGTCTTCTCAATTTTGACTTCAACCTTTTTTATCGTCTCGTCCGGAAGCAAAATACGTCCACAGTTGCGGCAGGTTGACTTAAGCAGCTCGAAGATAATCTTTGTGAACTCGATGTGAATTATTGGAACTGCAAGCTCGATATGGCCAAAATGCCCTGGGCAGCGAATGGCTGTGTTACCGCATGTCCTGCATCGTTGCCTCGGCTCAAGAGTTCCAAGCCTGCCATCCATAAGTCCTGTAGTGATCGACGCCCCATCTTCATCGTAGGTGTCCGGCGTCTGGACCTCCACAACCGAAATCTTCCTCACGTCATGAGGAGAAAACACTCCGAAGTGGATCTCGTCAACAACTTTCTGAATTATCTCTTCCGTCGCCATATCACGCTTTCTCCTTGAGTTTCAGTTTGGGCGAAATACACAGGCTCATCAATTCCTGAAACAGAAGCTTGAACGCATAGGACACTACTACGGGCGAAATCTTGGCTTTGTCTTCGCAGAGCTTGCACACGTACTTCCTCTGCTTCATGTCGAGGTAGGCTATGTGGCCGCAGGTCTCACAGATGTAAAGCGTATACTTGTCAGATTCCTCAAGCAACCTATCGCGCAGAAGCATGGTAGCACCATGTCCGATCAAGCAGTCCCTTTCCATCTCCCCGAACCTCAATCCACCGCCTCTTGCCCTTCCTTCAGTAGGCTGCCTTGTCAACATTTGCACCTGACCCCGTGCCCTAGCGTGGATCTTGTCTGCAACCATATGATGCAGCTTCTGGTAGTGTATCACTCCGACGTAAACGTCAGCCACTAACTTTTGGCCTGTCATACCGTTGTAGAAAACGTCACTTCCCGTGTGACTGAAACCAAGGCTGACTAGCGATTTTCGCAATTCCTGCGGAGTCTCATTTGAGAAAGGTGTCCCGTCAACAGGCTTGCCCCGTGCAGAAGCCACTTTGCCTGCTAACGATTCTATGAACTGTCCCACGGTCATCCTTGAAGGAATTGCATGAGGGTTGACTATCACGTCTGGAACTATGCCGTCTTCAGTAAAGGGCATGTCCTCCTGGGGAACAATCAGACCGATAACACCCTTCTGCCCGTGACGCGACGCGAACTTGTCTCCTAGCTCTGGAATTCTCTGGTCACGCACCCTGACTTTTACAAGCTTGCTTCCTTCGCCTGATTCAGTTATGAATATGGCATCAACTATTCCCGTCTCTGAAGGGCGCATGTCAACCGAAGTGTCACGCATTGACGGTCCTTTTACCTCGAACTCTTTGTATTCCTCAAGGAAACGCGGAGGACTGATCCTGCCGATCAGCACATCTCCACCGGCAACTCCTGATTCCAAGCCGACTATTCCGTCAGGTTCCAGAAGACGATAGTACTGTTCTCCTCTGAAGCCACGCGTACCTGCTTCAGGCAACGTGAACTTGTCCCTGAGACCGCCTAGATACTGGCGACATTCTCCCTCGTAGATGCGGAAGAAGGTTGAACGGCCTAAGCCCCTCTCGATAGAGGCCTTGTTGAAAACCAAAGCGTCTTCCATGTTGTAGCCTTCAAAAGACAGCACCGCGACCACATAGTTCTGGCCTGAAGGCCTTAGCTTGTAACCCATAGTTGCCATCAAGGCTGTCTCAACGAGCGGAACTTGCGGATAATGCAGCATGTGCGAGCGAGAATCGACGCGCTGCTGGAAGTTTGTGGCATAGATGCCCAATGCCTGCTTCGCCATCGCTGCCTGGTATGAATTGCGCGGAGACTGATTATGCTCCGCATAGGGTATCGTCGATGCGCAGATGCCGAGAATCGTGTAGGTGGCAATCTCCAAGTGTGTGCGTTCAGGAGACACCTCTTCAGGGTTGAGAGCAACGTAAGCGTTCTCTTCCTCCTCAGCGTCCAAGTACTCGATTATGCCATTCTTGATGAGGTCTTCCCATGCCCATTCGCCGGAACCAAGTTTTTCAACATGTTCTCTCTGAAGCCTAGGTACTCCGTTGTCAACTATTATCAGCGGCCGCCTGACTCTTCCTTCATCACAGTTAACGTAGAATTCTTCCTTCTCTTTCTCTGTTTTTGAAAAGGAGGTTATGTTGACTTCGGTCGAGATCTCGCCTCTTCTTCTTCTGTCCCTGAATTCCCGCGCCAGCTCCTTTGGGGAATCGCAGTATCCGATGATGTTGCCGTCGACGAACACTTTTGCTCCTGAAAGCCTCAGGGTCTCACTTGCTTCAAATACTGGAGCAACGCCGCTGCTGAACAACAGCTGCTTGATTCTCTCGGCGTTTACGCCGACGGAGATGCAGGCGGACAATGCCAGGTTCTTTACCAATCCACAGTTTGAACCTTCAGGCGTTTCGTTCGGGCAGAGACGTCCCCAATGGGTCGCGTGCAAGTCTCTGGCTTCGAAGTTCGGTTGGCTTCTGCTCAGAGGCGACTGCAGCCTGCGCAAGTGGCTCAGCGTTGATATGTGGTTCGTCCTGTCCAGCAGTTGGGTTATGCCGACTCTTCCTCTTCCCCAGTTTCCGGTGGCTAGCGCGTGCTGGAATCTTTCCGTGATTATGCCTGGCCGCACGGCGGCTGAAACGGTGATTATCGGTCCTTTCACGCCGATGCGTTCTAGCTGGTATTTTATGTCACGAGTAAGGTTCCTGAAGGCTACTCGGAAAAGGTCTGCAAGCAGTGGACCCGCAAGTCTTAGGCGTTTGTTCTTGAAATGGTCCTTGTCGTCTATCTTTCTCCTGTCCAGCTGCAGTTCAATGGCTCTGGATGCCATTTCGCCCAGAAACAGAGCTTTGTCTTTCCTGTTTTGGTTTGTCCTGCCGATGTGCGGCAAAAAGTTCTTGTCTATCGCGGTCTCGGCCTTCTGCGTACGGTATTCTTCTACTTGACCATGAGCAACACGATTGCCAACGAACAATATCGCGTCTTTCGCCGTGTCTACTCCCAAGGCTTTCTCGAAGGAAGATTCCAACGAGCTTTGAATCTCTTTGTCAAGCGATATCGCTTCAGCGATTTCTTTGTCAGACTCCAATCCCAACGCTCGCATTAGAACTATGAAAGGAACTTCAGAAGGTACACCTGGTATCGAAACGTATAGGGCTCCATCAGACTTGATCTTCAGCTCGATTCTTGCCCTGAAACCCACGGTTGTTGAGAATATCTTGGTCTGATAAACTGGGGTTGCACCCTTTTCGTCGATGTCGACGATTATGCGGTTCGGCGCCAAGTCTTCCATGGCTACTATTACGCGTTCTGAACCGTTGACCACAAAATAGCCGCCTGGATCGTCAGCGTCTTCTCCGCAGCCAATCAGTTCCTCTCTTGAAAGTTGTGAAAGAAAGCAGAGTTTAGATTTCAGCATCACAGGTATGTTTCCGACATAAACAAGCTCCGTGTCCTGTTCCCTACCGTCTATGACGGGAGTCATTTCTAACGCTACTGGAGCGGCATACGTGAGGTTTCGAAGCCTCGCCTCTAGAGGATAGAACTCGTGTTTCGTGCCGTCGACTTCTATAGCGTAAGGTCCAGTTATTCTCGTCTGAGGGTCGATGATCCAGATTTGGCCCAGTTTCACCTTGTACGGGTTCTCAGGAACCTCAATGGTGATCTCGCCTATTTCGTCTATGACTTCCTGAAGTCCCCTGTCTATGAACTCGTTGAAGGAGTCCAGATGCTGCCTTACGAGGCCCTTGTCCTTGAAGAATGCATTCAGCAGAAGACGTTTATCATCTTTCGAAATTTCAGCCAATTTCACACGGCCCCCGCGTTCTTTCTTTTGAATCTAAATTAGTGCGACTGTTCAGTGCGGGTTTGTTCAAATCTTTGATTTCCTCCAATTGCTGGGTCATTCCAACTTGAAAAATGGTCACCAACATTAAAGGCTAGAAACGTAACCACGTAGCTCTCTAATAAACTTTTTTGTACATCATCAGTTTTTTTTCTTTCATGGACGGCTTTCGTAAAGTCTATCTGGGGCTTGTTCGGAAAGTATTTGTTGGCAAGTGGGAGAAACAGGAGGGGGGTAAAGTTGCAGAAGCGAATGATGTCTCTGGTTGTCTATCTCATCTTGGACGGTAAGACAGAAAGGGCCCTGGATTTGTTATCAGAACAGTTCAACGTCAGCGTGCCAACGATAAGGGTAGGCTTACCTAAGGGACGGAGAAGCACTGCGTTAGGATGCTACAGCTCGAAAGACAGGACGATTTCGGTGTTGGACAGTGACACTTTGAAAGACCCCTTCATAGTTTTGCACGAGTTCTATCATCATCTTAGAACCACTGCGGATGCAAAACATAAAGGAAATGAGAAGTACGCGGATGAGTTTGCCAAACAATTCATTGAGGCATTCAAGGCAGACGTGAAGGAAGAGATGGGAAATGATTAATAAGAAAGGCTTGGAAGTCTTACGTTGGGCAGCGGTAACCAAGCCAGGTCAAAGGTGAAGGACTCAAGATCGGTTTTGTTGGCTTGAAAGCCTCTATGAGCCATCCTTTCCCGTAGGGGTTCGCCGGTTCAAATCCGGCCCGCTGCACCTCTATTTCTGGTTCTCTGCTGATGATGTGATGGCGCATGTGAAAACGGTCCCTGAGGGATGTATTGTTGTTGAGCATCAACGTGGTAACATTTATTAAGACTTACGATATTATAATAGAAGCTTGAGTGGAAAGGATTATGAGAAAAGAAATAGCCCGGAACTCAAAACCGAGTAGGGAAGACTTGGAAATTGAGATCATCACGAATGATCTCTTGATATGCGAAAGTCTGATTCACAAGAGGCAAGATTAACAATTCTGGGACCATTACGTCTTTCCATTGTTTATGAGACGCCCGTGTTTGTGGAAACAATGGCAGTGTACAGGAGTCTTTCTCGTTTCTGAGACGACTGCGGATGATCAAGCGGGAAGTCCGGCAGAGAAAGATTGGGCTGGCGTCTACACAGTCAGATGTTTCCCCGTCAATCAGTTCTTTGGGATATGCTGGACAAACGACGGTCGGCCGTCGTGAGTTCGAACAGTGACGCTTTGGCAGTGGTTCTGCTGTGGAGAAAAAGAGTGGGGAAAAAGGAAGGCTGGAACAAATGCATATATTTGTCTCTGCGGTAGAACGCATTGCACTCCCGTGTTCAGGGCGAAACTATGAGTCTTGTCGACAAGATTGCCAAGCTCAAGAAGGAAAAGAACGCAGTGATATTGGCCCACAATTACCAGCGGCCTGAGATTCAGGACATCGCTGATTATGTGGGCGACAGCATTGAGTTGAGCAGGAAGGCTATGGAAGAGGATGCTGACCTGATAGTTTTTTCGGCTGTTGATTTTATGGCGGAGTCTGCGGCTATCCTGAACCCGGGCAAGAAGGTTTTGCTGCCAAGCCTCGGTGCGCGTTGTCCGATGGCGCAGATGCTTACCGTAGAAGAGATCAAAAGGTGGAAAGTGCGATGCCCGCAGGTTCCTGTGGTATTATATGTGAACACTTTGGGGGCAGCTAAAGCGCATTGTGACATATGCTGCACCTCTGCCAACGCTGTCGAAGTCGTCAAGTCCCTGGATTCTGGCACCGTGCTTTTCGGGCCTGACCGCAATCTGGCTGAGTATGTTCAGAGGAAAACAGGCAAGACTGTGATCCCGATTCCTGAATGGGGATTCTGTCCCACACACTTGCTTTTTCAGCCTGAAGACATCCAGGTTCTTAAGGCTCAATATCCGAGGGCGATGGTGATGGCACATCCTGAATGCAGTTTTGAGGTGCAGAGAGTGTCTGATTTCGTTGGTAGCACATCCCAGATGTGCAGATATGCGAAGCAGAGCAGCGCTGAAACCTTTATTGTTGGTAGTGAGGAAGGTATTTTGCATCGTCTGCGAAAGGAAAATCCTGAGAAAAGGTTTGTGTTGGGCTATGACGGTGCCGTCTGTCCGAACATGAAGCTGAACACTCTTGACAGAATTTACATGTCTCTTAAGGAAGAGCGGCATGCGGTTGTTGTTCCTGAATCTGTTGCAGGACAGGCCCGCAAGGCCCTGCTGAGAATGTTCGAGGTTGCTTGAAGCTACGCGAAAGGTGCTTCGGCACAGTTGACTGGTGGTCCCTGGAATCGCATTGTGCGGTGGGTGCTTCAAGCTAAGATATCAGGTTTGTGAAGAAGCGAAGGGAAAACGAAGCCTTGACTCTCTTCATAGCTGAGGACGTAAAGACCGCTTTCCAGACTGCTTCTCGTGGAATATCAGGTTTTTTGGGCGCCTCAGAGGACTTGGGAGACAAGTTTGATGGAGCTTCTGTTGTTGACAGAGTAGTGGGAAGAGCGTTTGCTTTTCTGTGCGTCGATTCGAAGGTTACGGCGGTCTATGCTTCCACGTTTGGCAGAGAAGCAGAGCGGCTCTTTGACGATCGCTACGTGTATGTTGAATGTGGTGAGCTTGTTTAGAACATGTTTGATATTTGAAGGGCCTGGATGTGTTCGCGCGCGCGAAGTAAAGGGAAATGGCATGAGTGATGAGCGCGAACGGTTTATATCAGAGGAAAGCGAACTGAAGCGTATCAGGGAAAAGAAACTGGCTGAGCTTAGGGAGAGGAAAGCGGAGATGACTGGTGGACCTGTTCATTTGACTGATGCGAGCTTTAG
>Ga0315285_10005373_pt1 | contig 13223 bp, 13 predicted proteins | sample YL17G09_36_MG_FD_203698 | JGI IMG/M metagenome (GOLD analysis project Ga0315285, IMG submission 203698) | Sediment microbial communities from Yellowstone Lake, YNP, Wyoming, USA - YL17G09_36 | ecosystem: Environmental > Aquatic > Freshwater > Lake > Sediment | place: USA: Wyoming | collected... | reverse complement strand
CTGGTCGCCGTACCAAGTGCCCACCATCGAGCAAGGCATGTAGCGGCGAGTCCAGCAGTTGACCAACCGGCCCAGCTCGCCGGAGTTGAAGGTCTCGCAGAGGAGTTGGTAGGGGTGGGTATAGCGAAGAACGTAGCCGGTCATGAAGAGGACGCCCGCTTGCTCGACGGCTTCGAGAATCTGGTCCGCCTCCCGGAGGTTCAGAGCGAGTGGTTTTTCGGCGAACATGTCCATGCCCGCCCGCGCACACTCCACAACCACGTCCGTGCGGCGAAAGGGCTCCGTGCAGATCACCACGGCGTCCACTTCCGACAGCATCTCGCGGAAGTCAATCGTTGGACGCGCCCCGATCTCTCTCCCGAGTTTGACCGCCTTTTCTTCCACCAGGTCGGCGACGTGCGCGACCTCCGTCTTCTCCATGCGGTGGAAAACCCGCGCGTGATGGTTTCCCATTCCGCCGCATCCGATGATTCCCAGTTTGATCATGGGCGCCTGCTCCTTTCGAAAACGCTGCAAATCACATCGAAAACGCCGCAAATTGCGGGGTAGTTGGGCGCTCGCAAGAGCGCGTTATCCCACCAGATCCACCGACTTGCCCGTCCGCGCCGACTCCTGGATCGCCAGAGCCGTTTCGAGAACCGCGCGGGCGTCCGGCCCGTTCGTCTTCGGCTCCAGGTCCTGTTCGATGCACCGGATGAAATGCTCTTGGATCGTCTCCTCCGACGATGCGAGGGCCCTGATATGGCCCTCCTCGTCTTTCGCCCCGAGGTCGCCGGACGGGTTGACGCTCATGCTGCTCGCGCATTCGACGATCTCCTCTTTGCCGTCGCCGATCTTCTTGCGCACCGCGCCCGACCGATCGACGATCATGCTCCCCTGCGAACCGATGACGCCGAGAGACGTCTCGTCCAGCCATGAGGACCAGCTCACGTCGATGGCTCCCATGCCGCCGTTCTTGAAGGTGAGGAGGGCCTGCGCGTGCTCGTCCGCGCGAACGCCGGCGCGGACGCGGGCAACGTGGGCGAAGACGGTCCTGACGTCGCCCCCGATCCAGCGCAGGAGGTCGATGTCGTGACTCGCGAAATCAACGGCTACGCCGCCGCTCTTGTCCTGGTCGCCGTACCATCGCTCGAGAATGGACAAAGGGCACGGCATGTAGCGGCGGGTCCAACACGTGATGAGGCGTCCCAGCTCGCCCGAGTTGAAGGTCTCGCACAGGGTGCTGTAGGGCTGCGTGAAGCGAAGCACGTAGCCGGTCATGAACTTCACGCCGGCCGCCTCGACCGCCCCCAGAATCCGGTCGGCGTCGGCCAGGTTCAGGGCAAGGGGCTTTTCGGAAAAGACGTGCTTGCCCGCGCGGGCGCATTCCGTGACGACGTCGACGCGCTGAAAGGAGGGCGTGCAAACCACGACCGCCTCGACCTCGGGAAGCATGTCGCGGAAATCGGCGTACGGGCGGGCCTCGAGGTCCGCGGCCAGCCGTTTCGCCTGCTCCTCGACAAGGTCCGCGACGCCCGCGACGCGGACGTTCTCCATTTGCCGGTATGCTTCACCGTGATGGCGCCCCATGGCGCCGCATCCAATGATGCCGATCTCGATCATGTCCGCCTCTTCTCTGCCGCTTCCCCTCTCCAAACAGCCCCGACCGCACTCCCAAGACGCGGCCATGCTGACAAGCGTTCTCCGCCCACTCGTTCGATTCCCGATGGAATCGCTGGAAATCGGCGGCATCGTACCAGACCCCCTACCCTCGCGCAAGGTTTTGCTGAGAGCCTGCGGAGGTTGGGCAGGAATTGCGGGAAGTCTAGCGGGAGCCAATCAATGATCTCAGAAGACCCAGCCGGGGGCGGCTGGGCCACAGGAAGATGTGCGAAACCCCGCCTTCGTGTTTGTGGCACAGCCGCCCCACCAACCGGCGGCAGCCGCCACGCTCCCCCAGGGGCGAGCAAGAGGGAGCAACCCCCTTTGAAACCACGGGCGGGAGGACTCACCACTCGGGGACCCCGTTGGGTCCTGGGAGGATGCGGAGGATCCCATCCGCCGGATTGCGATGCCGCACGAGGAGGAGTTGAAGGATGGCGGCTTGCTGGATGCCTGATTTGAGAAGCTTTACACGGCGGCCCCGGCCTCGAACACAAGTGCGAGGACACGGCACTCCTTTTGGCGAACGATGCTTGCGGCGGGTACTGCCGGTTCTGTTTCCGCTACGTGTACATGCGGTTCCACCGAAGCGCGGTTCCTGAGAACACGGGGCGCTTCTTGAGGTTGCGGCGGAATCCTCGCGCCTATTGGCTGGATGACTACAAGGAGGAGGAGGCGGTCGTCGAGCCGCTGCTGGAGGCGCATTCGCTGGAGACCTCGGCGTAGCCGCCGTCGAGGATTGCGCTGGGCTGGGTCCCGCGGGAGGGATGTCCCGTTTCCCGGCTAGGTCCCGGGGTACGGAAAGGCGCCCGACGCGCGGGACGCGGGGATCTCCGGAATAGGGCATTGAGAGACGCCACACGGCCTCTCTTGTCTGCGGGGCCGTTGGGGCATTCTTGAGTGCAGACCGGGACGGCGGGCGACAATGGAGACTCAGAGCTCGGCAGACTCGGCTTTCCTCAGGAACGTCCTCCAGCGAAAGACCTTCGCTGAGTTCTTCGCGGGCATTGGCCTCATGAGAGTCGGCTTGGAAAAGGAAGGCTGGTCGGTTGCCTTCGCCAATGACATCGCCTCTGAGAAGCGCGACATGTACGCGGCCCATTTCGGGGTCGGCGAATCCCGCTATCTTGTCCGCGACATTCACGAACTGGGACCCGAGCACGTTCCCAGCGTAACTCTTGCCACGGCTTCCTTTCCCTGCAACGATCTCTCGCTCGCCGGGATGCGCAAGGGACTCGGCGGAAAGCAGTCGTCGGCATATTGGGGGTTCGTCCGGATTCTGGACGAAATGAATGAGCGCAGGCCGCCGATCGTACTCCTGGAGAACGTCGCAGGCTTCCTGACCTCCCACGGCGGCCGGGACTTCCAAGCGGCCCTTCTGGCGCTCAATCGTCTGGGCTATGCCGTCGATCCCATGATCATTGATGCGGCGCGCTTTCTTCCACAGAGTCGCGCTCGCCTGTTCGTGGTTGGCATGCTCCAAGACGGCCACGGTTCCTGGGAGGCCCGGGAGAGTCCGGCGTCCCACGAAAGCGAGATCCGTCCCAAACCGCTGGCGGACTTCGTCTCCCAGCATCCCGAAATTGTCTGGCGGATTCGGGAGATGCCGGAACTCCCGAAACGGAGTCGCCGGCTGGAGGACCTCCTGGAGGACCTCCCGGACAACTCGCCCTTCTGGTGGAACGAGGAGCGCCGGGATTATCTTGTCAACCAGATGAGCGGGAAACACGCCGAGGAACTGCGCGCGATGACGGACGCTCGGAAATGGTCGTTCGGCACGGTGTTTCGCCGCGTGCGCAACGGCCGTTCCATGGCGGAACTGCGCACGGACGGAGTCGCCGGTTGCCTGAGAACTCCCCGGGGAGGCAGTGGAAGGCAGATCCTCGTTCAGGCCGGATACGGCACGGTGAAGGTCCGCCTCCTGACTCCGCGCGAGTGTGCGCGGCTCATGGGAGCGGACGATTTCCTTGTCGATGCGCCACTGAACAAGGCCCTCTTTGGCTTCGGGGACGCCGTGTGCGTGCCGGTCATCTCCTGGATCGCCAGGCATTGCCTGAATCCCGCGGTCGAGGAAATGCTGAAAACTCCCGCCAGGAACGAACGACAGAGAGCCGCGGCATACTTGGGATCGGGACGATAGGTAAGCGTCTTCGCCGCTTTCCCGAGGCCGCTTGGGCGGGCGCCGAGGCGGAACGCGGAATGGGCGAGACGGATCCCAGCCTGAAGATCTCGATTCGGCGATAAGAGCGTTTGGACACCTTCTCCAAAGAGAAACGCAGTTGGATCATGAGCCGCGTCCGGTCCGCGGATACGAGCCCCGAGATCAAGGTGCGTTCCACCCTTCATCGTCTCGGCTACCGGTTCCGACTCCACCGCGGCGATCTCCCCGGGAATCCAGACATTGTCCTCCCACGGCACAGGACCGCCATATTCGTGCACGGCTGTTTCTGGCATCGACACCCCCGCTGCAAAGAGGCGAGCACGCCGGCGACGCGAAAGGGCTACTGGCTGCCCAAGTTTGAGCGAACCGTGAAGCGTGACAGGAGAAACCGGAAAGAGCTCAGGAAGATTGGGTGGGAAGTCGTGGTGGTATGGGAATGCCAGACGAAAGACTCGAGGAAACTCGAGCGGCGATTGGAGAAAGCGCTCTGTTGAAACCAGGAACCATCGAGCCGCTGTTGGGGACGTTTTCACCGGCAAGGCCTGTGTAGCCGCCGCCGGCGGATTTCGCGCCTCCGAGCGCGACCCGTTTACGGTCTGAGGATCACCTTCATCAGACCCGGCTCCTTCTTGTAGAGGCGTCTGAACCACTCCGCGCCTTCGGCGAGGGGGGGCGTGGCGGAGATGAGGGCGTTGACGTTGACGGCGCCGCGGGCGATGAGGTCGAGACAGGCGGGGTATTCGCCGCAAGAGGCGCACGAACCGAGGAGGGAGAGCTGGCGCGTCACGGCGGCTTGGAGGGGGAGCTCCGCCGTGGGCGAGAGATTGCCGACGAGGGTGAGCGCGCCGCCTTTGCGGAGCGAGCCGACGGCGGTTTTCAGGGCGGCCGTCACGCCGACGACCTCGAACGCGACGTCGGCGCCGCGGCCGCCGGTGCGCGCCCGGACTTCCTCGGCCACGTCGCACGCGTCCGCTTTGAGTCCGAGATCCGCGCCGAGCTTGCACGCGAGGTCGAGTTTGCCCTGGTCGATGTCCACGGCAAGGATCGCGCCGCAGCCCGCCGCGCGCAAGGCTTGAATCGCGAGAAGACCGATCATGCCAGCGCCGACGACGACGGCCGTGTCATTGAGCGCAATCGGCGTGCGTTCGACCGCGTGAACGGCGACCGAGAGCGCCTCGACCATGGCGGCTTGTTCGAAGGTCGTCGCGTCGGGAAGGCGATACAGAATGCGCCGGGGGACGGCGACGTACTCGGCGAACGCGCCGTGTTGGCGGTAGTCGTCGCACGACACGCCGAGAACCCGCCGGTTGTCGCAGAGGTTGATCTCGCCGCGGCGGCAGAACCAGCACGCGCCGCAATAAACGGTCGAATCGAAAGTCACGCGGTCGCCCCTCTTCCACTCAGAGACCCCGGCGCCGACGTCGGCGATGACGCCCGAGGCTTCGTGTCCCATGATGATGGGCGGCCGGCGGCGTCCCGTAGAGCCGTCCATGCCGTGGACGTCGCTCCCGCAGATGCCGCACGCTTTGACCTCGATCAGGACGTCGTTCTCTCCGATCTCGGGCATGGGGACGTCTTCGTATTCGAAATGATTGTACTCCTTGAGGACGAGGGCTTTCATCGTTCTTCCTTTCTCGGTTCGACCCGCAACAGCCCCTATCACGGCGCGTCCCTCTTCACGACGCCAATCGTTAGAAGGAGGTTGGCGAAGCGCCGTTCCTCGCCCGTGGCGACGACGAGGGCCGTGTCCGCTGATCTCGCCTTCTCGTAGTACTCAAACCGCTTGAGTTCCTCCAATTCGATTCCGTCGGGCAGAATCTCGCGGAATTCGGCGTGAATGGGTTGCGGCGCGCCATCCGGCGGCGTCATCACCGCGGCCGCCTCGATGGGGATTGTCTCAACAAGCGCCTTCAGAACATCGGTCACCTTCACGACGCCGGGCATGAGGTTGAGAAAGACCTTCTCCGCCGTGGGCGGGGACCCGGTCGAAAAAGGATAGTTGCCGTCGGCGATCAGAACGCGCGAGCCGTGACCGGCTCGGCCCAGGGCGGCGAGGATTTGCGGATGCAGCAGTCTGGTCTTGAGCATGGTGTTTTCCCTTCTTTCTCAGGGTTGGACGGCGGCCCTCAAGCGCTCGTTGAGTTCCCTGGTATGGTCAAGGATGCGTTTCAGTCGCTCGAGGCTGCCCCAGCCCCGCGAGAATCCCTCGCCGGCGCCCTCGATCCCCTGGTCGGTTCGGACGCGGGCCCACGTCCACGCGGGATGACCCCGCGCGCCCTTCAGGGCAAAGGGCCCAATGCTTGTTATCGTGACTCTTGCGCCGGCCATCTGTCTGTCATCCGTTCAACCCGCCCCATCCGCGTGCCCTTGCAGGTCAACCTCCACGACTCTCCTCTCTTCCATCGCGCGATCCGCGCAGAACCCGATGAGGTGTCCGCGCACGGAATCTTCGAGCGATGTGGTCGAGAGCGAGGGTTCTTCGCCGCGCAACACGCGCACGAAATCGGCGACCAGGCGCTCGTCCCCGCCGCCGTGGCCGCCCTCGAGGTCGCCTTGCGCGCTGAGATCAACGACCTCCTCCGAGTACTCGCGACCGGGACGCAGATCGACATGGCGGATCACGAAGCGGCTCTCCTCCAAGACGCCTTGGATCTCGCCGCACGCGCCGATGAGATGGATGGCGCGCGACGGACGCGCCGTCCCGCCCACCATGTTGTGCGTCGCCGTCGAGCCGTCTTCGAACTCGATCGTCACGGACTGATGATCCACAACGTCCATGTCCATCTTCCAGACGCAACGGCCGAAGGGATTGTCGGGCCGCTTCAACTCGGCGATTTTCTCTTCGATGGTTCGCGGTTCGGAACGTCCGGGCAAATGACTCACGTCCCAAACGTAAGAGGCCCAACGGTCCGGGTGATCGATGTGGTGCTTGCGCGCGGAGTAAAGACAGTCGGACTCGATGGGACAATCGACCAGACAGCGCGTTCCGGCCCCTCTCGGGGCGCGCTCGGGACGGAACTGCGTGTTGCTTCCGAAGCTGGCGACGGCGCGCGGCGCCACGCCGCTTTTCATCCACGCGATCAGATCGAGGTCGTGACAACACTTGGCCATCAGCATCGAGGAACAGCACAGGTCCCGCCTGCGCCATTTTCCCCGGACGAAACACGAGGCCATGTGATGGTAGGAAACATGTTCGGCGGTCTGAACGTTGACAATGTCGCCGATTTCGCCGCGGGCGACGCGTTCGCGGATGGCGGCGTAGAAAGGCGCGTGGCGCAACACGTGGCAGATCATAACCCGCCGCCCGTGGCGCCGAGCGCATTCCACGAGCCTCCACATCTCCTCTTCGTTCGTGGCGAAGGGCTTCTCGAGCAGAATGTCGTAGCCCGCCTCCAAGAGCGGCAGCGACGTTGACACGTGATCGCGGTCCATGGTTGCGTTGATGACGGCGTCGGCGCGCTTGGGCAAAGCCGCGAGTTCCTCCGCGCTCTCCCAGCATTGGTCTGACGAGAGGTCGAAAACCTCCGCCGCCGCGCGCCGGCGCGAGGCGCGCGGGTCGGCCACGCCGACGATCCGCATCTCGTCGGGATGGACCAAGGCATACCGTCCGCAACCGATCCCCCGATGCCCGGCGCCGATGATGACAGCGGTTACTGGTTTACGGTCCATCCCTCATCCCCCTCGAATCCATTCGCGCTCGCGCTTGCAGCTGCAATCGCGACCCCGTGCGGGAGTTGGGTCAAGTCGTCTCCCTCACAATCCGCGCAGCCATGTCCGTCCACCGCGTAATGCGCTCCGCTTCGCCGCAGAGAGTCTGGACGTCTTTCATGACGATGTGCATAGGGCAACCGCGCGCGATCTCGACGGTCTCGCGAATGTCCCGTTCGGCCGCTTCCCAGTCGGGCGTCTCGGCGCATATCCGCGAGGGGTTCGGCTTGTAGACATAGACGTAGTTCCCGCCGAGCTTCTCGGCGGCAAGCGCGCGATTCGCCCACGGCGAAACCGAAACCCACCGGAGCTTGGGGACTTTCTCGATCAGCAGATCCAGCTTGTGATCCAGCGCCTCGCAGCAGCCGTAGTCGACGAGGCCGAAGCGCTCGAGAAGCGGGAGTTGGTAGGCCAGGACGAACTCATCGAAGTGCCCGGGACCGACGCCGACGGTTTCCTGCGACTCGCCCCAGCAGAAGCAGTGGCGCACGCTCGGCTTGTCTCCGTCGAGGTCCTCGCCCGGCAGATCGTCGGTCGGCGCGAGTCCCCCGGAGCCGCAACCGTTGTCCGGCTCGTTGTTCAGACTCACTTCGCCCGCCTCTTCGTAGACGTCGATCTCGCGCATGTAGTCGTCGCGCAGAAACGTCATCAGGTGGTGCATCATGTCGGGATTCTCGCACATGTCGAACATCATTTGATCGAGGCCGCGCATGTGGATGAGGACGCGTGTGAGGCCGTAGCGCCAGCCGGTGCGGCCTTTGCGGCGCACTTCGAGGACGTCGCCGAAAAGATCGTGGGCGCGCTCGGCTTCGAGGTCCGTTTCTTTGGGAAGAAGTCGAATGGGGCGGAAGTGCAGCTTCTCGAGGTCCTCTTCCGTCCGAATCACCGGCTCGATATGATAGGCGCCCCCTTCCCGACCCGTGCTCGTCGTCTCGAGCTTGAGGCCGTAATCGTCGTAGCCGGACTCCGTCGCCTGGATGCAGACGTCGAAGGTGTTGCGGATCGGACAGTCATCGTGGATGTGTTCGTGGCGGATGATGCGACGCCGCAACGCGGCTTCGAACCCGTGGAGCGCCGCGTCTTCGCAGGCGAGCGCGAGCCACGCGCGATCGGCGTCGCGCCAGAACTGGTCGGCGTAGATCATGGGCCGCTCGGGTTTGAGGTCGTTGCACGCCGTCCACAGTCGCGCTTTCTCGGCCTGCTCGGGCATGGCGGCGATCTCGGCCACGCGCTTCGCCAGATCGCGCAGAATCGTTCGGTCTCTTTCGCTGACAGTCATGGGTTCGGCGCCTTTTCTTTGGGTGAAGTCGGGCTTCATGTCTGAAGCCTTGCGCCAAGCGATCTCGTTCGCTCGGTCGCCGCGGCCGCGCCCGCCCAAGGAGAGCGGCCATCAGCGCCCCGCCGCCTCGATCTCCTCGTACATCGCCAGCACGTTTTCCACCGGCGAGTCGCTCGTGATGGCTTGGTCGGAGGTGAAGATGTAGCCTCCGCCCCGTTTCATGATCTCGCACACCTCGCGCACGTGGGCGCGGACGTCGTCGGGAGTTCCGAGCGGCAGAACGCGTTGGGCGCTGATGCAGCCGTGGAAGGCGATGTCGTCTCCGAAGTCTCTCTTGAGTCTCTTTGGATGCATGCCTTCGGCGGTGAATTGCACGGGATCCAGGACGTCGAAGCCGCTGACGATGATGTCGGGGATCACGTCGCTCACGGCGCCGCAGGAGTGCATCATGGTCTTCAAGCCGAAGCGTTTCGCCTGCCCCGTCATCTCTTGGAAGGGCTTCACGTAGAATTCCTGGAACTGCTCGCGACGAAAGAGGAGCGCGCGCTGCGTGCCCATGTCGTTGCCGTAGTAGGCCATGTCGATGAGGCCTTCGCACGCCGTGAAGACGCGCCGGTCGACCTCCAGATAGAAGCGCGTCAGCTTGCGGATGATGGCGCGCACGACTTCGGGCCTCTCATAGAGCCCCGTCATGAAGTTGTCCATCCCCATGAGACGGTAGGCCTCGCCGAAAATGGCGCCCCATGTGCTGCACACAACGAACTTGGCGCGCTTGCGCCCCTCCAGAGCCGCTTTCTTCGCCGCCTCGACGTCGGCCCAGTCCGGGTCCGGCCAAGCGTGCGCCTCGACCTCGCCGACCGTCGCCGCGTCGCACAGGGGGTGCGTCACGGCGTTCTGGGTGAGCCCGTCGGGCGTGCTGCCGTACCTAATGCCGTAGATGTTGCGGCCGTCGGTGTAAGGACAGTGGATCGGGATCCCCGCGTAAAAGAGGTCGACCTTGAAGCGCTTCCCCAGCGCGTCGCCGTCGGGGAGGCCGAGCCGCTCACAGAGACGCTCGACGAGGGATCCCTCCGCCGAGAAGTCTCGGGGCAGGCGATCGGTCTCTTTGTGCTCGATGGCGCGCAGAACGCGCTCGTGGGACGACATTTTGTCCCTAGAACCCCGGTCAAGAGCCATCGCGCTTTCCTCCCTTCACAGTTCCGCCGGGATGCCCATCTCGTTGCGCGTCTCGAAGTACGCGAACACGTTCTCCATCGGGATATTCCCGTGGAGTCCCCCGCAGGAACTAATCATAAACCCCGGATACTCGCGGCCCTTCTCGATGACTTCCCTCGTGTGGGCGCGCACCCGGTCGGGCGTGCCGTTGGAGAGGATCTCGGTCGCGATCCCGCCGACAAAGCCGCGCCCCGCTTTGCCCCACGTCTCGAGCACGCGGTCCAAGGACGTGGCGGGGTTCTCGAACATAAGGCCGTCAATCGGAAACTCCAGCAGCCTCTCGAGAAAGCCCTCCATGTTGCCGTCGCAGACGAAGACGATCTTCTTCCCCGCCTGGACCGCCGGCTCCCAGATGTACTCGTAGCGAGAGAAGATATGCTTCTCGTAGAAGTCCATCTCGAAGACGGGCCCCGTCGCCATCGCGAGGTCGTCGTGCGTGAAGACAACCTCGTCGTCCGTCTGGGCGATTGCCTCGAAGTACTCGCGGCTGACGCGCGACCACGGTTCCCAGAGACATGCGTCAAAACGCTCGGGATCCAGGCGCGCCGCCATCATGAAGTCCTCCCAACCGAACCTCACGACGGGCCACATGAAGAGCGTCGTGTAATAGAGATGGTACATGACGGCCCCGTCCCCGAAGCGCCGGCGGAACGCGCGGCTGATCTCGAAGAGATCCTCGCGCCGACCCAGCCTGCCTTCTCCCTGCAGGCCTCCCCTTCGACGGAAAGAGGCGTGCAACTCATCTTCCGGCGGCTCGCCGACGGCGTCTTCCGGAAGAAAACCATCCCTCGAAGCATCGTACCGGTAGACCCAGTCCGGGTCGCCCTTATCCATCTCCGGGCCGTATTCCTTCGGCATCGTCGTCGGATAGACCCCGATATCAGCATAGCGGAGGTTGCCCTCTTCCCAAGTCCCGCCCGGCGCCTTCGGACGCAACGCGTTCTCGCGGGGGAGCGGCGTGTGCACATCGATGCCGAGTTTGCGCCAGGCCACCTCGAACGCCCGCGGCGTATCCTCGAAGACGTCGAATCCCGCGACACGGCTGATGATGCCGGGATGGTTGAGCGTTTCCTTCGACGGAACGCGCCGAGGGAATCTGCCCGAGAGCGCGTCCAATACGTCTCGTCTCATCCGTTTCCGCTTGCTTCCTCACGCCCTCAAGCGCAGTAGACCCCGCCGTTGATGTCGATCGTCTCGCCCGTGATGAAGCCGTCGTACTCCGACGCCAGGAAGACGACGGCCCTCGAGACATCGTACACGTTCCCCGCTCTTCCCAAGGGGATGGCCGCGATCGTCGCTTCGGCCGATTCTTTCGTTGTGAACGTGCCATGAAAGAGGGTCCCCAGAATCAAGCCCGGCGCCACGGCGTTCACGCGAATCCCTCGGGGCACCAGTTCGGTCGCCAGGGCGCGAGTCCACGTCAAGACGGCGCCTTTGCTCGTGGCGTAGGCAAGCGATCCGCCGTGGCCTCCCTTCCGCCCCGCCAAAGAGGCGTTATTCACGATGCTCGCGCCGCCCGCCTCGGCCAGATGCGGCACGGCTTCCCGGGTCACGAGCATCATGGTCGTCATGTTCACGTCCATGGCTTTTTGCCAGAAATCGCGATCGATCTCTCCGATCAGCCTCCGGGCGACCATCCCCCCCGTGTTGTTCACGAGCGCTTCCAAGCCGCCCAGAAAACCGACGGCCTTCGCCACGCAGTCGACCGCTTGGTCTTCGACCGTCAGGTCCGCCGAAAAGGAACCCGCCCGTTGCGAGAGGGACTGCGCCAAGTCGAGAAGATCCTGCAGCCCCTCGTCCCGCTCGTGGTAGTGAATGAAAACGTCGCAGCCTGCTTTGATCAAGTCTTCTGCAATGGCTCTCCCGATACCGTGTGCGGCGCCCGTCACAAGAGCGCGTTTTCCTTTCAGTGAGCCCATGCTATGGTCTTGCCTCCTTTTCCGGACCCGGCGCCAAACCCCCGCCCTCCAAGCGCCTCCCGATCTCAATGCCTCTCAGCAGCAGCCGACGGAGTGAACACCATTCCTAAGATGTGGTCGGGGTCGTCGAGGGCCTCGGAACTTCTCTCGTCGATGCAATCGAGCGGCACGACGTGGGTCGTGAGCGCGTCCACGTCCACTTTCTTCTCCGCCAGGAGTCGCATACAGAGTTCGAGATTCGTGCGCGTTGTCCAGCGCATGACGACCGGCGGATAGGGCGCCCCCGCTTCCCACGCGTCGTCATGGTAGCCGAATCCGGTCCGCGAGGCGCGGCGAATGTCGACATTGGTCATTCCGAGCGGCTCGTGGCTGCCATACTGGAAGGACGGATTCCCGACGATCATGATCCGTCCCATGGGATGGCCGTCCGGCGCGCGCTTCATGCATTTGCCGAGACTCCGCATCGCCGCATCCCCGTCGCCGCCGAAGGCGAGAACGCCCGCGTCCAGTCCGTACCCGTTGGTGAAGGCCATCGTGGCTTCCACTTCATCTTCCTCGCCAACGATGACAGCGGCGTCGGCGCCCCGCTTGCGGGCCAAGTTCGCGCGGAAGGGGATCAAGTCCCATCCGATGACGCAGTTCCCGGCGAGTTGGTAGAGCCTCGCCGTCAGCAAGCCAAGAATGCCCAAGCCCACGACCGCCACCGACTCGCCGAATTCCGGCGCGCCCCGCCGCAGAGCGTGCATCGCCGTCGCCAGGAGCATGGCGTAAGAACCTTGAGCAAAAGTTACGCCGTCAGGCAGTCGCACGCAGAGATTGTGGGGCACGACAGCGTAGTCCGTGTGCAGAGCGCCGCCGCCGATGCACGCCACGCGGTCGCCCGGCGCGAACTCCTCGGCGCCCACGCCGACTTCGAGAACGACTCCCGCGTTCGAGTACCCGAAGGGGCGCGGCTGCGCGTCCGGTTCCGGATTTCTGCGTCGCGCCGCCAGATTTCGCCAGCCGCCCACTTCGGTTCCCGGACTGACGAGGGAGGTGTGCACCTCGGCGAGAACCATTCCCTTTCCGACGGGAGGCACATCCTGCTCGACCAGGCGAAGACGCCCGTCGCCGCAGACGGCGGCCACTTTGCGTTTTGCCGGCAGAGACATGGCGTTCTCCTCAATCCCTCCAGACTGTTTCCAAGCCTTGCGGAGCGCCGGAAGGGCGACGGAACAGGGCCCAGGGCGCAGGGAGCGAAGCGACCGGAACCCTGGGTTCTCGCGCCGAATTCCGAGAGGGGCTGGCGCGTCTTCTTGCT
>Ga0315285_10005372_pt1 | contig 13226 bp, 7 predicted proteins | sample YL17G09_36_MG_FD_203698 | JGI IMG/M metagenome (GOLD analysis project Ga0315285, IMG submission 203698) | Sediment microbial communities from Yellowstone Lake, YNP, Wyoming, USA - YL17G09_36 | ecosystem: Environmental > Aquatic > Freshwater > Lake > Sediment | place: USA: Wyoming | collected... | reverse complement strand
CCAACGTTAACGGCGCCAAAATAGATGTTTTGTTCGGCGACGCTATTGATGGCTCCGGCTTTGGCGCCACGATTTATGGCGCTGCTGCCGGCACCGGATCAGCCGCCTTGGCCGCTCTGGCCGCTGTGGAATACAAATTTACCCCGCCCGCGGGTACTGTGGCCTATTGCAATGGCACACCTGTTTCTACAGGCGCCACTCACTGCGAGGTGCTGGAATTTGTGAACGATGGCAACACGCTTTGGAGCGCGGGCTTCAGCGCCGGCGCTCAGGCCCTGCCTTACAAGAATGAGGACGGCCGCGGCATGGATGACCAAATAACAGGCGTAGACGATGTTTCGGAGAGACCCACTTGTGACCCCGACTACAACGCAACACATAGCGCTGAAGGTTTTACATGTACAGAACCAGTACCTGGCTTTAACAGCAACGCTGATGTCTCTACGGCCCAGGATCCTGAAACCACATATAAAGATGGCGCGAGGGCTTATATTGATGTGACTGACAGCGGTTACAGCGAAGATGCCACTGGCGCGGTCCATGTAAGCGGCGGGGTCATTATAGTTACTATTGAACCCCCGGCCGGCATGCCGGCCGGAGATGAACAATGGCTTGGAGGCAAACCGCGCAAGATGTCGATGGGAATGGGTATAACCCTTGGACCCAAATCGGGACGCGGCGCGCCCATTTACACCATTAACAATAAGAATATCACCACGGTGACCGGCATCGGGTTCGCGTCCGGCGGACAAGCTGATTCACCCGCGGCGATTGCCTCTAATGTCACGTTTAACGGAAACACCTTCAGCGCGATGAACTTTACGGCTGATGTGAATGTCCGCGAAACGGCGGATGAACTTGGCACCCTGCTCATTCAGGGAACCCCGGGCGCGGGCGAATCCGTCTCTGGCGCGGTTGGCAAGGCGGGCGGAAGCTTTGAGTTCACCAACAACACCGTGATCAATGCTGAAGATCCTGATTCAACGGTAAGCGGCGCTGTCAGAAGCGCTCTTGAAGCGAGTGATAAGCTTCATGGCGACTATGTTGGCTTCGGCGTCGGTTATGCCGACACGAACGGGCAAAGCGGAGTTGAGCTGAGTGAAGGCGTTATTATCACGGGCAACACTTTTAACAACGTTGCCGGCGGTATCGGCGTTTTCGGGGCATTAGCAAAAATTGAGAACAACACCATTAACCTGTACGATTCTTTGGCTTACAAAGCGCGCATAGACGCGAAAGCCGCCCAGCTTTATCCGGATCATCCGTTGGATTATCAAGGTGTCAGGCTGAATGACGCGACGGGCCCCGCGAACCCCACGATGCGCGATGATCTGGGGGCCGCCCATAAGGGCGGCGGAGTGGGAATAGCGGTTGCCTGCGGCCACAGGAATATTACTCAGGACGGCCGTGAGGGAACCACTGAAGTGCCGAATTCCGAGCAGGATACCTTTGGAAATTTCATAGACCTGCTCGACGAAGGCTCTGACCATGACAACTGCGACGGCTATGTGATTATCAGAAACAACACTTTGACCAGCAATTTTGGCACAGGTATCAACGTTGCCGGCGAATGGGCTGGCGACAGCGACGCGCAGGGCAACCCTGTGACCGGCCTCCTTTGTTCCGAGAATCCCTCGGCTCCGGGTTGTACTGAAATGAAGAATATGAATGTGCTGGTGAGCGGTAATACCCTGCAGACCAACGGAATCGCCCCCATCGACGAGCCGGGTACAACCGTGACCTATGAGCCATCTTATATCAAAAAAGATGGAAACTTGGTGCCTGTCCCCGCGGATGGCTTTGATTCATGCATGAACTTTGGCGCTCCTCTCTTGGAAGAGCTTGAGAACGTCGACACAAACAGCCCCAAGGAAACCGCCGATATGGACAATGATGGCGACCCTGAAGAAGTGACAGCCCATCTGCCCCATTATTATGTCACTGGAAACACCTGCGGCACTAAGGACGTCATTGGTTCAGGAGGTGTTGTTGTTGGAGGCGGCACGGTTACCTTCTTTGAGGGCAATAATATCTATAAGTCACAATTAGCCTCTTTTGTAGGCCTTTGCGATGCACGCGGTCTTTATGAAAATAACATTTCTGACAAGGGCTTAAATGCGGCAGGAAACACTCAAGATTGCGTAATACGGGCTACGGGAAATGAATTACTGGGCTGTGGGGCGCTGGGCCATACCATTACTCAGAAATATATAGGTGAATCTAAGGTAGGAGCGAACGATGGAATCCTAACGCAGGCAGCCGTTAACGCCTGTATTGGTTTAGTTTATGATAATGCAGGTCTTTATGTTCCCGACTCGCTCTACATCATAGATAACAACATCGCTGAAACCAACCTCCCCGGTGAAGCCCCAATCGCGTTCGAAGTCTCCGGCGTTACAGGGACCACGGCAGAAATCCAAAGCTATTTTGACGCGATCAGCACCTCTGTTGTCGAGAATACGACCCCAGCCGGCGAACCGGCTGAGGTGGTGGTTGTCAATGAGCCGAGCAATCCGGTTTTGGAACAAGTGATTGCGGCAGTCCTGGAAGACGCGGTTGTTGATGCCGACAACGACGGCACAGAAGACGAATTTGACGATTGTCCCACCCTGGCTGGCCCGGCTGATCGGAAGGGCTGCCCCTACGCGGACATCACGAACGTGAAAGCGTTCATTGTGGATCTTAAGGGCACCGGCGTCTGCGGGTACCTGCCGAACGGCAAAGCCAAGACGGTTTGCGAGAAGCCTGTGGAAGGCGCCTCGGTGAAGGTCTTCGACCGCGAGAACGCGGACTTCAAGGCGGCTTACACCAACTGGCCCTCGAGGAACCTTCTGGACAACATCTTTGAGGCGAACATCGGCTTAGCGGGCGCCTGCACCACGAACGCGGGCGGCACCTGCACCATCGGCGAGGATCATCCGGGTAAATTCCTGGTGATCTCGAAGTACACCGAAGGAACCAAGAACGTGTACACCGGCCGGTTCAAGAACTTCAAATTTAACCGGTTAGCCAAGCATGTGGAGGAGGACGATGAGGACACCGGCAATGTCACACCCCCCACCACTATCACCAAGAACCTCTACATCATGAAGACGATCCGCAAGGACGGCACAGTCATCTTTCTGCCTGGTTTCCGCACGGTGATCACCGGCTCCGCGCTCAATATCACCTACCCGGAATATACTTTGTGGAACGGGGATGAGGAGCTGTACCCGTTTGCTTATGAGTCTGCTGAAAACTGGGATGTGGACGTGTGCATGAATGTGCCCGCGGGTTACCAACTCGCAGGCATTCTGGATGAAAATGAACAGGTGGTGAGCACCAGCGAGTGCCTGCACGCCCTTGTGGCCGGAACACCCAGGGTATTCCTCTTTAAGCTCATCGACATCGCCAGCCCCGAGCCGAGCTTCAACTTCACGCTGACCGCTAAACACAATAACAAGGTCACCAAAAAGACCATGAAAGTGGATGGCATCCGCCAGAAGAACGTGAAGAAGCTTGAGGCGAACGTTGAGAAACAGGTCCTGAAACTCTCGCCCAAGTGGGAAAAGGCTTCTGCGACGATCATGAACAGGCTTTTAAAGGGCAGGACCCCGGTTCAGCCCAAAAGGTAGACCGAAAGAATTTGGAATTTAAAAAAGCCCCCTTTTTCGCACGAGGCTACGAAGGGGGCTTTTGAGTTGGTTATGACACCAAAGAATGTGCGCACATTCATTCGCGTTGATGACTTGTCTGGTCAGGGTAGGGTTGAGGACTTTCACCGGGAAACCCGCGTCAAGGCAGGCCAGGCAGGGGACGTTGTGGTAATCGCCCGTTGCCTCGCGGGGGGGGCCTTTTGACTATAACGAGAGGGGATAGCCTTCTTCTTCAGCGGCCCTATAAAGGTGTTTAGTCTCGTCTTTCATCGCTTCATCAAAATTTATGGCGCTCCTTGTTATCGGATACTCCATTAACTCATAACGGATTCCACTATTCGAAACTTTGATTGAAACATAGTTTTTTGATTTAGGGATCATTTGCATGGTCGTTGTTTCCAGGTTGTACTCATCCCTCCATGCCCCTGTTTGAATTATGGTATGATGACCCACTTTTTTAATTAATTTATCATGACCATGGCCCAAGACCGATAACCCGTTTTGATTGTTTGATTGAGGCAGTTGTTTTGCATAAATTTCTGTCGCTGATTCCATGAGCCACATATCAAATAGGCCCGCTTTCTTTAATTGCCTGAAAAAAATCTTTACGGCGCTAAGGCAATTATACGTTGGGTCTTTAAAATAACGAATAGGATAATAAAATATTAGTTTAGCGACATATTTGGATGTTTTTAGCAGCATTCTTGCAGCCACAATCTTATGGTAATGCATTAAGCGGGGCATAATCCGGTCATACATGGGGTGCTGTTTTTTAATATCCGTAATCTGCGTCATAAGCCAAAAAGTGGTTGGCGGCACGTTTAATATATTTTTCTTTTTATGGGTAAAAAATAACTGTTCCAGATTGACTTTATACAGGAAATCATATTGATGCCCATGCTCCATATGCACGCCTTCAATATCGCAATGAAAGCCGGGGAAAATGATGTTTTCCTTTTGTCCACCAATTTGGTTTTTTAAAGCCTCCTGCACTTCCGGAAAAACCAAATCCGGATCGTGATTGCCAACAATGAAAAACAACCGATTTTTCCTTAATGAGGCAAAATCATGGAACGACTGAAAAACTTTCTTATGGGCCCTGGCTATCCTATTCAGTTTAGCAATAGAAACTTCTTTGTCGATATGCCTGGGATAAGTTTCACACCCTCCCGCACCAATGGGGCATAGCATAAAATTAAAAGTGTCTCCGTTAAACACCAGGTCAACCGGGTGTTTTTTATCGCCTATAGAGCGCATGAGCTGAGCCAATGCGTTATCGCTGATAAAATCATCGGTAAGGGTGCCGGCGCCCATCTCGAGATCGCTCATGACAATGATTTCTTTTTCCATGGATTCAGCTATTTTGAGATCATATCACGATATACTTTTTCATGGTTTTCACCCATTAATTGAAGTGTATATTTCTCTATTATTAATTTTCTACAACCCTCTCTCATAAGCTCTAATCCACTTTTATCAATTTGCATCAGGGCATTCATTATTTCCTTTTCGCTGCAGGAATCTATCAGATAACCTGTTTTGCCGGGAACCACTATTTCAGGAATACCGCCTTTTTTCGTCGCCATGACAGGTGTGCCACACGCCATTGATTCAACAAGAACCATTGGAAATGCATCCTCCCATTTTGAAGGGAGCGCGGTTAAGTCCGCATTGGCATAATATTTTGCTATTTCTGCCTGATCCTTTATAAAATCAGTCCACTTAATATAGGGATGCTTTTTAGTAATCCTTTGCAAATAAGATTTTAAATGACCTTCGCCAATGACAGTTAAGGTAATGGCCTTTTTCTTTCTCACTTCAATCACTGATTTAATTAAGGAGCTTATCCCTTTTTCTGGCATTATTTGGCCAACAAACAGAATATTTAACTCAGCATTCTTTTTTCTTTCCACGGGTTTAAAAATATTCTCATCCACTCCCGCATAAATCAATGAATATTTGGACTCTGGGCATTCCACCCGGTCTTTTATTTGGCTTTGAACATATCGGCTTACACTGATCATTTTATCAAATTCCCGCAAATTACGCTTACATAACGAAAAACCGTAATACCAACACTTATCCATAAAATAATTCCTCGAATTGACAGGGACATGTATTGTTATTAATTTTGGAATTTTAATTTTGCCTATATTTTTAAAAAATATATCGATTGAGCTTGAAGGAAGATGATGATGGATTAAATCCGGTTTAAATTCTTCAATTTTTTTGGCCAGCTCATCGGATTTAAAAACGATCGGCACAAGACCAAATAACATCAATGACTTTGCCTCAACCATTGAAGCTATTTTTTCTTTTTTCCATTTAGACAGCGAGACCAAAAGAACTTCATGACCTTGAGCTTTTAAATAATTATATAAATTCAAACAATAGGAAGCAATCCCTCTCGCCCCGAAATGTGTTAATACAATTCTCATACAATAAAATAATTTAATCTTTTATTTGAGACACATTTATTATAACTTAAACATGATAATAGCCAAAATGTAATGAAAAATATTTTTATCACTGGCGGCGCGGGTTATATTGGGTCGCATATGGTGAAATATTTTTTGAATAAAAGATTTAATATTATTGTTTTCGACAACCTTTCTTTTGGGCACAAAGAGCTTGTAGACGAAAATGCGATTTTTGAAAAAGGGGATTTATGCAGTACTTCTGATTTAAATCGAGTTTTCAGGAAATATTCTTTTGATGTTGTTATGCATTGTGCTGCATTGAGCAATGTTTGCAAATCAGTAGAAGCTCCTCTTGAATATTATAAAAATAATGTTATTGGGACAATTAATCTTCTTGAAACAATGTTAAAATTTGGCGTTAAAAAGATTATTTTTTCCTCATCGGCGTCAGTATATGGGAAATCCACCTCCAGACTCATAAAAGAAAATTGCAACCTACAACCAACAAACCCCTATGGGGCGAGCAAAATGATGGTTGAAAAAATATTGAATGATTTTGATACAGCCTACGGGCTTAGATATGTAAGCTTAAGATATTTTAATGCTGCAGGGGCTGCTTATAACATCGGAGAATGGCATGAGCCGGAAACCCATCTGATCCCATTGGTCATAAATGCTGCCACTGGAAACAAGCCTATAAAAATATATGGTACTGACTATAAAACAAAAGACGGCACTTGTATCCGCGATTATATACATGTGATTGATTTGGTCTCGGCCCATTCTTTAGCCTTGGAATTCCTTTTTGAAAAAAATGAAAGCAGAATATACAACCTCGGCTCAGGAACCGGATATTCAGTAAGAGAAATCATTGATCGATGTAAAGAAATAGGCGGTATTGATTTTAATGTCAAAGAATGTGATCGGCGAATAGGCGACCCTCCTATTTTAATAGCCGATTCCACAAAAATAACTAATGAACTGGGTTGGAAGAGAAAGTATGGTTTGAACGATATGGTTCAAAGTGCTTTTGAGTGGCATCAGTCATTATTTCGCTAAAATAAATTACAAATTTTTTATTTATTTTTTAACCCAACTGACTGCAAGAATCGGCATAACCAAAACACTCGCCAAATAGGCTGAAAAAATCGATATGCCGGAGACAATGCCAAATTTACCTGTTACAGGCAAAAGCGCCACTAAAATGATTAAGCTGAAAGAAGTTAAGAAAGCGCAATTGACTAAGGGGATGGCCATGCTGCTAAAACATTCGCGCATCGCTAAAACCGGGGTTTTGTGTTTAGTCAGCTCTTCATTATAACGACTCATGATTTGTATGGCATAGTCGATACCAAGACCTACAACCAAAGCCCCTATGCATCCGTTAAGGGGATTCAGTTCCGTATTAAATAAAGTCAGCGAGCCTATTGCCACGGTTAAACCAAACAACACCGGAATAATCGTTATGAAGACGCTGGCCCATCGTTTAAAGGCTCTCCATAAATAAAACATAATAATAACGATAATTAGAATTGTGGATTGTACAAACTGATCCAGAACGTCCCTGAAGGTTCTTGAAAAACTCAAAAAATCCCCTGCGGTTTGAACGTATAAGGGCGCCTTATCATCCAAGTTACTTAAATCGTTTACCCGACGTGTATTAAGCTCGCTTAAAGGCCGCGCGTACTCTTTGGCGGCGGTTTCCAGCTCATTGGCGACATAGGCCATTGTTTTTGAATCTTTTTCAACCGGCCAAAACCGAATGATGGTCGCGGGATATTGGCTATCATCCGTTTCAGTGACCTCAGAAAACACATCCTTAGCCGTCTGCCCTAAGATTGGATTTATCAATTCATCACTATGTTTCAATTTATCAAAAAGTTCAGGTATGGATTTAGGGAATGATTTTGGATCGAATTTTGAGATTAGATAACTCAGTGATTCGGTATTCACCTTGTTGTGGATATGCTCAATATCTTTAAACATATCCATTCTTTTTTCTATTGCATCAATAGCATCTAGGGCTTTTTGCGTAGCCACATTTCCTTTCAGTAATACATAATGCGGTATATAAAGAGCAAAATTTTTTCTTTCAAATTCATACGCATCGTAGGATGGAAAAGACTTTGACATAAAAGACGTCGCGCGGAAAGACGTATCAACTTTTAAGGCATTGCTGACCATAAACGCAAACAGCCCTAAAAAAACCACCAACACGCTTAACTTATGTTTATTTAAAAAATCAAATAATTTTTTAACGTCGAAATCTAAATTTAGTTTAGGGGTTCGATTTTTAGTTTGAGGGATTTTTGCCAATAAAAAAGCAGCGCCACCCATTAAGTAAGTCAACACCAATGCAAGCCCGATCCCTAATATAATGATTAATAGGTATTGCTTGAGCGTCCATAATGATTCATAAAAAAAATCAATTGTGAATGCGGTCATGTTCACCAGTGTTGTCAGCCCCGCTGCTTTCCCTGAAGTGTTAAAAACAACCCTGAGCGCCTCTTTTTTGTCCATTTTTGCATGTTCTTCCCGAAAGCGTTCATTAAAATGGATCAGATTATCAATGCATTGACCCAATAAAAGCGGAATAGCAATAATATGGACATATGAAACTTCTTTGATTCCTATCAGGGAAAAAAAACCAAAAATCCAGATCACGGTTAACGATAAAACGATTAAAGGAATAAGGGTGAAGAACCATGAACGGAAGCTGTATAACAACACGATCGCCAGAAGGATGATCATGCACAGGATCACCAGCGGACTGCGCCCAATAATTCTCTCGTCAATATCCGTGTCGACCAATTCAGCTGAATAATGACGAATCTTAATCGTGGGTGAAAAGCCTTCCGTGAAATCACGGATTTCCGCAAAAACGCGCCGAGATTCATCTTTGGTCATTTTTTCTTTTAGAACTATAGAAGCCCTTGTCGCTTTTATTACTGGCAATTCAAATTGGACATTCGATGAAAGTGCGCCGGAAATAGCGGAAAGCACTTTAAACGCCTGCATGGTATCGATGAATCCCTCGTCTGATACGGCTTTGCGTATCACGCGTTCAAATTCATAGGGATCGACCATGTAAAGCGAGGCGATCAAATTGTCGATATCTTCCTGATCGTCGATGTCATAGATATTGTATTTCGCTTTACCCTCTCCGTGTACCAACTCCTGCAAGGTAAGAATATGGAGGTTAATGAGGCCCGCCAAACTCTGCACTTCCACGGGGAACTTTTTCTGTATTTCGTTAAACAGGCGGCTTTGCTCACGCAATAAAGGAATGGATAAAATGCTTTGCCCATTGAGGGCCTCAAGCGTTATGGATTGTGAACGTTTTACGCCCAAATGCTCTTGAATGTAATCCAGTGAACTGATGTATTTAGCCTTCACAAAACTATGCCAGTTTGATTGAACTGTCATGTCAAAGATTGCCACCCCAAAAACGAAACTGATGACAACGAGCGTCGTTAAAATGGCTTTCGGATATTTACTGACGAATTTAAATAAAAGGTTCATCATGGGTTAAGCGCTGGATGACCCTTAAATTGTGCCCGTGACGTGGTCGGTTCGCAATGCCAATTTGCGAACACGGGGTTTTTGCCAAGCAAAGGCCCAGGCAAGGATCATCTCGAATCCGTGGCCGATATGTTCCCGATAGTGGACCGATTGTGGGCCAATGGTGGAGTGGATTTTTTTATCCATTATTTTGCGCGCTCAATCAGGGGCATCGGAACACCGATGGATTGATCTTGGCGATTTAATAATTCCTTAGCGAGCGGCACTAGGATCGCCTTTTGCCAGAAGTAGAGCTCCTCTTTGGAGGTTTTGATGATCGGGAAGCGCAGGGCAGGGACAAAAAGATTCTCATTCTCCATTAGCCCAGATTTTGATGCCTGCCAGATGACCATTATAACCTTTTCAGGCGTGCCCAGCTCAACGTCTATGGTTTTGACCTTAACAGCCGATCGTTCCGGCAGGTACGGGTTTGATCCTTTTTCGGCATAGTCTAGGATTACTTTTTCATCCGTTTCGGCCTCATAAAGTGAACTTTCTAAGCTCGGGCTGATGAGATTACTAATCCCTGAAACTGTTTTATATCTCAGATTAACGGTCACGCTCAGGCCAAAGGGGTTACCAGAAGGGTCATAGACCGGTTTATTATCAATAAGAAGCGGATAGACCAGATAAATCTCATCCGGCAATACATCAACTTCCGCTTCCGGGTTTTCTTCCCAGAATTTTTGGATGACCGGTTCACCGTAGTTTGAGAGATCGATCCCATATTTTGCGCTGAATTCGTTTACCCACTCTATTATTTTTTTGTCACCCGGATAGTCGCTGAACTTGATCTGGTATTGATTCAGGCAATCTGTATCGCCATTACAGGTTTCCGCAGGGTTAGGCCATTGGGCGTAGTTTGGTTGGATTGAAAATGTGTTGTCGCGGAAGCTGAGCGAAAGCAGATAACCATTTTTTTGATCTTGGGAGAGCATCATATTCTCTATTTTCAGATTTTTGAACGCGGCGACATTCATGAGGCCAAACCCAAATTTTCCAATGGCTTTAACCAGCGCTGAATCGTCCGTTTCTTTATGCGAACTTCGATAGACAGGCACAGTATTTTCGGTCAAATTGAGAGGTTCTCCTTTATAGATATAACGGTAAATCGTCTGGGTTTGAGCCCAGCTCACCCCTTGGCTTCCAGTGCTTCCTCCGACCGCAGTGTTTTTTCCGGGAGGCGGGGTGTTGTCGATCAGAGTGTTGTACATCATGGGGCCTGATGCGATCATTTTTTCACCCCCGTCGTCCATTGCCGCTTCTCCTGTTGCCGCCAGCTCCGCCATAGCAGGCACTGATTCCTCTGACGGTTTAGGCTGGCTTACAGAAGTTGGTGAAGATGTTACTTTTTTAACTTTTGTGATTTCTCCTACTCTTAATGCCTGATCCTCTACTGCCGGGAGAGGACCAAAGGCATCACGATCTTTCAGTTCCGTTACCAGCGATTTTTGAGAAGGGTTTGAGATCAGCACTAGGTTCCCATTCCAGTACATCAGAGCAAAGGCCAATGTGGCCATCACGATTGTCCCTCCTAGTATTGGCGTCAGGATCCTGGAGAATAGCGATGGTCTGATGGGCTTCTTATCCCCGGCCAGTTCATCCGCGCGCTCCATGAGCTTTGCCCGCAGGTTCTGGACAAAACGATCATCCAATTTTAAATCCGGTTTCGATTCCACCAGCTTTTCGAGCAGGGGAATGAGGGCTTTTTCGGATTTTTTGAGCTCCGGATCTAATTTATACAGATCGCTGAGGATTGATTTTAGGGTTTTGTTCATGGTGGTTGGATTATCGGATTAATAGCAGGGCAATGGCGAGGAGCGCGAAGTCTTCGCGGAGGGTGTCAATCACGCGCTTGAACATCATTTTTGCGGCCGCCTCGGTTTTACCGGTGATTTCGGCAATCTCCTTGAAGCTGTGATCGCCCCACACTCGCAGGAGCACGATTTCGCGCTGTTCGGGCTTGAGTTTATCCATGTATTTTTGGACGGCCTGGATGGTGAGCTCCATTTCCGCGTCACGAGCGACATCCTGAGTGCTTTTTACGTCCCAGGCGTCTTCAATATCCATTGAATCGCGAAAAGTACGATAGTGGTCGATCACGGTGTTTCGTGCGATGCGGAAGAGCCAGGCCTTGAACGGCGCCTTTTTTTCGTCGAACGACTGAATGTTTTCGAGTGCTTTGAGAAATACAGTACTCGTCAGGTCTTCCGCGGTTTCGCGGTGATGGGTTTTAAAATAGATGAATTGGTAGACCTTGCGAATGTATTCGTCGTACAGGCGGCCGAATTGTCTTAAATCTCCCTGTTTACACTGGGCGATGATTTCGGATTCCATGGGTGATTTTTTAAAAATTTTTAATTTTTAGTTTTTAATTTTTAAACTCATTGTAGTGATTTACCGCCTGATCGCTGGGTCCTTGCGATATTTGGCGGATCATCACCCAAAGAGCAGTACGAAGGTTTACATGAAAAGTAACAAGATGTCAGGGAATTTCCTATGGGGATTTCATGGAATTCTGGATGGCTTCCGTCGCTTCGATATAGGAATCTGCGCGACTAAAATGAAGCGGCTTACCAAATTTGATAGTGACCTTTCCATGCCGCCGCGGAAAAATTTTCGCGTAAGGGATTACCTGGGCGGTGCCATCGATTTTGACCGGAATTACCATGGCATCCATCTCGACCGCCATCAGGCCCGCCCCGCGTTTCAGGGGAAGCGGTTTGCCGTTTTCGCTCATTTTTCCCTCGGGGAACACCACAATATTGTAGCCTTGGTCCAGCCGCCGGCCGGTATATTCCAGGCCGTATTGGATCGATTCCCTCTCGCGCCTGGGGAACCGGAATGTGTTCATCAGAAGCTGAACGAATGCTGAGATCCAGCCATACTCTTCATACAACACATCCACGGCGGCCGCAAAGGCGATCCGGCGACGGATACGGAAGGGGAGGGCCATGGCCACGGCGACGGAATCCAGGTAGCTCAGGTGGTTCGGCATGAAGATCAAGGGTGTAGGAAGGCCACGGAGATTTTCCAGACCTTCCACCTCAAGTCTTACAAAGAGCTTGGCCAGTGGGAAAAAGAGGCCATCTCGCAGCAGAAATCTCAGTGCTCGGGCCCACCAGGCAATCGGCCAATCCGAAAAATGCTTTTTCCTGAGCGCGGGGAAGGATCGGATGAGCCTGCTGAGTTCCGCGACGGTTGTGGTCGATATGATCCTCGATTCCTCCACTTCAACCCTATAGTTATCCCCGATGCGGGCCACGAGCTCCACGCGCAAAAGCGAATCCAGATTCAGATCGGACATCGTCGTTTTCCCGGTGATGTCCGCCGCCTTCAATCCGGTGATGTCCGCCAATAATTCCGCAAGCGGGGATTTTGCCGCCTGATCCCGAGGTCTAGCACCCTCTTCTTTCTTCTTTAGCCACTCTATCACCTCTTCCTTTTGGACCTTTCGCGTGAGCGAACGGGGAAAGTCCTCTTTGGGCCAAACCGACCACGCCTGGATTTGCTGGTAGGATGCCAGTTTTTTGTTGGCGGCCGCCACGATCTCCCCCGCTTTCCCTGAAGCTTCCGACGCCAGCAGGAGGACCGCATGAATCCGGATCCG
>Ga0315285_10005370_pt1 | contig 13230 bp, 23 predicted proteins | sample YL17G09_36_MG_FD_203698 | JGI IMG/M metagenome (GOLD analysis project Ga0315285, IMG submission 203698) | Sediment microbial communities from Yellowstone Lake, YNP, Wyoming, USA - YL17G09_36 | ecosystem: Environmental > Aquatic > Freshwater > Lake > Sediment | place: USA: Wyoming | collected... | reverse complement strand
AAACCGTGGAGGGCGTGCCTGTCGAGCTTCTCCCTGCAGTCCTTGCAAGGATCGAGATCCAAAGCCTTCCTAGGGGCCTCTATGTCGCCTTTCTGTCTTCCAAAAAGAGCCACCCCTGTATCCTTTCCGCATACGGGGCACACCATTACAGACGGATTGACTCCGTGCTGAGGGCTAAGTTTCAAAGATTTTCCCATAATCATCCTTTCAATTGTTTGTTTGTTTCGCCCATGACTTTCATCACGGACTCTCCCCTTGCCATGGCTCCAAGCTGTCCGTGCTCGGACCTGGCTTTGTGTATTCCAGCGCTTCCAAGGTTGTGATAGGGGTTATGAGGGCACTCTGCCACCATGCACATCTTGCTTCCGCAGGTTGCGAACTTCGTGAGTTTCGGCATGCCTTCACTTAGGCAGTGCTCGCACATATGGTTGGTGGCTTCGCCCGCCATCGTCATCTCTACGCACCAAGACACTATCCCGCACATGTAGCAGCTGTTTGGGGGCCTCTCGAGCTTCCGGTAATGAACAGGGCTGATGACGCAGCCATCTAGGAGTATGCACTCTCCGTTGGTCATAGCTACCGACATGATGTCATGATGCGTAGCTCTGAACTCTCTGCTAAGAGGTCCTACAATCCAGGCGAACGCAGCCCATGCCGCAAGCTCAAAGTAGGCCTCGAACTTTAATGAGCTCACGCCGCCTCCGTTTGGAAAAAGGCACATGCGGTTTAGCTCCTCAAGCTCCTGCGCGGTCAGTTCGTCCCATACTGGAACTTCCTCTTGATAACAGTAATCGCTAACTCCATTTATTAAACCTTTCAGCTCACTTCCTATTCCATACGGCAAAGCATCCAGCCCTGGAAAGGACATCATCTTGTGGAACGTTTCGTCAGCCTGGTTTGGAACAGCTCCATAACTCTCGATGCCCTCGGGACTAGGTTCGTAAAGGTTCCCCGTGCCGTCATTGACAATGTATGCGTGCTTATGCCAGTCGTCTGTCATTTCAACGTCGCTAAGGCCGTTTCTAAGAAGGACGTAGGGGTCGATATAGTCGACGTACCGCATCGAGACTCCGGCTCCAAGTCTAATTATAGTATCGATGCATCGTGGCATTGGGATCTTGTATCTGTGGTATTGTTCAAGGCAAAATCTGTGGCATTCCTCAGGGACGGACCTTTCAAGCCCCATTATCCCTTGCCAAGCGTCGGACACCCAGTCCCACAGCTGATCTTGTTTGTATTCATAGTCATGCGGTGCTGCCGCTCCGAATCTGCTTTGCATTCTTTCCTCCATGCTTTGACAAGGTCTAGCGGCCTTCGGGTTGTTCCGAGTCTTATGGTTGGTGTTTTAAATTTGATCTCCCATCCTGCTGATATGAGAAATAGCGGCATTTTCGTAGTTCTAGGGGCGTAGTAAAAAAACTTTACGGGGTTCCTTCCAAATTGGATGAATAGTGTGTAACGTCCTTTCAGTAAATCAAATCCAGTTCCTAGCCACCTGAAGGATGCTAATATTGAATCCTTTTGTGGCTCTTTATAAATGACAGCTCGCAGCTTCCAGTCCATCTGACCTCCTTTATAGAAAATAAAAAAGCCAGTCGTTAAACTGGCTGCTTCATAATTCTTATACCAATGTGTTTTGATTTATTTTTTGTTGGGAGGGTATTGGCACCAATCGGTAGTAGGCTTTGTTCCGCCTTCGTAGGGGACCACCAGCCTCTCATTCTTCAGATACGAGGCAACGTCGAGCTCCTCTTCGACCACGACGTCGGCAAGGAGTCTGAAATACTTGTCCCTTCCCACGTTTACGAGGTCGACCTTTCTGGCCGCTCGAAGGAGGCTTGTGAGTTTCATCTTGGTCAGCTCAGCGGAGGCCTTCTCGCACTTGTCCTTGCTGTCCATCTCAGCGGCATCTATATGAGCGATCCGGACCGATATATTCTTGCCGAATACAGGGTCTATTCCTTCGATATTAACGGTGAAAGTATCGCCGTCATAATTATAAACGTACTCAATGTTTCTTATCGCGCCTGGATGGATCTTTTCTTTTGCCGATAGAATAGGATTCAAATGGGGCAAAGCCATATAAGAGCTTATTCCCAGAGCAGCACAGAAACCTGCTTTTCTGATCAGCCTTGACATGCTAGTCAACCTTTAATTCGATAATCTTTAGATCGGGGAGACCGAGATGGTCTAGCGAGTCTTCGAACTTTATTTTAAACGCCTTTACGGTTGGTTTCAACATCATATCTTTGCGAAGATGCCTTAATCTAAAAACAGCAGAGCCTTCTGCGGAATATACGTTGTGCTGCCACATTTTTTTGAGGAGCTCTCCCTTGGGAGCGAAACTGAGATTTTGAATCTTAACGTCGCCGACTGTGACGAGGTAGTCATTCTTGAAATCTTCAGATGCGGAGGCGGCTCTTTGAAGAGCTGGTGGAACCTTCTCTTCGGCTGAATACTCTATAATATCTCCGGTCTTAGGACCTTTGCGGACAACATTTTTGAAATTAAGCGTGCTCATGGGTGGTCCTCTGTTTTTGCGGATTCAGATGTTAGAGAAGGCCTTAGCTTCTTGGCGTACTCTTTAGTTCTCTTCCTTTCGGCTACGAGGTCGTCGTACCTCTTGGATTCTAGAAGCTCGCCCTTGCCTGTTTTAAGGAGGTGCTCTTCATAGGCCCTAGTATACTGGGGCTTTATATCACCTGTCTCCTGGTAATGTTCTTTTGTTGCTGAGACATATCTGACGCTCCCTTTGCCGTCGGTGATGGCATAGGCTTTTCGTCCGTTCTGCTCAAACGCCACCTTGCCTCGGATGTTCATCTTAATAGGTAAAAATCCAAGATACCGGGCAGGCTTCCCACAGAACTGGCAAGGGTGGTCCTCGCGAGTTCCGGGGTCAGTCTGCTTTAAGGTAATGTAGGAAACGGCATCGCATAGTTCGCAACCGTATTTGAAATCTCTGTCGATGTCGTCAAGCCAACTCATGCCTTAGATTTTAACTCCTCTAAATTCGCTTGAGATCTTTCTAGGGAGAAGTTCCAAAACGTCCTTGACGAAGTTCTCATCCTTGTGAAAGGGGAGGCTTTTCGAAAACGTTTGACTGAAACCCATGTACTCTTTCGGATCGATCCCATACTTCTCAAAAACGTCATAGAGCCTATTTTTGAGCCTTTTGTTAGATGCATCCCAGTCTATAACTTCTTCCGTTTTAAAGCAATACAATTTGCCTGGAATGGCTACCGGAGAAGAGTTCTTGACGTGCTCTCTGAGGTCTTCTTTGAGCTTCTTTTCGAAGGCTTCTATGACTGTAAGATGGCCCGCTACCTTCACGGCCCTGTTTGTGTCGCCCATGATGGCAAACGGGTCCTTGACGGTAAGCCTGCCCTCTTCATCGAATCCAAACATCTCTTTGAACTGAGGACATTCCTTGACTACGGGACAGTACTGGCACCCCTTGTGAGGCAGGGCATCCCAAGACGCTATGTTCTCAATGGCATGGATCCTTGTCATAAGCTCGTCTTCTACCGATGCCAGGTTGACGACAAAGTTGGGGTCTATGTCTCCTCCAGCAATGACCGCCTCTCTGATCTCTTCGTTCTTTACCCATACGACGTGGTTGGAGTAGTGGCCGTATCTTGCAAAGTGCAGGATGGTCCTGATCTCGTCGAGGAACGGATAGATCTTAGAGATAACCCATGCATAGACTCCAAGCTGGAAGGTGTCAGCCTCCTCCTTGTTGGGCTGGGTCTTATGGTCATAGAGATACCCTGTCGTGGTATCGTCGCTGACCATGAAGATATCGGCCCTACCTCTTACGAACGCCTCAGGATCGTCGTAGTCTGCCTGTACCCATCCAGCTTCGGTCATCTTCACAGCAAGCCGCATTTCGAGAGATGCGTCGCTCATCAATATCCTGGGGGGCTTCTCTAGGTACTTCTCTATCATGCTCTTGATGTCATGGACTTCAGACATCGCCGCGGGATGCCTTGAGAGGGCTTCGGACATCATGTTGTTTATCTCGCCGCTTGAGACTTCGCAGACTCTGCCGGGGTGGTCCCTCATCCTAGCGGTAAGGACTTCGAAGACCTCATGCACTATCGAACCTCTAGCCTGGGCGGCTCCTTCGGTTCTTCTCACTTTGTTTTCATCCACGTACTGCCTGTAAAAGGAGTACGGGCATACCGCCGTCTCAAGTCGAGAGGGGCTGTAGGGTCCGTATTTTAAGTTCATTCCTCATCCTCTCCTTCTTCCTCGTCTTCTTCTTCCTCGTCTTCTTCTTCCTCGTCTTCTTCTTCCTCGTCTTCTTCTTCTTTCAGAAAGATTGCCTCATCAAATTCAAGCTCGGCGTCAGCCTGCTCCAATGCCCACCGGATGTAGATTTGCGGCTGCAGCTCGCCGTCCTGCTCGCACTCTTTCTCTATCTCCTTAATGAACTCTTTCTTGGCATTTATGACTGGGCATACAAGCTCTAGGGCAAGTTGCTTCAGGTAGAGGGAGCGCTCCCATCGTTCTTTTGTTTGAACTTTCGCTGTCACTTTAGGGGTCGGCTCGGGTTCCTTGAGATTTGTAGACATTGCCGCTAAGGCCGCCTCTTTGCTAATCGCCATTATCAATCCTTTTTAAAATAAAAAAGCTCCCGAAATAGGAGCTTTACCGTTCAATTTTCTTATACCTATTTATTCTTTATTTTCTTCAACGGGAGCTGTTTCAGGTTCTACGGGAGCGTCTGGAATTTTAACCGCCGGCAGGTTAGAGAAAAGTCCGCACAGGAGATCTACGCCTTTGGTCAGCTTTTCGATCTCTAGCACCAGAAGCTTTACAGACTCTGAATCTAGCGTCGATGGCATAGGAGCTTCCGGTTCATTTACAACAGTCATTGGAATCTCAAATTCAGTCAGACTGTCTTGAACGATTGGAAGAATATCTTTGCACGCAGCAAAGTGCTCCTTCTCTAAAAGAGCTGTCATCACCTTCAAAGGTCCTTCTAGGATCTGTTTGTGGTAAGCGTCATATACCGACTTTAACGGAACCATAACGTAATCTTCAGGGGCCATCTAATCCTCCACATCGTCAAAAAGTTCATCCAACATCGCCTGGTCATAATCGTCAGGATCAATCTCCACGTCGTCCTCACCTAGTTCCAAGAGGTCGCCTTCTGATTCATCCTCGGAAACTTCGTCATGTCCAAGAAGCACTTCAAATTCGTCTTTCATCAAATTCTCCAGAGATGTATATTAATTGTTCTGAAATCCGCGTCAATGCATATTTTCAGGATATTCTGCCACGTACTCGTCTAGCGTGCCCGCGAGCTCTAGAAGTACCTCTTTTAAAATAGATTTCCTATCTACCCCTAAAGCTAGATCTATATCCCCTATAGGGCCTACAGCAAAGATCTCCACAAGAAGTTTCGTGCGAACGCTCCTTCCCATCTCAATCTTTACAGCGGCTTCCCTCTTTCTTTTTACCTCAAGCAAATCTTCAGGCATATTAGGTCGTTCCAATTTCTACCTCGTTCTTTTTTGCGGAACGATGATGTTCCTGATTAATCCCGACTCGTCTCTGAAAACAATAGGCATCTCGGGTCCTCTGATTTCTAAGACGATACCATCCCCAAGTGTCCTCATAGCCTGCTGGACGAACTTTAGATTTAGATTCATCCTGATGTCGACTCCATCTTCAATGGGTATGACCTCGGTGGCCTTATACCCCTGAGAGTCTATATTGATAGTAAGTCTTTCTTTCGAAAATACAAACTCTCCTGGAGTCGTATTAGACTTGTCTATCGAGGATGTGAATGTAGCGGCCCTTGCGATCACCTCTTTGAAATCTGCTGCTGGAACCTTCACTAGGCAGCATGCATCGCTTTGCTGCATCACAGACCGGAAGTTGGGCACTTTTCCTGACAGTAGGGCGGAGGAGGCGTAGATGCCCTCTGAAGAGAAATGAATCCTAGATCCCTCTGTGAATATCCTTCCAGCGTCCACCCCTTTAAACAGATAGTAAAAGCACCTAGCGGCATCTGCTGGAAACAAAATAGGCTCTGGACATGGGATGTACATATTGGGAACGGAACAGAGCCTATACCCATCAGTGCATATCATATGATCGTGGGTAAGAGTTATAGCCTTTTTATAGATATCCGAACCGTCCGAATTTGAGGAGCAGTAGGAGATTCTAGCCATAAGTTCCAGCATCTCACCCAGATTTGCCGGTGCCCACTTCTCTATAGAACACTCCCCATAGCTGGGGAAGTCGTCCCTCCCCACAGTCCATAACTCATACTCGCTCTTTCCGCTGCCTACAGTGATCTTGCCGTTGTCGCCCACCGACAGGCTGATCATTCCTCTAGGAAGGGCAGACACTAGGTATTTAAGATGGGGGCCTTTTACACCCACCACGAAGGGCTCATGAGGAGTAACATCTTGAACCAATATGTCTATCTTCCTGGACATGTTGTTTGCCGAGAGTTTTATAGCCTCGCCGACGCCCTCGATCCTTATATAAAAAAAGTGAGGAAGGCCTCCCTTGTCCGGACCTCTGGTTTGCTCGCATACTGATATGATATCGCTGATAGCCTTACTGAACTCTTCTTGTCTAATAAGTAAATTAACCATACCTCGACTCCTAAAAAAGCGGGCGCATTAGGCCCGCTTAAGTTTACAGATTCTACGCTGCTTTTGCTTTTAAAGCTTCTGCTACAGCTTCTGCGATCATTTTCTTGAGATCGTCTGTGGTTGCTGCTGGAGCTGGAGCTGCTTCTTCTTTCTTGAAGAGCTTCCTGTATCCCCATTTCCCTAATTCCCAAATGCCGACTGACCCTAAAGAGATCCCGCCATAAACCAAATAATCTGTTGAGTTGCTTTGTCCTTTTTCCATGTGTTTACTCCTTGATTAGGTGTGATTTCCAGACTACCCGGAAATTAATGTTTTCTTTCCATAGTACTTATACCAAGATTTCCTTGTTTTTTTCAAAATCCAGCCTCTATACCGCCTTGTCCAATTTGGAGTCTATCTGTCCTTTAATTATAGACGCCAAGACGTGCGCGGATCTTGTTGCCACCTTTTTAAACTCGTATGTTTTGGAAGCGACTCCAATCATCTCCACCAGATCCTCCCCCGCCTGCTTGGCGACAGAGGGGAGGGCGAATATTGGAAACGCCTCATTCTTCCCCTCGGAGCAGTTGAGTATCGCCATGTTCAAAATCACATGTTTCAAAACGCACAGACAGGATTCTTCGTCGTTGTGGATCATGAACGCCTCAAGAACATCGAGCTCGATCTCGGCTTCCTCGCGGTCGCTTAGATGAAGAGATTCTGTAAACATTTTCCTCTCCAGCGTGTACCTTTGCATATTATTTGCTATGTCTCCGGCCCGAGAAGGTTCTCTTGGCTCCGCCTGAGGAGCTGCGGCCTCACGTGGCTTCCATGTTTCGGGAGATTTGATTAGACGGATCTCTTTTGGTATGGATTTAATTATGTGAACTGTTTTCGGTAGGGATCGGGATAACCTTACTGCCTTCGCGCATGATTTAAAGTGTACAAATCTGAACATTTCATCTCCCTCAGGAATAGTTTGTTTATCATTCAACAAACTTATACCAAGGAGGATGTTGTTTTTTTTTAAACCTCCACTGGTTTCTGTTCTAGAATATCCTTTACCGTCTTTGCGCTGGGAGGCTCTCTTCTGTAGACAATGTAATCTATGCTCGTCACTTCCAGATTCTTCCCGCCGGTATAATTCCAACCGAAGTTGGCGACGCAGCCTGTGAGATCGTGCCAGTCTTTAAGCTTGGCGTTGAAGTCCTCCACTATGGCTTTAAGCTTGCCCGCTATCTCATCGGCAGCCTCGCGGTCGCTTAGTTTCTTTTTAGGCTCAGGCTCAGCTTCTTTTGTCTCTAAACTTTTCTGCAACTCTTTAAACCTAGACTCAAGGTCTGCGAGCTTTTCATCGTGCGTGAGCGGCGGCATCTTCGCCTCTCCATACTTAGGAAGCTCCACGCCCGGGATCTGGGCCTGCAGTCTTTGCAGCATGTCTGTGCAGACGTTCTTCGAATCGAATTTGTAATCAGCAGCTATTTTTGTACTTTCCATTGACGGACCTCCTTATTGATAATCTGTTTTGGCGTAATCAGGATCTAGCTTAGCTCTTATGAGAGCTCTCCCCTGAGGCGTATAATAGTAACAAGACCTACTGCCTATAGACTTGTTCCCAGGACCTACAAGAGGAATGATAGCCTCCTTTAGGTATCCCAGCTCTACCAGCACATTTAAAAGCTTCTTCTCGGCCCCGCAGTTCAAGATCTCGGATCTTGTTACGGGAACGGTTCTTCTAGGGCGGTTCTTCTTTATTGTTAAAACTAAAGAGTGGAAGAGCTTCATCTCGCAGATGTGGATCTCTTTCAGCTTCGATGGCAGGGGCAGAAGATCGACAGTCTTCAGAGGGTGCTCTACGTCACCTGTCTCTTTTTGTTCGACCAGCACCTCGCCATCTATTGTAAACTTACAAACAAATTTACGTTGTGGGGCCTCTGGAGCTGCCAAATCGCCTTTTATCTCGTTGCTTTCTTCCATGTCTCTTCCCCTAAAGTTTTAATTTGCCAGACCTAAAACACTTTTGTATTCTTTAGTTAAGAACGCTATACAATGAGGCTGTAGATATTTGCTCATGATCCGTCTAGGGGGCTTTGTCCCCGAAAAGTTTCTTGTGCAAACATTCGCCTATGTGGCTAGCGACCTTGTCCGGGGTCATCATACCAGTATCTACGACTAGGTCGAAGATATCGCTTACGGCGCAATCGTCAAACCCCGCTTCGATAGGGTGGTTATAGTCTCTAAGGCAGAACGCGGAGGAACCTCCGGCCGTGGTTATTCGCCTGTTGCGTTCATCGACGTTGCAAGTCAGAAGAACCTTGAAGCCTGTTAGATACTTCTCCAGCTGGGCTGGTTTCGTCATTCCATGAACAACCGCAATGTGATACATCTTGAGATCATCCCAACGCTGTATGACTTTTGTTAACTCCGCATTGGCGTAGGTAGGCAAAAGCATTTCAAGCCATGAGTAGATATACTGGTAAGGAAGCCTAGAGTAGAGATCCTCGGGCGGGTGGGGCATGCCGTATCTTTGCAAGGCGATGAAAGCCGCATCATGCACCTCTTGAACAGGCTGCATGAAGTCGTAGGCGAAGCAGGCCGTGCCCCTGTAACTGTAGTAAGCCTTGAGGGCCTCCGCTACAGTCGTCTTGCCGGAGCCTTGCCTGCCACATAAAATTATATACATTAGAACCTCTCCTCGAATGTAGATTCTGCCGAGATCCCAGACTCAGGCGGGACAACGACATCCCCATAGTCCATCTCGTCCACAGCGGGCTCTTGTACAGGGGGCTCCTCGTTTTTGACCTCAACCAAAACAGCGCTTGGCGAAGTGTCAGGAACAACAAGGGCTAAAAGAACCGCAGATTTCATGTCAGGCTCGTTCTCCCTAGCCCTTACGCCCATGAGTCTTGTCTTTCGGTCCATGACCTTTCCTGTGGCCGCCTCGAACGCAGAGAACGCCGCCACGACATCAGGATCGTCAAGAAGAGCTTCCGCCTTGGAGAGCCTGGTATGAGCAGCTTGCAGAGGAGAAGGCTTCGACTCCTTGGAGACGTCGATGCAAGGATAGATCTCGTCCATAGCCATCTGATCAGCCTCTTCCGATGTAGGCAGAAGCTTTGCGGCCTCTCCTGGCTGAAACATGATCTTGGTCTCGCTAAGTCTGGAGGCGTAGAGCATCTCAAACTCTTTCGTATCCTGAGGCATGAGCTTCATGATGTACTGAATGCTGTTCTTCTCTTTATTCTCTTTCTTGTCGAAGTACCTTGTGGCCTCTTCTTCCCGAGCGATCTTATAGTAATTGGTCGTTACGTACTTAGGACCAAATGCCGTGAGGTGCCAGATGAACCAGTCATGAAAAGATCTGATCGATCCCCACGAAGACGTGTTGATGATATAGACCTCGCCAAACGAAACTCTGGGCAGGATGCAAAAGACCTGCATGGCCTGCTTGCACTTAGGATTGCCCCTGTCGTCGAAAGCGTCCGGACAGCTCTTGCCCCAGCACTCTCTCTTTATTCTTCCTGTGGCTGGGTCGCGAGCTCCGATAACTCCAGAGACCGGCTCTCTTATCTTGTCGTACCACTCGGCGGCTCCAGGCTCCCCTTCGTAAGGCCCGTCGCCCTTGCAAAGAAGCCTTCCTTGCTCGATCTTGTTTCCTTTCTTCAGCGACGGCGTCCAAAGCTTGTACCATGTCGGCAGCACCTTGTTCGGGTCCGCCACGGGGAACATGATGTCAAGCTCCTTCGGGTCGTCTCCATAAACCTTGCGGACATTGGGAGCGTCATCGAGGACAAAGTATTCCGTTGTCTTCGGGTATGCGCTTCCTGATCTAGATTCTTCTCTGACTCCTAGCCTAATGGTTCCAGCTATTGGAATTCTTGGCCTGTTCGAAACTTCTCGTATAGGCATTATGCCTCCTTTAAATAGAATGGGTTTCTCTTCATTATTCTTGTACCCATTCTTTTACTGTTTTTTCAAATCGTGCTCTGTGATCTTCTGTCTTACTTGCTGAAGCCTCGATTCGTACCGCTTATATTCAGATTCTTCAGCCGCGGTCTTCTCCCCTCCGTTCATGTGATCCATGACGTTCAGCATCAGTTGGTGCTCTTCGTCCCGAAGGCCCGAGATAAGATCGTCGTCGGCTACGCCAAATTTTTCCATCAGAATGACTCCTGCACAGATGTAGCCGGCATAACGCGGCCTTTGATGTTAAGTTTTCTTTTTCTTCTAGAGACTCTAGGATCTACTTCGTGTTCGTCTGGAGTGTCAAAGGCCGGCAGGCCCATCATATTTGAGAAAAGCTCGCCTGCATGGCCGTATGACGCCGGAGGGTAGTCCGGAGCCTCGGCCTTGGCTTCGTGCTCAGGATCTGAAACGTCCATATCTTCGTCCAAAGATTTATCCGAAAGGCTCGCTCCTTTAGGGACGAGGTCGTACATATTGCCTACTGGGGGAGGCTCGGACTCGTCTTCGTCTCCAAGGCCGTCTATAAGTTCGTCTGCCTCTTGCTTGTATTTTAAAATAGGCGCTGGCCTCGGTTCTGGAACGGGCTGAGCTTGAACGGGAATAGCTATGAGACCAAGAAGCCCCGCAATCTCGTCGGTGATGGATCTATCCATGAGATCCACGATGATGTCGTCAATGTCCGTAGCTCCAACAAGAGCGGAAAGAGCTTTGACTTTCCTGACTAACATGTCTGGCAAATTAAGTTCTATTGTAACCATGGAGAAATCTCCTTTATTTTTTGGGAAGAAAGAGTGAAAGATGATCCGTCTATAGAAAAATGTGATGTGTTTTTTGGGGATATTGTAGGAATGAAACTGGAAGATTCTCGAACGATAAGAATCTCTTTCACTGTGTCCTCCCAAGCCTTGCGGCTTAATTCAAATGTAATGCTTAGCCCCCTCGAAATCAAGGGGCTAAGCTCCTAAATCAATAATAATGATCTTTTTCGGCTTTTGTGTATGTGTAGTTGAACTTGTCGTCGCTGTTAGCATCCCACGTTCTCTCAGTAAAAATAGGCGCCATCACTTCTCTCGTAGAGTGGTAATTTCCGCTGAGGTCTCTTCCTAAAGTTGCGAATGTGGCCAAACGAAATTCTTCTTTCCAGCAATTATGAGCATTATACCTCATGAAGAACGTAGGGGTTTCTATCCCATATTTGTTGGCTAGAAGGCCAAACGCATGGGACCATCTGCCGTTCTCTTCGCGAGCTCCGCTCGATCCGCTGCCGCCTCTGGAAACGAGAGTAATGCCTTCTGCAGGTATTTCCAGATAAAAGGTCTGATGCCAAGGACTTCTCGAATCCCAGTGAGAAAGAGGCTCTGGCATGTTATAGATTCTCTCTCTCTTGGTATAGATTCTAGGGATTAGGTATTCTTCAAGGAGAGTCTCTCTATTCCTTTCAATCGCCGCCGCGTCCGTCTCGGGGGTGTAGTTTCCCTCACCGTCTTCGACAAGGTAGCCGTCATCATCCATCTTATACTTGGCGCTCTCTAGGACGCTGACCATGATTTCAACCATCCCAGACATTTCCTGATAATTAAAAAGTTCATCCTCTATGCGTCTTGAGAACTTGCGGCCCTCGTCGTCCTTGTAATTGAACTCTTTAAGCGGGAACTGGCGCTTGGCAAAGATCTTTCCCAGCTCTATCTCGGAGAAATATTTGTTGGTCAACTCTTTGCGAGCTTCTTCTTGAGCCTTGCTTATTGTGATGTGATTAGTTCTATGGAGGTAATCCGGGTCGGACCAATGTTCATCGTCCAACATATCGGCCACGGTTATAACCATATAGGTTTTAAGCCCTTGATCGGCTACTAACGCCGCGATCTCTTCGTGGCTGCAGAAGCATCTTTTAAAGAGATTCGAGCTGTAGGCCATAGGATAGTCGTATTTTATGAAGCTTGTTCCATCTTCATTCTTTAGTAGTTCCAAGGTCTTCCTCCAATCCAGGCAAGCTGGGGTTCAGCAAAAAAACACTATTTTCGTACCAGGCCAGGAACTTCTCCATCGCCTCCTCAGGCGTATTTCCCGTAGGTGGGGGCGATGATACCAGAGACATGTACAAAACGATATATTTGCCGTTCTTCAGCTTCTCGACTTCACACTCGCCTAAGATGCCTTCAATCTTCTTCTCTAGTTCTTCTTTACTCATGGGGGACTCCGTCAACGATTCTGGTTTCTGAGGGGCTACGGAGCGAGATTAGGTTGTGCTTGAAAAACTCAACCATCCCCACTATCTCAAAGGTGTCTCCTATGACCATGCTTCCAATTTTGTCAGCGCCATTTGCCAATATAACAATGGCACCTGGGTTTTCAACGTTCAACGCTTTGCCGACAAAAGCCCTGATGAGTTCTTTATGGTCTTCGGGAGTGAGTTCGTCACTTGTCATTTTCGAATCCTTCTACTTCAACCTGATTTATACCAATAATATTAAGTACCTAGATTTTGAAAATCGGCTGACGGTGTGAAAGCCGGTGTGAAATTTTTGAAAATTTATTACTTAACAATTCATCTCTAATATCTTCTCTTGTTTACATCATTTACTGCTCTCACTTTCCAAAAAATTATCACTTGGTCTTTTCTATAAATTTAGTGTTTTCTATGAATTGTTCAGCTATTGAAGCTGAAAGACC
>Ga0315285_10005369_pt1 | contig 13230 bp, 11 predicted proteins | sample YL17G09_36_MG_FD_203698 | JGI IMG/M metagenome (GOLD analysis project Ga0315285, IMG submission 203698) | Sediment microbial communities from Yellowstone Lake, YNP, Wyoming, USA - YL17G09_36 | ecosystem: Environmental > Aquatic > Freshwater > Lake > Sediment | place: USA: Wyoming | collected... | reverse complement strand
CGCTCAAAAATCAGCACGTTCGCGTCCACCGCCATGCCCAGCGTCAGCACGAAACCTGCAATGCCCGGCAACGTCAACGTCAGCCGGAAATACGCGAACGCCGCAAGCATGATCAACCCGTTCAGCAGCAGCGCCACGTTCGCCACCAAACCGCCGAACCGGTAGTAAACCAGCATGAAGGCCATCACCGCCACCAGGGCAAACACCGACGAATACAAGCCCTTCCGGATCGAGTCCGTGCCCAGGCTCGCCCCCACAACGCCCATGTATTCCTCACGCACCGGCACCGGCATCGAACCCGAGTTCAACGCGATCGTCAGGTCTTTGGCCTGCTCGAGACTGAAGTTGCCCGTGATCTGACCCTGCCGCGTAATCCGGCTCTCGATCGTCGGGGCCGACACCACCACGCCGTCCAGCACGATCGCCAGCGCACGCCCGATGTTGTTGCCCGTCACTTCACCGAACCGGCTGGCCGCGTCCACACCGAATTGGAAATGGATCATGTAATAGCCGGGCCGGTCGTTGTTCTCGGCGAACATGGCCCCGGCCAGCCCTTCCCCAGTCATCTGAGGCTCCGCGTCAAGCAGGTAGAGTTCGTACTCCTGGTCGTCCCACGGATTGGGCGGCTGGCTGATGAAGAACTTCTTGCCCTCAGGCAACAGCCCCTGGGATGCATTGATCTCTTCGACCACGGCACGCACCTGCTCGATCTTGTCGACCGGAATCCGGAAAATGCCGGGGATACGCGGCTTCATCAGGAACGGCGTGAACCGGTTCTCAAACCGCTTGTCCGACCGGACCGTGTTGATGGCGCGCGTGGTTTCCTCCGTGCCCGACGCGATATGGAACGTCAGCAGCGCCGTCTGTTTGATGAGGCGCGTGGCTCGGTCGATGTCTTTTTCGCCCGGCAACTGGATCTGGATCTGGTTGTTGCCTAACGCCTGGATGATCGGGTCTTTGGCCTCGAACTCCGCGACCCTTCTCCGGATCTTCTGCAGCAGCAGTTCCTGGATGGCCTTTTCGTCAAACCCTTTTTCCTTCTGCTCGTCCGTCAGTTGGAACCCCAGCACCATGTGGACGCCGCCCTGAAGGTCCAACCCGAGCGTCACCACCTGGTTAACGTCGAACTCCGCCCACCTCCGAACGCCCTTGCTGACGTCCCGCCACAGGTTCGGCGGGTGATACACCGAATCTTCCGCTTTCCACCTCGCGACCCGCTCCTGCCGTGCCTCGCCTGAGAGCAGCATCCAGCCTACCGTCGGGTAAATGTAAATGCCCGTGAAAACAAGCACCAGCACAATCACAAGATTTCTATACAGGTTGTTTTTCATTGACGACTCCAGAAACGCGCCCTGCGCCGGATAAGGCCTGGCTTGAACCGTTTATTCTTCTTTCTCGTGCGAGGCAATCTGCGAGATCGCCCCGCGAAGGAACTCAATATTAACGTTGTCGTCGACACGAACAACGACAGATCGTTCGCTCAAGCCGACTACCGTGCCGCATATGCCCCCCGACGTCACCACCTTGTCCCCCTTCGTCAGCGCCCCCAGCATCTGGCGCCGTTCGCGCTCCCGCTTCTGATTCGGACGGATCATCAAAAAATACATGATCGCAAAAAAAATCAGAATCATCGGCAAAAAGCCGCCCAAACCGCCCATGGGCGGCTGAGGGGCCGGCTCCGCGCCTTCCGGCGCCTGCGCCAAGACAACGTCCCACACTGTCCCGTTTCCTCCTAGTCGAATCCAAGAGCGCTTAGTCGGCTGGCACTTGCGAACCGTTCAACAACGCGTATTCGTTCAGGAACGTCTCTTTGAATAACGCAAAACGGCCCGCCTGTATTGCCCGGCGCACATTAGTGGTCAATTGTAGCATAAAGAAAAGGTTGTGTAAAGTGTTCAACCGCAGCGACAGAATCTCTCCAGAACGGTATAAATGGCTCAAATACGCCCTGCTGTACGTCCGGCACACCGGGCAACCGCAGTTCGGGTCCAGCGGCCCGAAATCCGTGCTGTACCGCTGGTTCTTGATGTTGAGCCGGCCCTGCGACGTGAACAACGCCCCATTTCTGGCGTTCCGCGTCGGCATCACACAATCGAACATGTCTATCCCCTGCTCGACCGACTCCAGGATGTCTTCCGGAGTTCCCACGCCCATCAGGTACCGCGGCGCCCCGTCCGGCAACGCCGGGCCCATCCACTCCACCACCTGGCGCATCTCGTCTTTGGTCTCGCCTACGCTCACCCCGCCGATCGCGTACCCCGGGAACCCGATCTCCACCGTCCGCTCCAGGCTTTCCCGCCGCAAGCCCTGATACGTGCTCCCCTGGACAATACCGAACAAGGCCTGCCGCACTGCACCCCGCTCGACCCACCGCGCCTTGCACCGCCCCGCCCACTCGGCCGTCCTCCGCAACGATTTCCGCGCAACCTCGGCCTCCACCGGATACCGCGTGCACTCGTCGAAGCACATCATGATGTCCGACCCGATCGAGACCTGCACGTCCACGGCCTTCTCCGGGCTCATAAAATGCCGCGACCCGTCGATGTGGCTCTGGAACTCGACCCCCGCGTCCGTCACTTTCGTCAACCCATCCAGGCTGAACACCTGGAACCCCCCCGAATCCGTCAGGATCGGCCGGTCCCAGTTCATAAATGCATGCAACCCACCCGCCTTCTCCAGCACCTCCGTACCCGGCCGCAAATATAGATGATACGCATTGCTCAGGATAATCTGGGCGCCGATCTGCCGCAGGTCCTCCTGCGACATCGTCTTCACCGTCCCTTGAGTCCCCACCGGCATAAACACCGGCGTCTCTACCTCGCCATGCGCCAGCCGCAGCCGGCCCGCACGCCCATGACAAGACGGATCCCGCCCCTCTACCTTGAATTCAAAACAACTTTCCATCGCGGAATTATAACAGAAGCAAAAAACGGGGACTGCCACCGACCGAGTCCTCGAGGTCGGCCTCTTTGGCAGTTTGAAAGAGGTGGCTGTACCCGCTTTTTGCGCCCTTCAAGGAACTTTAGCCGGCAAGTGCGGTCGAACTCCCGCTCGACCGCGCCTCCAAAGCGCCGCTTTCGCTAGGTGCAGGCTTACATCCGTATCAATCCGCGGTCCGCGTTCCGAATTTCTTAGCCCCCGAAGAGAGGCGTAAATAACAGCAGGATCGCGTTCAGAATCACGTAGAGCATACTAAGCAAATTGTTCAATGGCACATTGATAATCTGCGCCCGGAAAACTTCAAAAAGGGTCGAAAGTTCGTCTAGCATCCCGCAAGTCCTTCTGTTAAGCACGGCTAAGCACGGCCGCCGCCGCGCGTCCAAAGGCCGACACCCACCTTACCCGTACTAGGCCCCGCCCGTTACAAACCGTTGTGCAACCGGAGATTAGCGCACTCGCCATGCCCGCGTCAAGGCCCCTATTAGAAGTCAGATGGCCAATTTTCGTGTACAATATCTTGTGGTGAAGCCGACGAAGGCCGCCAACATAGCTGGACCCAATTCGCCAGCGGCACCTTTACAATCCGACCGGAGGCTACTATAATTCGCCTTTCCCCGAGGGGGGTCCCCGGGGACCATGCGCGGAACGAGCGGCGAGGTATTTTATCGTGGAGTTCGTAAAGCCAACGGTGTTTTTGATCGGCGAGACGCGCGTGGACGAGGCCGGCCTGCGCTCCTACCTCGACCACCTCGGCGCACCCGCCTGGAACACCGACGCACCCAGCGACGCCGAGCGGCTATGCGAAGTCTACGGCCGTATCTGCTACCGGTCCTTCGAACCCGGCCTCAACCCCAACGTCACCCGCACCCGCCAGGGCAACGCGGCCTACATCAGCCACATCGTCGAGGTCGGCCACGGCAGCGTACTCGAACACGCCCTCGTCAACTTCATCTTCGCCGACGTCAGCAGGGTGTTCACCCACGAACTGGTCCGCCACAGAGCCGGCGTCGCCATCAGCCAGGAATCGCTCCGGTTTGTACGGCTGGACAAATTCTCCGCGTACCTGCCCATGCTGATCGAAGAAAACGAGGCGGGTATGTCCGTCTTTGTCCGCACGCTCGAACAACTCGAGGCCGTACAAAAAGAATTCGCCGATATCTACCAGATCGACAAGGCCGGCCAAAAATTCGACTACAAGAAAAAAGCCACCTCCGCGTTCCGCAGGGTGGCCCCGGAAGGCGTCGCAACAACCATCGGCTGGTCCTCCAACCTGCGCACCCTACGCCACGTCATCGAACGCAGGACCGACCCCGCCGCAGAAGAGGAAATCCGTGCCGTATTCGCCATGGTCTTCGAGATCGTCAAAAACCGTTACCCAAACGTCTTCGCCGACTACACCACCGAAATCATCGACGGCCTCCCCTGGGTTAAAACAAAACATGGAAAAGTCTAGGTTCATTATACGTCCGATCCGTCCGATCCGTCTGACCCGTCCGATCGGTCCTATATTTCGCCCCTTATCGCGCCGCCATTCTAATTGCTCCGGAGAACCGACATGTTCCGCATAAGAGAAAAATTCGCCCTCTCCGATTCGTTCATCGCCAAATACCGCGGCCAACAACCCAAATGGGGACCGCTTGGTTACGTCACGTTCAAACGAACCTACGCCAGAGTCGTCGGCGGCGACTCGAAGGCCGCCGCAAACGGGCGCACCGAAGAATACTGGGAAACCCTCCGCAGGGTCGTCGAGGGCTGCTACACCATCCAATGGAACCACTGCCTCAGCCTCAAACTCCCCTGGAACAAAGACAAGGCACAGCGGTCCGCCCAGGAAATGTTCCGCCTGATGTGGGACTTCAAGTTCCTCCCGCCCGGCCGGGGCCTGTGGATGATGGGCACCGACTACATCTACGACAGGGGGTCCGCCGCACTCAACAATTGCGCGTTCGTCTCGACAGACGAGCTCCAGGTCAGTTTCTCCGAACCGTTCTGCTTCCTCATGGACATGTCGATGCTCGGCGTCGGCGTCGCGTTCGACACAAAAGGCGCCGGAAAAGTCGAGATCCGAAGGCCCGCCCAGAGTTCCGACACCTACGTCGTCGAAGACTCCAAAGAAGGCTGGTGCGACCTCGTCCGCTGCGTGCTCGACTCATACGTCGGCCTCTGCCCGCGGCCCGCCACCGTCGACTACTCCAAAGTCCGCCCCATGGGCTCGCCCATCCGCACGTTCGGCGGGATCGCCCCCGGCCCCGCGCCCCTCATGGAAAGCGTCGCCAACATCGACAAGGTCCTCCAGCCCCGCATCGGCCAGCGCGTCACCTCCGCCGACATCACCGACCTCATGAACGTCATCGGCAAATGCGTCGTGTCCGGCGGCGTCAGGAGAACCGCCGAACTCGCGCTCGGCAACCCCAACGACGCCGAGTACCTCACGCTCAAAGACCCGCAACTGCACGCCCCCGAACTCAAGGCATGGCGGTGGGCGTCCAACAACAGCGTGTCCGCCCAGATCGGCATGGACTACGGCGGCGTCGGCGCCCAAACCGCCAAAAACGGCGAGCCCGGATATTTCTGGATCGACAACGCCCGGGCATACGGCAGGCTCAAAGACGGCGAGACCTGGGTCGACATGAAAATCTCCGGCACCAACCCATGCGCCGAACAGAGCCTCGAATCCTACGAGATCTGCAACCTCGTCGAGACCTTCCCGTCGCTCCACGAGACGTTCAAAGAATACGAGCGCACGCTCAAGTTCGCTTACCTCTACGCAAAAACCGTCACGCTCGTCCCCACACACAACGAACGAACCAACGCCATCATGCTCCGCAACAGGCGAATCGGCCTCTCCCAATCCGGTATCGTCGAATCATTCGAAATGCACGGCAGGCGCGAACATTTCCGATGGTGCGACGAAGGCTACAAATACGTCTGCAAACTCGACAAAATTTACGCACAGTGGCTCTGCATCCCCGAAAGCATCAAAAAAACCAGCGTCAAACCCTCCGGCACCGTCTCCCTCCTCCCCGGCGTCACACCCGGAATACACTACGCCCACTCCAAGTACTACATGCGAACCATCCGAATCGACAAAACAAGCCCACTCATCGATCCCATCCGTCGAGCCGGATACCGAGTCGAAGAATCCGTGTACGGCGACAACACGCTCGTCGTCTACTTCCCCGTCATGACCGAACATTTCGACCGATCAAAAAGCGACGTGTCCGTCTGGGAACAGGTCGAAAACATCGCTCAGATGCAATTCTACTGGGCCGACAACCAGGTCAGCGCCACCGTAACGTTCAAACCCGAAGAAGCAAAAGACATCCCACGCATACTCGAACTCTACGAAACCAGACTCAAATCCATCAGCTTCCTACCCCTCCGCGACCACAACTACCCACAAGCCCCCTACCAGGAAATCACCCAGGAAACCTACGAAAACGCCCACGCCCGCATCAAACACCTCGACTTCCACTCACTCAACACCAAAGAAGAACAAGACATCTTCTGCGACACCGACAAATGCGATTCAAGCGTTATCGGCCCCGAACCCCCAGCCACTTTCCCCGAAGAACAAGAACTGCCCTTCGAGGAAGAGAAGTCAGGGGCGGAAACGAAGTGAATACATGGGACCCAAACCTGCATTTGACCTCGCGTAACCGCCGGTGGAAGTGATAAGGAAACGAGATACCTGACAATGCTGCGTCACGACTGAGCGGCTCACCCGACGAGAAAGGATGAAGCTCAGATGGGTCTGCACGAGAGCACAGTAAACTATCAAAACCTTATACGCGACCTTGCCGAAATGTACCCTTTTGAGGAAGCGCAAGTAGTTGTGGTTGAACTCGTAGCTAATTCATTAGACGCGAAAGCCACGCGCATATCTATCAGCTACGATACTCAGAGCAAGATTCTGACAGTTATAGACAATGGCAAGGGCATGTCTGCCGATCAGTTTGATGATTATCACGATTTTGCCGCTGGTCTCAAGACGCGAGGAACGGGCATAGGTTTTGCCGGAGTTGGAGCGAAAATCAGCTTCAACGTTGCTGATCGTGTAGTAACGGAGACCCGTGGAGAATCATTTTCTGGAGGCTCAAATTGGTACTTGCAGTCGAAGAAGAAGTTGCTCTGGGAAGATATTAGACCTTCGCATCTCAAAGGGCACGGCACCCGAGTAGAGGTCCATTTCAGACGTGACAGAGTTCCATCATACGCCTCAACTGAAGACCTGGTTGATCTTCTGCAGCACCATTATCTACCTTTATTCGACAAGACTTTCCTTGATCTCTATGCAAAACTTAAGTATTACTCGACTGGCCTCAGATTCACCATCAATGGACGCGAAATCAATCCCGACAGGATTCCTCAAGCCATGGGTCTTGAGAACATAAAGGAATTCAAGCCAACAAGGGCAGGGAAGAAGACAGGATTTGGTTTCTTCGGTGTGGCTCCGGGTGAGTACCCGCTGGGAAGGGATTGCTGTGGAGTCTTGCTGTGCACACACGGGAAGGTCATAAAGGCTGACTTTCTTGCCCAGTTTCCAGGTGGTCTTGGCCCGCGAATACTTGGCGTCGTAGAGGTGCCCGAGTTCATCCACTTTCTGACCACATCTAAGACAGATTTTGTCCGGGCGCGTGGAACATATAAGCAGTTTGAGGGCTTGTACCATCCCATTAGGGAAGAGTTCAAGACGTGGCTTGTAAGTCTCGGAGTTGAACCTCTGGAGTTGCCCCGTGGCGATGAAGCGGCAAGATTGGAAAGAGAACTGAAACGACTGCTCGAAGATGTCCCCGAGCTTAGGGAGTTTTTCGGATTTCGCTCCAAGAAGAGTGTTCTCAGCGAAGGCGAAAACGGAACCGTAAGGGCCGATGTCCACGAGGGCGTGGAGGTTACGTTTCCGGAAGGCGTCGGCGAAGGAGGAGGTGAGGCGGGCCCTTTGGAGCCTGGTGATCAACCAGGGGAAACCGTGATAGAGAACACCGAAAGCGGCTCCAAAAAGGCAAATCCCATAAGTCGCACCGGCCGCCGCGGTCCGAAGATCAGTTTTGCCTCCGTGCCGGACAGGGTGGATCTCGCGTGGGTCGACGGTGACAGTGTGATCATCAATAGTGGACATCCATCGTACATTAAGGCAGAATCCAATCTGTTTGCTAAGAGGGTATTGTGTTTTTTCGCCATAGGTTCCGCCATTCAGAGGGTAATGGCAGATCCAGATAGCTCTCAGGATTTAGCATTTGTAGACAGGTTCATGGCGGCATGGGGAAGAAAATGAACCATCACAACCCCCTTTTTGTGACGATAAGGCCAAGCAAGTCGGGTTTTAGAGCATTTGTAGCGATTGAAGACCTTGCCTCGATAAGAAAAGACCCGGAACTCATTCTACGCCAGGCAACGGAATTGTACGCGCGGTACGTACAAGAAATGCGTTCGCTGATCAAGCGAGTTGAGACTTGTCGTTCACATCATGAGTGCATCCCTGCACGGACGATCTGGAACGTTGGAGACGCCATTTTTCGTTTACGGAATGACCTAGACACACTTTCACTTCAACTGGACGGCGTTTACGAACACCTTGCACGTGACCTGGGTGTCAAAAAGAAGTGGCTGGAAAAGGTTGTGACGCTCCGCCGATACGTATTGGCCCAAGACACGATTCCAGAGGCATTAAATTGGGGCCATTGCGAGAAAGGAACGCGCAGAGTTGCCGAAAGTCTTCAACAACGGGCCTTGCGTTCAGCACCCGGAAACCCATCGGCTGACTCACGATGTACGCACGAATAAGAGACAGTATTCTGAGAGATTTCGGCCTATTGTCTCGCTGTTTCTCCACCGAGGAATTGGCCGGGGACGCTGATTCCGTCGAAGACAAGAGCGCGTTAATCCGTGCCCTGAAAAGGGACGAAAGGTTTGTTCTCTTTAGTCCACGAGAAGAAGGTATCGTTATTCCAGAACGCGCTCTTTTCCTTTGGTATATTAACCTTCTTAGAAGGCTCTCACGAGCTGCAATATCGCGTCTGACTATCACTCAGTTCGCCGGAGCACTGAGCGCGTTGCGCGTCCAGGGGCAATGGGATATCCCGCCAGTAGAGGCTACCGAATACGGATGTCAATTGGGGCTAGTTGCAAGCGCTCCAAGAGGGAATGACCTCGTTTTTCCCCTCGCGAGGGTATTATATGTTCTACCTTCGTCATCTGCGTCCGTGATGGTTTGCATATTGAAGGAACTGGAAGAGAAGGCGGAAAGGAATGCGGCTCTGAGGTGGCCATTGGAATACTGGGTAAAGGACGGGCTGTCCTACTTTCCCGAACTGACAAGCTTTGTCGTTCAGAACAGGGAGGGCCTCCTGGGCAGTTCTGAAACGACTCTTGATCAACTGGGCCGGACTCTCGGAGTGACTCGAGAGCGCGTTCGGCAGATCGAGATGTGTTTCTGGAACAAGCTATTACAGAGGTCGACATTTCGGGCACCATTCATGAAGGGACTCTTGTGCAAAATAATCCGCCAAGAGGGCAACCTCGTTTTCGACAGCGACAGGCGCACACTGAAATTTCTGGCCAGATGTGTTGGTATTCCGTATGCTGAGATTCCTCGCTCTGAACTGGCCCTGTTAGGTATGCCGCAGGAAGCTGCTAAGTCGTTTGCGGGATTTACCCGCCCCAGATCGAAGTTGATTGACGAGGAATCCATAATGCACGCCTTGGCACAGGAGGCTCCCTACGTCAGCTTGGCTGGTGCTCAGATCATTTCTCGAAGCATACTTAGTTTCAACCGCGAACATCTCACAAAGGCCCAACGTGTGTATCTCGCTCTGCGCTCAATCGGTAAGCCAGCACACTACTCAGATGTGACTGCGGCCTACAACCGTCTGTTTCCCGATATTCCATCCCCGAAACACAATATTCATGCGATCCTGAGTAGAGAAGAATGCGGTATCGTGTGGATAGGTATCCGAGGCACTTTCGCCCTCAGAGAGTGGGGATACGAACACCCGTCGAAGACACTCTTTAAGACCATACAGGAGATCGTCGAACGCATTTATGCGCAAACTGGGAGTGCCGTATCTCTTAATCTTATCAACGCTGAAATTGGCAAGTACCGCCGGGTCGTTAGAACTTCTAGTGTGTTTATTGCAACGCACTTTAATCCTAGGTTACGCGACGTTGGAGGAAACTCATTCGTTCCGGAATATGCGCGTCCTGGACAGAAAGAAGAACTTTCAGCGGATGACCTGGACAGGATCCTGGACGAATTCCAACCACAGGGCGTAAGGTGAAAGAATTCTACCGCGCTGTCATCCCAGGGAATACGGTTGACAAAAGTTAACACCTGCTTTACAATTGCTTTATGAACAAGACTCTCAACTCGGCGGCTATCAATGATGCGATGCGGCGGGTGGGCTTGTACCCGGCGAAGATCGCGAGGGAAATCGGGGTGACGCGGGCGGCGGTTACGAAATGGCTGAGCGGGCAGGATTTCCCGCGGGCGGACAAGCTGCTCAAGCTGGGGATGCTGTTGCGGTTGTCGTTCCGGGAACTTGTGGTGGAGGAAGAGGACGCGCTGGCGCCGGTGGTTGCGTTTCGGCGCAAGGCGCGGCGGAAAACGACCGGTTTGGACCTCGACACGGCGCGCCAAATGGGCAGTCTGCTTCGCACGCTGGCGCCCCGGTTGCCGTTCGACAAGTTTTCGCGGCCCCCGACGTTGAAGAACCCGGTATGTGAGTATGGCTACGTGCAGCAAGTATCGCTCAAGATGCGCGCCGATGCCGGGGTGCCGCCGGATACGCCTCTGCAACTGACGAGTTTTGTGAATCATTTCAAGGCGCTTCAGGCAGTGTTGATTCCGGTTCCGTGGGGACACAAGGACCGCCACGAGAATGCCCTCCACATCTATTTGCCGGATTCGATGACCACCTGGATCTACCTGAACGTCGACAGCAATATGCTGGATTTCAATTTCTGGATGGCCCATGAACTGGCGCATGCGTACGCGCCCGATCTGCGGGACGACGTGGGCGAGGATTTCGCCGACGCGTTTGCGCAGGCGCTGCTCTTTCCGGAGCCTTGCGCAAAACCAGCGTAGGCCGCGGTCGCGCGGGCCCGGAGCATTGGGGCGCGGATCAGCCGCAGCAAGGAAATCGCCCAAAGAGTTTGCCATCTCGCCAACAACGGTTGCTATGGCCTTGGAAGCCTACGCCCACTCGCATAATCTCGGTTCACTTGACTTGGACCCTGCCATTCATGCTGCATCAACTAATCTCAGCAAGGGATTTCCGTCTGTTGCTCAAACATTCTTTGGCGCCAATGCCCCCACCCCAAAAGAATGGATCAGAGTCACTCGGGAGGCCTTTCAAAGCCCGTTCTTCGATGTGCTCCAGCAACATGTTCGAGAAAACGGCGTTAATGCGGCTTTCATCCAGAACATCCTGAATCTTCCTCTTGTCGACGCGCGGGGGCTGCTTGCGGAGCTGCGGTAAACGGCCAAGCTTTCCCAACTCCAATAGCAACAACCAGTTAGCTTGGTTGTATTCTCAATGTGCTTACCGAAAACTGGACCGCCAGGCTCCGAAAAACCATCCGCGCCCGCCAACGCGCCAGTAGTAGGTCCGAAATAATTTCGGACCTACAGGTCAACCCGCCCCCGTAAGTCATAATCCCACACCGACCAAAGTTGAATAGTAGGCCAACGCGCTGACTGCGTCGGCGCCGCCGAGGTCGGCCAAATTGTGGTGCGGGCGTCCCGCCTGCGCATCTTCCTTGTGGGCATGCTGCTGTTGAAAGCGTGCAAGCGAGACGCCCGCACCACAACGACGCCGGCGAAGTCTGGAGTTACAGGCGGAGGAATCGGGCAGAGACTGTCGAGGACGTTGTTACAGCGGGGACTTTTTGAATGCCTGGTAGATTCGGTCGAGGTCGTGGCGGATATCTTGGTCGAGTGAGAAATCGTAGTTGGCCAGCAGTTCGTGAGCGATTTCGCGTGCTTTGTCTTTGACGGTTTTTTTGTTTCCGGCGGCCCATTGTTCCGGTGAGATGTTGTGAAACAATTCGGAGTAGTAGGCTTGGTCGCGGCTGGCAAGCGTGGTGGGGTGCGTGGCGAACTGGCCATTGACGCCGACGTCGCTGATGATGTCGAATCCGCACCGGCTGATGTCGAAGTCGAAGCCGCGCACCAGATGTTTGACGTGATTGACGATCTCGATGTCGTACAGGAGTTGTTCGACGCTGAAGATTTTGTCGATGCCGAGCATCCCGCCAAACGTGAACCGCCGGCCGCCAGCGAGCGCGGCGGCCGTAGCGAACGCGGCGCGCTGGGCGAGAGCGTGTGCGTCGGGGAAGATGGCGTTTGTGTGGAACGGTTTGCAGGTGACGGCGTCGGCGCCGTAGTACCTGTTGACCTGCGCGCCGAGCAAGTACATGAGGATATGATCGGGCGTGCCATAGGCGATGGCGCCGAATTTCATGTCGAACGGGTAAACGTCGAACCGGTACATCATCTCGTTCTCGGGTGCGATCAGCTTGAACAGCGTGTAAGCGCCCAGGACGGTGGCGATGTTTTCGGCGAACGCCGCGGGCAGATAGATGGGCGTGGTCAGGCCGAGCAGCGGCATGCTGCTGAACCCGAGCCGGATGTGCCTTCCCCGGCGGACAAACTCGATCGCCATCTCGACGCTGTCGCCTTCGATCCGCAGGGGGTCCAGGACGAACACGGGCAAGCTGAACGGCCGGCCCATGGCTTCGGTCATGGCGTAGATGGCCTCGGCGGCCCGCAACGACGTGATGCCGACGTCGCCGGCGGTCCGGGAATATTCGCAACCGATCTTGAACGCCAGGACCTCGCGCCATTCGATCGGGACATCCTGGGGCAGGCCGGGTGTTCCGCCGCGGACGGCCCGGTCGTGCAGGCCATCGACAATCTTGGCGGTCTGGATGCAGTCTTCGGTGGACATGGGCCGGAGCTCGTCGGTGAAAATATCGAAGATCTGGAACCCGTAGCCGTTGAGGATGTCGATGGAAAAATCGTGGTGCCGGCTGTTCCGGGCGCCGTACGCCTCGCGGTGTTCGTCGATGAACCGGTTGGCGATGATGGGATCGATCGATACGCGGGAATCATTGATATTGATGCCGGCTTGGCCGGAAACCTGCTCGAGGATCTCAGGCAGCCCCACGTGTACGCCCACCTCGCTGAGCACGCGCATCGCGGCGATGTGGATTTCATCGAGTTGTTCGATGGAAAGCCCGCCCTGGATTTGGTAGGTGATGCGATCCATCATCGAGTCTCCTGGAATAGGA
>Ga0315285_10005367_pt1 | contig 13234 bp, 17 predicted proteins | sample YL17G09_36_MG_FD_203698 | JGI IMG/M metagenome (GOLD analysis project Ga0315285, IMG submission 203698) | Sediment microbial communities from Yellowstone Lake, YNP, Wyoming, USA - YL17G09_36 | ecosystem: Environmental > Aquatic > Freshwater > Lake > Sediment | place: USA: Wyoming | collected... | reverse complement strand
CGGTGGCCAAGGCATACTTTGCTTACACAGGAAACCGGCGGATGTATGACAACAAGATTGAAATTGTTCCAGTGTTGGAGATCTTAAACAATCTAGAGACAATATTAAGGATTTCATGAAATCAACCGCCTTTTCTGCTTCGTCCGTAATTTCCGTCCCGAGTCCCGATGCGTTCCCCGCAGATCTTAGACTGGTCATTCTGCGGTCAAAAACACAATCTTATGCTATGACCTCTCCTATGATTTCCCTACGATCAAAAAGACTTGCTTTGCCGACCCCGGCTAAAAAACCCATAACTCGAAACGCGAAACTCCAAACCCGAAACTTGTATTTTTTACGCCTTGCGACTTGCGGTTGTTGAAAACTTGCATTTTTACTCCTCGCGCCCTCGCGACTTGCGACTTACGGCCTTTTTTGTTTTTCACCCCTTGCGCCTCACGACTTGTAGTAAAATGGTGCCAGGCCTTGAAATGTGAGTTTAGGCTATTATCATGGGTATGGCAGAGGTGGGCGAGTATTCGGAAGGATTCCCTGGAGTTCGGTGAATAAGAGATCTGGGAAGGTGAAATGGCAAATGGCTTCAGACCAGAAATTGTCAAGACTGGCTAATGGGCTTAATTGGCATTTCAGTCTTTATTCTCGCTATTTTCCAAGAATGGGAGTTGGTAATTCATGCCGAGACCTTGCCAGATGATCAAGGAGAGGAAAAAGCCAAAAGACAAGGCTTGACCCGCTTGACCCCCCAAAAGGCGCGTGGTTCACTGATAATTGTTGACAGAACATACAAATAAACGTATTATGGTATAAGTGGAGGGCGAGCTGAAGCCTGTTAGGTGGGTAGGATCGTCGCGAAGGGATCTCAGGGCCTTTCCAGCGCCCGTGCGGCGCGATATTGGGCAGGCCTTTTATGCGGCTCAATGGGGCGAAGAATACCCGAACGCCGCTGAACAGGATTACAGAGAAAGGCACAACTAAAATGAAACGGAACGCCAAGATCCGGATCAAAGAAGGCAGCGGTAATATCTTTGCCGATCTCGGCTTTGCCAATCCCGAGCGCGAGGAGCTCAAAGCCCGCCTCACCCTGAAAATTTATCGCCTCATCAAAGAACGCGGCCTCACCCAAGCCCAAGCCGGTGAAATTCTGGGTATTAAGCAGCCGCACGTCTCGAGCCTCATGCGCGGCCAATCTGGGTCCTTCTCCGTTGAACGCTTGATGAACTTTCTCGTGGCCCTGGGCCAGGACGTTCAGATCACCGTTAGGCCTACACGCAAACACCGTGGCGAAGTGTCCCTTATCGTCGCATAATCCGCTTCCTGCCTCCTTTAGAAGGAGTAACTCTGCATCCGGGTTGGACCTAGCTAAATATTGAACATTGCACAAAAACACCATGGAAAAGAGGCTGATGGCTGATGCAAAGGCTGGCAAGGAGAAAGTCGCTTGGTCGGGCTGCATTGTGGCTGTCCAGCCCCGCATCCGTCTTAGGCGGTCTTTTGATCAGCGGCACCACGGCTACCAGGGATACGTGCTTCGAATCGCTGGGACATGCGGCGACCAGGCATGCGAGTTCCTGATTGCCGTCGGCAAAGGGGCGCACGAAAAATACCGGTTCTGTGCGGGTATGCAGCTGAGCGGTTTCTCCGTCCCGGTGGACGATCCGCGACTTGAAATTGGGAATTTTTACAAGACGAGCGGCATCAAGATTGGCAGGGAATCCGAAGCCAGATCATCTGCGATGCCTCCGTTCCAGGGAGTGCCTCCTGGCCTGGAAACCTACCGCAGCCGCGGGCATCGCCGCTTGGACGCCAGGACCTACGAGTCAAAATGCACGGCCTGTATCTGGGGTTGCCGAATGCCGGTTGAGATGATCGTCGACCACTGGAATCCGTCCCAGAAGCGGTACCGGTTCGAGACCTTCTGCTACGGGCCAAAGAGCTGCCCGCTGTATCGGGCCGGGGCCACGCGCAAGGTGCCCGGGCGAAAGGGCAGGTCCTACACCGAAGAGGACTGGATCGACGAGGACGCCACCTCGCACCGGGGTCCAGACGATTGAGTGCACCATGAACTTGCGGGAATCTGACAAGTGCGCTGAGGGTATGTGAGAATAGGTACCGGACACCTTTGATGCAATATGGCGGCTAATCAATAGAGATTGTGACTGTCTGAAAAGTCGTTTCGTCGCCGGTTCTCAAGGAGATAAAGTGCGGCGTTATTCTGTGCTGCAAAACCTATGAAAAGGAGATAAACACATGATTCGTGAGATCACTGCGCAAGAGCTTAACTCCGAAAAATTCATCCATGAGAAGGTCCATGAGATCAAGCGTGTTGTTGGCGATGGAATGGCGATCAGCGCCCTCTCCGGAGGGGTCGATTCATCCACGGTCACGATGCTCGGACATCGAGCTCTAGGACAACGCCTTAAGACAGTCTTCATTGAAAACGGCCTCATGCGCGAGGGAGAGTCGGCACAAGTCGCGGATCTTTTCCGAAAGCTCGGTGTGGCGGTGGAAATCGTCGAGGCCCGCAAGGAGTTCTTTGCAGCGCTCAAGGGGATCACAAACCCGGAAGGGAAACGCGAGGCCATTACCCAGACCTTTTACCGAAATGTATTTGGCCGCCTTATCAAGGACAGTGGAGCGAAGCATCTTCTCCAAGGCACGATCCTGACCGACGTTGACGAAACCGTTGCAGGGATCAAGCGACAGCACAATGTCTTCGAGCAACTCGGAATCGACCCGCAGGAGGCTTTCGGCTACCGCATCCTTGAACCGCTCATTCAACTTCGCAAGGATGGTGTGAGAAAGGTGGGAAAGGCCCTCGGGCTTCCAACCGAGCTATTCGAACGCATTCCATTTCCGGGGCCAGCGCTCTCGGCACGCGTGATCGGCGAGGTAACGCCAGAGCGCATCGAGACGGTTCGCAAGGCCACCGTCGTTGTCGAGCGGTTACTCAAAGGCAGTAGGGCGTTTCAGTACCTGGCGATCCTGCATGAAGACCGCGTGACTGGCATGCGCGATGGCCAACGTGATTTTGGTCAGCAGGTCGAGGTACGCTGCTGGGATAGCGTTGATGCGAGGGCCGCGACTCCGACGCAGCTTTCATTCAAAACGCTTGAGAATCTGGCCCAAGAGATTATCCGCGAAGTGCCTGGCATTGTCAGCGTCACATACAACATAGCACCGAAGCCTCCCTCAACCATCGAAGCAGTGTGATAGCAATTGGGTATCATTTATCATAGTAAAATGGTGCCAGGCCTTGAAATGTGAGTTTAGGCTATTATCATGGGTATGGCAGAGGTAGGCGACTATTCGGAAAGCGGCGCGCGGTCAGGTCTTTATTCTTGCTCTTTTCTAAGAGGAAAGTAGTACGTTGGTTCAAATGCAAGGCGGGAAAAGGGGACAATGTTGATTAGCTCTTCGGAGTTTGGGGATCGAGGAGATAGAGGGCGGCCCTTAGATTGTAAATACGTTACCATTCTGGACCGGGAGGTTGGCTTTAAGAGAACTGATCGGGGGGTTGGTTCCAAAAGTTCCGGGGAGACAATATTTGATTCTTGGATAGATCGGCGACCCAGCCTAGGCAGCGGCAGGCCCCGCTCTCCTGCGCTCCTATATCTCACCCACCGGCTCGTTGCCCTCCCTTCAACCGCCATCGTGGAGGAAATTCTCCTCCGATTTTTCGCCTTGCCAACACCTGATCAGCATTGTATCTTAAGGAAAGCGAGGAAAAGCATATCCATGATGCCATGCTTCTGGCAGTGCCAAGATAAGTAAAAGGAAAGAGTAAAAGGAGGTTGCCATGATTTGTATGCTGATTGAAGTTCACGTCAAGCCGTCGGCGCTCGACGAGTTTCTGAAGATCATCAAGCACGATGCGGTACACTCGGAGGGCGACGAGCCGGGATGTATGCGCTTCGACGTGCTTCGCGACATCGATGACCCGCTGAAGTTCCACTTCTATGAGGTTTACAAGGACGAGGCGGCGCGACTGGCCCACCGGGAGACGCCCCACTTCGCCGAGTGGGCAAAATTCATGAAGCATGGCCTGGATCGGGAGATCGTGCGGCACTCAACGACGAATTTTCACCCGACAGATGCCGAGTGGCGGTAGGTGGCTGACTCTTGCCGAGGCGCAGGGTGTTCCCCAGAAGTCTTTAGTGACGTCGGCGGGGCTGAGGAGGGGCAACATGCCAAATCCATTTGTCCACATTGAATTGCAGACGCAAGACGTAGACAAATCAAAGAAGTTCTATGCAAGCCTGTTCGATTGGAAGTTGGAAGAAATTCCAGGCATGGACTACACGGTGATCAACGTCGGGGAAGGAACGGGCGGAGGGATGATGAAGAAGCCTGTTCCTGGCATTCCGGACAATTGGCTTCCGTATATCTTGGTTGTTGACGCTGCAGCCTCGACAAAAAAGGCTCGCGCCCTCGGGGTCACAATTGCCAAGGATGTCACCGAGATTCCAGGCTTCGGGTGGTTCAGCGTGATTTTAGATCCGACCGGTGCGGCCTTTGGACTCTGGCAGCCAAAAGCGAGCAAGTAACGGAGAAAAGGGGACGGTGTTCACAAGCTTAAGTAGGGATGCTATACGCGGGGCAAAAAATTCACGGGGGCGCGGAGGCATGGGGTCAGGTTTTCGTTATTGTTATACGGAGGAAAAAGGTTTCCCCCGACGTTCTGCAATACTCAGTGGGAAGTGGGTCAGGCATGAGTAAATAAGTAAATGAGGCCAAGTGCGGCGGGCAATCCAACCTTGGGTGCACTCCATCGCGTCCTGGCTGAAGAGATAACCGCCTTTCCCGCTGAATTGATTTGTTCCTACATTTATGGTAACATTATTATTGGGAGGTGAGGGATATGAAGTTTGTCGGAGTTCGGGAATTCAAACAAGACGCAGTGAAATATTTAAATGAAGGCAATGAGATTGTGGTCATGAAACGCAAGAAACCCATTGCCCGTCTGACCCCGATCCAGGAAAACACCCCAGAGGCCCTTCTTTTGGACATCGGGAGGGTGCTGAATGAAGCGGGGGTCACGAAGGAAGAAGCGCTCCGAGCTCTCGAACGGGCCAGACGAAAAATCTATGGCTAAGGTTGTCATTGACGCCAACGTGATGATCTCTGCCGCCTTCGGCGGGAAGCCCCTGGAGGCAGTCGGCAGGGCCCTAAAGGAACATGATGTCTTCATATCCAAAAGCATCCTGGAAGAGCTTGAAGAAGTCCTTAATAGGCTTTCGAAAAAGTTGTCTCCGGAGCAAATCCATTACCTTCAGCAAAGGGTGCGTCAACCCCTCACGGTCGCGCATCGAATCCCGGTTTCAAGGCAGCTGTCCCTTTCCAGAGATGCCAAAGATGATCATTATTTAAGCTTATGCAAAGAAACTCAAGCGGATTTTCTGGTTACGGGGGACAAAGATTTATTGAGCCTTGATCCGGAAACCCTGCGGAAGAACGGAATTGTCTGCCGGATTATTACCCCCAACTCCTTCTTGGAAATCGCCCCTTGATTCCACGATAGGAATTCATGCTGCCTAAGTGAAATTGGGGACACATCCCAATAGGCAGCATGGGGAAGTGGAAAATAGGATGTGTCCCCAATTTCTCTAGATCCGCTTGGCTTGCCGGTAGGATAGCCCCATTTTTCCTGCAGCTTCCCTCAAAGTAATTCTTCCAACCTCCATTAACCCCATCACCCGAAACCTCTGCAACTGCCTCTGGCTCAACTCGATCTTCTCCCCTTTCATGGGGACATTTTCCCTTGGGCACGACACAAGACTAAAAAAACTTGACAAAATGTTTCTTTGTGGTATGAGAATTCCTTATGCTCTTCTATGGCAGAGAAAAGGCTGATCGAGGGGGCAGACGAAGTCTTCGTCAACGGCGATTCTTTCATCCCCAACGCCAAGGCCCTGGAGCCGCTGTTCAAGGCGCGGATGTTTGCGGAGGTACAGGCATGAGCGCGAGGATCAACATACCAAAAGACAAAATCGCGGAGTTTTGCCGGCACAACCGGATTCACCGGCTGGCGCTGTTCGGGTCTGTGTTGCGCGACGATTTCGGTCCGGACAGCGATGTGGACGTGCTGGTGGAGTTTGAGCCGGGGCGGGTGCCCGGGTTGGCGTTTTTCGCTATGCAACGGGAGCTATCGGAGATTCTTGGTCAGAAGGTGGACCTGAACACTGCGGGAGACCTGAGTCCCTATTTCCGGAAAGAGGTTCTGGCTGAGGCGGAGGTGTTGTATGACGCGGCATGACCCTATGGTGAGAGTACGGCACATGCTCGACCACGCGCGAGAAGCGGTGGAGATGGCTCGGGGGCGGTTCCGCGCTGACCTGGATACGGATCGCCAGATGAACCTGGCGCTGGTGCGTTTGATGGAGGTGATCGGAGAGGCCGCGACGCGCGTGCCCGAAGATTTCCGTCGGCGTTACCCGGAGGTGCCCTGGCGCGATGTCGCAGACCTGCGTAACCGGCTTATTCACGGATACGACACGGTAGACTTTGACAGGCTTTGGACAATCATCGAGCAGGACCTCCCACCGTTGATCGAACAGTTGGAAGTGATCGTTCGGGAGGGGAGTTGAGCGATGGCCTGGGCGTGTATTGAAATTGGGGATGCAAAGATAAATAATTAGGAGTGAGGCCATAATGAGGAGGATGTGATGAGACTATACCTGGATACCTCCGTAATCGGCGCGATGTTTGATAAGGAAATGCCAGAGAGGATAAAAATTACCCGCGCCCTTTTAGAATCCATTGTGGAGGGCAAACATGCCGGGGTTATCTCAAATATAGTCCTCGAAGAAATAGACCGATGTCCGGAAGAACTAAAGAAGAAATTGGTTGCCGAGATCCAAGCGCTGCCTGTGCTGGTCATTTCTGAAGATGAAAATTCCGCCGGACTCTTAGAAATATATGAAAAGGAGGGTTTTGTTCGCAAAGGGGCGAGGCTGGATTTGCGACACCTTGCAGTTGCTACAGTTAGCAGTGTGGATGCAGTGGTTTCCTGGAATTTTCGGGATATCGTGAACATCAGGACCAGGCGTGCGGTACATGCAGCCAATCTTCGACTTGGATATCCTTTAATAGAGATTGTTTCACCTGAGGAGGTCACCGAATATGAAGAATAAGAAAGAATGGGAAACAAAATCCTTGGAATTGATTCATAAGGTGCGGGAAGAGATTGATAAAGAGATCAGGGAACAAGGTGTCACTCCTGCGCAGTGGATAAGGGCCAGAGGAAAAATCGATGTTGAAGAGTTATGCAAAAAATTAGGCCTGAAGAATTACACGATTCGGATCGATAGCGTTGATGGCCGGGGTTATAGCGAAGAAAGCCCCCACAGGAAAAGGGAGGAAGTGGGGCATCGGTAATCAGGGGTTTTTGAAATTGGGGACACATCCCAATATCCAGCATGGGGAAGTGTAAAAGAGGATGTGTCCTCAATTTCTAAAAAACTTGACAAAATATTTCTTTGTGGTATGAGAATTCCTTATGCTCTTCCAGGAATGGGAATACCTGCTGCGCTTGGCTGAATGATATCCGATAGGGTTGCCAGGATTTACCCAGAAAATATCTTTCTAAATTGAGGACCCAAATGAAGACAGACGAAAATCTCAGTGCCACCGTGCCATCGAAAGATATGACCCCCCCGGAGATCGATCAATTCCTGACCTGCGCCCGGGTAGGTAGGATTGGTCTGATTCTCAAGGAGGGTGCTTACATCGTTCCCGTAGGGTACGGATATGCGGAAGGGAAGATTTTCTTTCACACCTGCGGGGAAGGGGTGAAAATGGCCGCGATGCAGTCTAACCCGGAGGTGTGTTTTGAAGTGGATGAATCCACTTCCGATGGCTCCCTGGCCAAGAGTGTGATTCTTTGGGGCCGGGTCGAGATTATCTCGGATAAAGATCGAATGCTTCCCTACCTGCAAAAGCTGATCGATAAATACCGTGTCCCGGTATCTTTCGGCGAGTATATGAGGAAGGGCGATCGCAACGTGAAGGAGGAGTTGGGGGCTGTGAGAATCTGCTTCATTTCCCCCTACAAAATCACGGGGAGAAAAATAGTTCGAACGAAGTTCTAGAAGGGTGAAGGCGGCGGCCCGGGCCGCTGCCTTCACCGCTACCGATTATTTCTTGCGGATGTACTCCACCCATTTCTTGGCCACCTTGAAGCTTTCCCAGTAATAATCGACGAACTCCTTGCCCACCATGATTTTCACGGGATGGCCCGCGGTTTCGAGCTTATCGATGTGTTCTTTGCTCATCATCGCCTTCTGGAAGGCGTCCTGGATCTTTTTCATGATGGGCTCAGGTATCCCTTTGGGTCCCGCAACTCCCCGGGTGGAGGCAGAGATAACGGTGGGGAAACCCAGCTCCGCCGAAGTGGGCAAATCAGGGTAGAACTTGGACCTTTCCTTGTCCATGATTACCAACATGCGGATTCTTCCTGCTTTCCACTGATTGAAGTTATCGCCCACGGTGCAGAAAAGGACATCCACGTGGCCTCCCAGCAAGGCGGTAATGGCGGGAGCGGCCCCGTCGAAATAGACCAGCCGCATCTGAATCCCCGCTGCCTCGGCCAACTGAAGATAGCCGATCTCATCATCCTGAAGGTAGCCCACGATGCCGGCAGCGATTTGGCCAGGTTTCTTTTTGACATCATCGATCAGGTCTTTGAGGGTCTTCCAGGGGCTGTCGGGTCTTACGGAGATCGTGGTGGGATCGAGGGCTTGGCTGATGATGGGGACAATATCTTCGCCCTTGAAGGTCGCTTTGCGCTCCGGGTCCAGGATAGCGCTGGGCAGGTGGGGCAGGTTGATGTAGCCAAGATAATATCCATCGGGCTTCGCCCTGGCCAGCTCGGTCCAGCCGATCTGTCCTCCCGCACCAGCCTTGTTGACAACTACGATAGGCTTTCCAAACTCTTTCTCCGCAAGCGAAGCCGCGATACGGGCTCCCACATCGGTGCTGCCCCCAGCCGGGTAGGGCACTTGAAGCGTAATCGGCTTTGTGGGGTAATCCTGGGCAAAGGCGCTCACCACAAATACCAATGTTAGTCCCGCTACCAAACCGAAGATGACTTTCTTTTTCATGTAGCTCCCTCCTTGCTTGTTTTTACCATTTCTGCAAAGGTAATCCTATTTTCAACTTAGCCACAGAGACCACCGTGCGGCATGGCCGCAACCAAAGGAATAAATCTGCCTAGGACCAAACACCTTCCAGAAATCCCCCCTGCCCCCCTTTAATAAAGGGGGGTTGGGGGGATTTGATCGGTATTCTAATCCTTGCCGGCCCGCTTACCCAGCAGCCGAACCCCCGGGCTGAGCAGGGCGATGGCGGCCACGATCAGGAGAACAGCCGAAATGGGCCGGGTGAGTAGGATACTTAGGTCCCCGGCCGACATTTCCAGTGAGGTGCGCAGCGCCCTCTCCATCATCGGCCCCAGGATGAGAGCCAGGATCGTTGGAGCCAGGGGCCAGTCCAGTTTGCGGAAGATATAGCCCAGCACTCCAAAGGCCACCATTACCCCCACATCAAACACGCTCTGGTTTAGGCTATAAGCTCCTAAAATACAGAAAAGCAGGATTCCAGGATAGAGATATTGATACCGGATTTCGAGAAGCTTGGCCCAGAGGCCGACCAGGGGCAGGTTTAGAACCAGCAAGATCGCGTTTCCCAAATAGAGGCTGGCAATGAGCCCCCACACCACATCCGGGCGCTCTTTGAAAAGGAAGGGACCGGGAGTGAGACCGTGGATGATGAATGCCCCCATGAGCACAGCCAGGGTGGGGGACCCCGGGATGCCCAGGGTGAGCAAGGGAACCATGGCCGCATTGGCATAAGAGTTGTTGGCCGTTTCCGGAGAAGCCACTCCTTCGATGACCCCGGTGCCAAATTTTTCCGGATGCTTGGATACCCTCTTCTCCAGGACATAAGCCATAAAAGTGGGAATGATGGCACCAATACCCGGGATGAGTCCCAAGAAAAACCCTACGATTGTTCCCCGGCCAATGGCGCCAGTACAAACCTTCCATTCCTCCCGTTTGGGCAGGAGATCGGTCAGCTTGGTTTTGATGATTTCCAGTACGGGCGCCTCCATGGTCAACAAAATCTCACCCACACCGAAAAGCCCCATCACCACTGGAATAAAGCCGATGCCATCATAAAGCGGGGGGAGGCCAAAGGTAAACCGGGGAGCCCCTCGCACCGGGTCCATCCCAATCATAGCAAGCATCAGCCCGAAGGCGGTCATGATCAAGGCGGCCAGTAAAGAGCGTCCGGAAAGGCCCGTTACCAGGGAAAGACCTACCACCAGAAGCGAGAATACCTCCGGGGGCCCGAACCGTAACGCCAAACTGGCCAGGGGCAGGGATACGACCATGAGGGCAAAGGTGGCAAAAGTGCCCCCAATGAAGGAGCCAATGGCTGCGATCCCCAACGCAGGCCCTGCCCTCCCCTGTTTGGCCATCTGGTAGCCATCCAGGCAGGTTATGACTGAGGCGGCCTCCCCCGGTACATTCACCAGGACGGAGGTTATGGTCCCACCATACATTGCGCCGTAGTAAATGGCGGCGAGCATGATGATCGCCCCGATGGGGTCGAGGTTGAAGGTAACGGGAATGAGAATCGCCGTCCCCGCCGCGGGCCCCAGCCCCGGCAAGACGCCTATCAGCGTGCCCAGGACGCAGCCGATGAAGGAGTACAAGAGATTCATAGGGAGTGTGGCTACGGAAAAGCCCTGAACCCAATATTGCAGCGCGTCCAAATTCTCCTCCTTATATGCCGAACACCCCCACGGGTAAAGGCACTTTCAGCCAGTAATAGAAGGCATGGAAAACCCCGAAGCTCCCGGTTGCGGCAAATATCAGGGTAACCCACCAGGTACGTTCCCCGAGGGCCAACGGGAGGAAAAGGAGGAACAGGAACAGACTGATACGGAAGCCCAGGGGGTCGAGGAGGGCCAAGCTTCCGACCAGGGCCACCAGGATAACCAGTATCCGCATTGCTCCTTGGCGCTGGGGGAAAAGAATCGCCGAGCCACCGTCCGAACTTTTGGCCAGGCTGATCTGGAAAAGCAAGGCCAGCGCCAGTCCCCCGGTTATGATACTCAACCAAAAGGGAAAGAAACCGGGGCCCGGTCCCAGCCTGTCCTTGTAGGGATACTCAAAGGACACAATCAGCCAGAAGATTGCAAAGGCCATGAAGGCTATACAAGCGATCTGCCAGGCCCTTTTCATTCTTGCCCTCTTCGCCCCCCTCCATCACTCTGGGTAAGCAGATGGAAAAATTAAATATGGTCGAATACTAATACAAACGCGGGAAGTATTTTGACATTAGACTCCCTCTCCCTTGATGGGTGTATAGACCGGAGTCAGGGGTGAGGGGTGCGGTAAGGGTGAGCAAAGCCTGGGCTACTGCAATCCCCCTCACCCTGGCCCTCTCCCATGGGAGACTGTGTCGTAATTCGTCATGCCCGCGTAGGCGGGCATCCAGGGGCTTAAATCTTGAATAAAATCACGGCTGGATTCCCGCTTTCGCGGGGATGACGGCTCTTTCTTTTCATTACGACACAGTCTCCGGGGGGAGAGGGAAACGATTTTAAATCAAAGCAGTTAATGCGTTCGTATTAGTTCAGGTTAATATCTTTTTACCATGTGAGAACATTCTGTCAAGAAAAATCGACCTGCCGAAGGGAGAGAAAGGACTTGCCGGATATCAAGTTAAGCCCCCTCACCCTTCCCCTCTCCCCCGCAATCGGGGGAGAGGGCGGGGTGAGGGGGGAAGGAGAAAAGAGGGAATTTTTATACAGTTCAATCAATCCGAGACAACGATGGCGAAGTCAGGGCAAAGCAGTGAACACAGACCGCACTTTTTGCATTTCTCCATGTTTTCGCCTTCCGGCGGGAAATAGCCCCGGGGGTTCATCTTCTTGGAAGTCTTGAGAACTTTCGCGGGACAAAACTCCACGCAGATTCCGCATCCCTTGCAGTATCTGTCTTCTATGAACAATTTGGGCATGATGTCTTTCAATCCCCGATTTTTTTAGCCACAGAGGGCACCGAGAGCACAGAGAATTCATAAAATCAATAGTCAAAGCCCTCAATTGGGGTTTTGGCATTTATCGTTCCAGTTAAGCCCCCTCACCCTTCCCCTCTCCCCCGCAAGCGGGGGAGAGGGCGGGGGTGAGGGGGAAGGATAAAAAAGGAAATTCCTATACAATTGAATTACATTCCTTTCGCCTCAGTGACCTCTGTGGCAATTCTTTTATTTTTGAAACTGATCGATGATCTTCTGGTACGTCTCCAGCCACTCCGGCTGATCCTTATCCACGAATTCGCCCACCCAGAATTTACCCTTCTCCAGGGTTCCTCTTTCCCCTTCTTTCGGCAAACGCGCGGCTTGAGACCGAAACCTCTTCAACATCTTTGCCGGTTCTTGCTTCCAGTGCGTGGGGCACTGGGTCATGATCTCGATGAAAGCCAGGCCTTTCTTGCGAACTCCTTTTTCAACGGCCTGAATACATTGCTGGGGATGCGCCGTGGTCCAGCGGGCCACGTAACTCGCACCGGCGGTGATGGCCATCTCGCAGAGGTCAAAGGCATTCTCCACGTTCCCGTAGGGGGAGGTGGTCGATGGGACCCCCCGGGCGGTCGTCGGGGCCGATTGACCTCCCGTCATTCCGTACAGGCCGTTGTTCATGCAGATTAAGGTCATGTCGAGATTACGACGGCAGACATGAATAAAATGATTCCCGCCGATCGCCGCGGCATCTCCGTCGCCGGTGAAGACGATGGCCTTCAATTCCGGACGGGCCAGGAGCGCCCCCGTCGCCACGGCCGGCGCCCTGCCGTGCAGCGACCAGATCGAATCGAAGCCCAGGTAATGGGAAGTCAGACGGGCCGAGCATCCCACTCCGGAGGCGAAGAAGAACCGATCGCGGGATATGCCGTCTTTGTGCACGATGTGATCCACAGCCTCCAAAGTGTAGTTCAGTACCTGGCCGATGCCGCAGCCCGGGCAGAAGATGGTTGGAAACCGGTCTCCGTACATACCGGTCTCTTTCAGGTAATGCAACATGGGATGTTTCATTTTCAATTCCTCAACCGTCGAGTAGAGAGCAGGCGCGCATAGGAGCAGATCAATGACTTCCAGTGTATCCATCGTTTCCGACTTCGTGGCAAATGGTCATCAGATCATCCCTAACGATTCCTGCTCCCCCTCTAAAATT
>Ga0315285_10005365_pt1 | contig 13240 bp, 11 predicted proteins | sample YL17G09_36_MG_FD_203698 | JGI IMG/M metagenome (GOLD analysis project Ga0315285, IMG submission 203698) | Sediment microbial communities from Yellowstone Lake, YNP, Wyoming, USA - YL17G09_36 | ecosystem: Environmental > Aquatic > Freshwater > Lake > Sediment | place: USA: Wyoming | collected... | reverse complement strand
CTTTCGGAGTTGGACTCTTATCCATGGAGTGGACACGCTGTGCTAATGGGGAGGGTGAAACATGAGTGGCAGGGGAGGGAGTATGTGTTATCGTGGTTTGGGAAAGGGGTTGGGGAAGGACGGCGGGCATACCGGAAGTATATGGGAGAAGGGGTGGCTCAGGGGAGAAGGCCGGATTTAGTGGGAGGAGGGTTGGTTCGTTCCTATGGGGGATGGTCAGCGGTATTATCGCTAAGGGGAAAAGGAGAGGAAGCTGAGACAACAGATGCGAGGGTACTGGGAAAAGGAGATTTTGTGGACCGGGTATTGAGGGAGGGAGCGAGGTGGAGTCTACATCCGATGAAGCAGAAAGAGTGGAGGAGAAGAATTAGGAAGATCATCGAACACAGATGTTTAGAAAAGGGGATGAATGTGGAGGAGGTACGGATGGGAAGTCGGCGAGGTCAGATTCCTGAGGTGAGGGCGGAGATCGTGGAGGAGTTGGTGAAAAAGCTGGGAGTTCCTTTGGCAGAGATAGCTCGGGCAGTGGGTATATCGACCTCCGGGGTTTCAAAGATTCTTGGGAGACGAGAGAATAATTCAACTTAGTCAACTACGTCCCCTTTGCATTAGCTTTAGAAAAAGTGCAAAAATTTCCTTGACAGGGTTTTTTTAATTTGATAAATGTCAACCAAGCGGTTGGTTTCTAAATGAGGAATAATAATGGGGGAAAGCTTCTTTACCCTGTTGTTGCATTAAATTTGGCGTTCAGATTCGTCAAACCTTTGGTTATCAAGGGACGGCTCTTAAATCAATGCCACCTACTGGATTAATCAAATGGTGAGGTTTGGAAGAGATCATCAAAATGCTTGAAACCGACTTTTTATGATAGTATCCAGTTAATTCAACCGAATCTTTATGCAACAATAGGGTTTATACAGCTGAAAAGTTGATAAGTCGAGAAGGTTATAAGGGTACCTCATTGCAAAACATTGCGTGTAAATTCGGCTTACATCAATCTCCTATTTTCCATTATTTCACAAATAAAGAAGAATGACATCTTGTAATTTTGAATAAATCTCATGACGGTATGATTAAAAATTTGGAGGAGATAGTTAAGAACAGGGAATTAGAACCTGGAGAAAAATTGAAAAAGGTGTTTGATAATCATCTTACGTTGTTGGTAAAGTATTGACAAAGTAATTATTTATTCGAATAAATCAACAAATCTATCAGGTAAGAAACAGGAGGTCTATTTACAAAAAAGAAAACGATATATTAGGTTCGCTAAATTGGGTTGATAGATGGTTCAAAAGTAATAAGAAATTAACAATCGAAGAAATCTCTGAGATATTTTTTAAAAGGATAGGAAACGAAGAAGGCAGATTGATTAGTGCTTGTCATAAAATGAAGGGGCTAAGTAGGGGTGGCTGAAAATTGAGTGGCCTTAGAAATCCTAAAAGGAGGTAAATGGCTATGAAAAGGAAACGTTGGTTATTGTCATTGGCGTTGATATGTGTTCTTGGCATGGTGGAGGTAGGGTATACGAAAGAAAGTCCTATGGTATTAAGACTTGCACATTTTGCCCCTCCAAAAGGTTTATTCGCAACTTTTCTAAATAAAGCCGTTGGAGAAGTTGAACAGCTTACAGAAGGAAGAATAAAAATAGAGGTTTACTGGAGCGAGTCTTTGTTAAAGTCTAAGGAGATGCTAAGGGGCGTTGAGAAAGGGATTTGTAGCATAGCTTTTATTGCCATTGGATATTATCCATCAGAACTTCCATTGAATAACGTCCAGGTAAATGTACTGTACTCGCCTAAGGCCCGTGACGCTGGTTGGGTAGCGAGAAAAGCCTGGGAGGTAACGGATGGAAATAAGGAGCTGTATGACGAGTTTACAAAATATGCACAGACACCTTGGTTCATTACTCCATACGACGGCTACTGTGTGTTTTCAAAAAAGCTTATCGAAGGTTGTTCAGATATTAAAGGGATGAGGATAAGAATTACGTCGGATGGTCAAGCTAAATTTCTTGCTGCGATAGGGGGAATTCCTATATGGATTGCTGCCGCAGATACCTATGTCGGCTTGCAAAAAGGAGCAGTAGATGGGGCTCTTGCTACCATAGAGTACGGAAAGAGATATGGCTATCATGAGGTTACACGTTTTGTTGCTGAGACATACTTGTCAACAAACTACACCGTTATCACTGCTTCACTTAGAGACCTTGAAAAAATGACTAAGAAGGATAGGGGGGTATTTTTAGAAGTAGGCAGGAGGGTATCGATTGAGTACGGAGACGCTATGAAAAAGGAAGTGGATGATAATAAAGCCCTTATTGAAAAGGCGGGTGTAAAGATTGTGCCTTTTCCTGCCGAAGAATTGCATAAATGGTTAAAGACGCCAGCAGCCCAAAAGGTTCAGAAGGATTGGATTGAAGAACAGAATAAGGCAGGGAGACCTGGCACTAAGATAATGGAGAGTTTCATTAAAATATTTGAAGTGCCCCAATGATTGTTTCCTTTGGGGAATTGAAATTCATTTGAGGGGGTGTAAAGATTTAAACTCAAACAGAAGTTGACTCAATTGTTGCTATTTACCAATTGTCCAGTTTCTTTGGTGCGGCCCGGTTTATTGTGAGGTAGTGTTATGAAGATATTGAAAAGTTTAGTAACATTTATCAGATTAGGTGAAACCGAGATATCAGGCTGGATTGTTTTAGTCTTAACAGTTATGTTGACAGTAGATGCAACGTTAAGGTATTTGTTTAGAGAATCCATTCCAGGAGGTCCAGGATTCTCATCTAGTCTTCTAGTAGTAGTAATATTTTTTTCTCTTGGCCAAGTGCAGGCGAACAAAGAACACATAAGGGTTGAGTTTCTTATTGCAAAACTACCAGCGAAAGCAAGGAGGTATTTGGAAATAATGGTTCATTTTTTTTCCCTTGCTTTTTTTTCAATACTTTTTTGGAAATCAATAGATTTTTTTATAGATTCATTTAAAGTCCGTGAATTCTGGGCAGGAGGTTTATTGCGCGTGCCCTTATATCCTGCAAAAGCTGCAATGATGATGGGCTTTGGGCTAATGGTAATAGAACTCATTAAAGATATTGTTCTAATGCTAAAAGGCAAATCTTCTTCCGGATCGAGTAGAGGGCTAACTCAATCGAATACTTTTAAAGATTAGGGCGATGTGTCATTCGCCCTATCTGAGTGGAGCTATCAAGTCGAACAGCAGCTTTGCGGCTTTAATGAGAGAAGATACCCGCAATAAGTTTGGATGCAGTGGGCGGATAGGTTCTTTTTTCTCTGCCTAACCTAATTTTATAGAATACTGATTAATAAATCCTTAAAAGCCCTTTTCAAAAACAAAACCTGTAAACTTCAACGAGAGAATTTGGCAGAGAGTGAAATTGGAGGTAGTAAGAATATAGGGCCTGACCAAATATATATTTTAATGCTTCCTATCGCAATCATGCCGAAAGCGCATTAAGGAGAGTTCAATATGGAGCCGTCGCTTATAGGAATCATAGGGGTTGTAGCACTGGTGGTTACATTATTTCTAGGGTTCCATGTAGCTGTAAGCATGGGTATAGTTGGTATCGTTGGGTTTTGGATGATTACAGGAAATGTTTTAGCAACGGGGTCTTTTGCTGTGAGCACGGCGTATTCAGTTGCATCATCAGATGATTTTATTGTTTTACCACTCTTTATGTTGTTAGGGGCAATTATATTAACCAGCGGGATGGGCAATTCTATTTATGAGGCTGTGTACCGCTGGCTTTCCAGATTGCCTGCTGGTCTGGCAATATCAACTACTGTTGCGGTAGCTATTTTTAGTGCTGTAAGTGGATCCAGCTTGGCGTGTGCAATAACCTTCTCAAAAGTAAGCATTCCTGAAATGATAAAAAGGGGATATGATAAGGCATTTTCCGCTGGATTAGTAGCAGCAGCGGCAACTCAAGACTCGTTGATACCACCTAGCGGTCTTCTTGTCTTATATGCAATTTTGACAGAACAGTCTATTGGAAAATGTCTGATGGCTGGATTCTTGCCTGGAATACTATCTATCTTATTATACATAGTGGTTATACTGATCTTAAAAAGAGTGAAACCTCGGTGGTTCGGAATGGCCCCGTCCTTTAGTATGAAAGAGAGAATGGAATCCTTAAAAGGGGCATGGCAAATACCTCTCTTAGCTGTTCTTGTTTTAGGGGCTACGTATACAGGAGTCACTACTGCAACTGAGGCGGCCGCCGTTGGCACATTTATGGCTATTGTGTTGGGAATTGGTATCGTAGGTCTTAGGAGATTGAGAATTCGGGAAGGTCTAATAACGACCATAACATCATCGGGTATGTTGTTTGCTATTATAATAGGATCATTCATATTCGGGGGTTTTTTAAATATTACCCGGCTTCCCCCTAAATTGTCTGAGCTTGTAGCGATGGCTGGGCTAAGCAAGTGGATAATATTTCTTATAATCATTGGAATTTATACCATACTGGGTATGATTATGAGCGCAACAGCCTTTTTAGTGGCGACCATGCCGATTATCTTCCCAATCATAACATCTCTGAAATTTGACCCCATATGGTTCGGTGTAGTAGCTGTCAAAATGTGTGGTATTGGGATGCTTTCACCCCCTGTTGGGTTATGTGTATTTGCGACGAAAGGCGCGGTTGGAGAATTGGTTAAACTTGAGGACATATTTAGGGTTGCGATACTTTTCTTAATTGCAGACTATATCTGCTTAATTCTAATTTGCTTCTTCCCCGATATCGTTTTATTTCTGCCGGATAGAATGATGAGATGATATCTTAATCTGGAAGAAATACATTTGTAATAGTATATAAGCGTTTTATTTTATATTCAAGACGAAAGATAATATGATAAAGCAGCGACCCAAAAGCTCGAAGAAAGAGGATTGAAATTTAGTCGGGATAAACAACTATAGGATCCCAGGGAGTATTATGATGGCTCAACTACCTTTCCGTAACTTCTGTAGTTTCAGCTCACCCGATCAATCTGACGAAACAATACCAAATGAAAGATCTTCCATTGTCTGCCTGGAGTCATAGGAGAGGGTTTATCTTCGAAAGAAATTCTAATGTATGGGTTCTCTCTAGACCTGGGCCTTTTGTTCGAAGTTTTTCTATATCTAAGCATCGATGTGGCTAAGTTTTCAACCCCACTTGCGAACTTAAATTGTTTTTAGGTTTCTTACATGTTTTCTATAGACTTAATTTATGTTGCCGCTGAATCAAATAAACATGGGTAGGAGGTGTTGAGATATGGATTTTGAACTTAATGAGGAGCAGAGATTAATCAAAAATGCAGTTCGAGATTTTTTGGAAAAGGAGATTGCGCCTTTCGTTGACGAATATGAGTCTGAAAGAAAACCCCTGACCAAGGAGATTTTTAAGAAACTGGAGCCACTGGGATACACTAAGGCACTGATACCGGAAAATATGGGTGGACTTGGACTGGATTTTGTCAGCTACTGCATTATGATCGAAGAACTCAGTCGAGTTTGGGGTTCTTTGCGGACAATCGTAACTTCCACTGGAGCGGTTTCCTTTCTTATTTCCAAGAGGGGAACAAAACATCAAATTGAAAAGTTTTTACCGGGACTTCTTGCAATGGACGATATTGGATGCATAGCCATCACTGAACCTAATGTTGGTTCTGATGCTAGCGCCATAGAGACGGGGGCAACTTGTAACGGCAACCATTATTTGCTCAATGGAACAAAAACATTGATCACCGGAGGGAGCATGGCAGATGTTTTAACCGTTTTTACCACTGTCGACAGGGCCAAGAAATCTAAGGGCATAACTGCTTTTCTCGTTCGGAAGGACGAATCGGAATTCGAAACTAGTGATATTCGTAAAATGGGGATGCATGCCTCGGTACTTTCAGAGCTTCATTTCGACGATTGCAAGGTGCCATTAGAAAATCGGCTAGGGGAAGAAGGAGAAGGCCTCAAAATTGCCCTCTATGGTGTGAATTTAGGGCGAGTTACTGTTGCATTTACTGTTATTGGATTAGCGGAAGCCTCCTTAGAGGCATCCATCCGTTATGCCAAGAAACGGGCTCAGTTCGGCAAAACCATTGCTAGCTTTCAGCTCGTGCAAGAAATGGTAGTGGACATGTCTGTCAAAGTGGAAGCGGCTAGGCTGTTGGGATATAAGGCTGCTGAACTATTAAATAAGGATATTGACTGTAGGAGGGAGGCCTCATTCGCTAAGCTTTTCTCAACTGAAGCAGCTTTGGATGTAATCCATAAAAGTATCCAGATCCACGGCGGATATGGGTACACAGAGGAATATCCATTAGAAAGATATTATCGGGATGCACGACATCTGACCATTGCGGATGGCACTAACGAGATACAGAAGCTCATTATAGGACGGGAGATATTGGGGGTCTCTGCTTTAGTATAATAACGGGCGCAATAACTGAAATGGATCGACAGGAGCTTCATCTAGTATAAAAACACTCAAAATGGCGGAAGTGGAGGACTAGACGATCAAGACTTATTTTTGAGAGATTAGTCAGTTTGTTACAAATCACAGAGAAAAATGATGAATAAACATTATTGATATTGTGGATATAGAAATGGGAGAATTTCATAAAAGGAGGATCATCAAATGGACTTGGGTGTCGATGGCAAGGTTGCATTTATAACAGGTGGAGGAGAAGGCATAGGGGAGATGGTAGCATTGATGCTAGCCCAAGAAGGCGCTAATGCAGCTATAGCTGATATAGATTCTTTCAAAGCAGAAAATATTGCTAAGAAGGTAAGGGATTTAGGGGTTAAAAGCTTATGGTTTCAATTAGATGTTACGAACCAGCAGCAGGCAAATGATGCCGTAAAGAAGACATTGGATGAATTTAAGAAGATTGATATTCTTGTCCATATCCCTGGCCGTGGGGAGCGGAAATCATTCATTGCCTCAACAAAAGAGGACTGGGATTTTTCCATAAATTTAAATCTGTATGGAGTATTGAATTCCGCCAAGGCAGTGGTCGACCAAATGGTAAAGCAGAGAAGTGGTAATATGGTATTCGTTGTCTCTGACGCTGGCAGAGTCGGGGAGAGTAACAATTCTGTTTATTCGGCAGCAAAGGGAGGGGTCATTGCCTTTAGTAAGGCCTTAGCGCGGGAATTGGGCATTTACAATATAAGGATTAATTGTGTTGCTTTATCAGCGATGAATACACCTGGGGGTATAAAATTTAGAGAAACGATGGCAAAGCGATTAGGAAAAGATCCAATCGAGCTCGAAAAAAGAATATTGAATTATTATTTCCTCCGACGCTTCGGTGAGCCACATGATGCGGCGACCGCGATTTGTTTTCTCGTTTCTACCCAAGCTGATTGGATAACAGGACAGACACTTAGCGTAAATGGCGGTTACTGCATGATATAGAAGGAGGTTTGGGCATGGACTACGAAACGATCTTATATGAGAAAGAGGACGGAGTCGCTTTTATCACTTTAAACCGAGTAGATAAACTAAATGCTATCAACGCTAAGATGCGCGATGAGATAATTGATGTTCTAAGAAAAGTGGATAGTGATAGAGAGATAAGGGTGGTTATTATAACCGGAGGCAAAAAAGTATTTTGCGTCGGAGCGGACATTAAAGAACCTCCGGCGTTTAGCCAACTTTGGGATAAGATATCTCCAAGGAGGGTTTATAGCTACTATCACTTGATTGAGGACATGGGCAAGCCGGTGATTGCTGCCATTGCAGGTTATTGTCTCGGAGGGGGGTTGGAGTTGGCCTGCACTTGCGATATCCGTATTGCTGCAGAAAATGCCATGTTTGGTGACGCCCATTCCAGGTTAGGTGTTATCGGTGGAGGTGGTTCAACGCAACGACTCCCTCGCATTATAGGAATGGCGAAAGCAAAGGAATTGATCTTTAGTGGCGAACCCATCGACGCAAAAGAGGCCGAAAGGATTGGTCTGGTCAACAAGGTAGTTCCTCCTGAATCATTAATGGACGAGGCAAAAAAGTTAGCCAATTTGTATAAGGAGAGACCACCCATTGTGCTAAAGCTGGTTAAGGCGGCAATTAATGACGGCATCCAAATGGGTATGGCTCAAGGGTTGGATTATGAGGCAAAGTGTGCAACTCTTGTGAGCTTGACCGAAGATTATAAGGAGGGGATAAATGCTTTTTTAAAAAAGCGAAAGCCCGTGTTTAAAGGAGAGTAATATTAGAACCATCGGGTCTTGTAGCTATTTGTGGGAGGAAAAATACAGAGGAGGTAATGTGATGGCTGTTGCCGAGAAGGAAAAAGTTCCAATCAAGGAAAATTTCTGGACGATCCCTGTTTCTTCAGCCGAAGAACCACAATTAATTGGAAGTAAATGTTGTGCTTGTGGAGAAATTTTTTTCCCAAGAAGGGAAAAGGGATTTTGTGTTCATTGTTACAAAAAAAACATATTAGAGGATATCAAATTAAGCCGAAGAGGTAAAATTGTCACTTTTAGTATAGTGATGCAACAACCGGGTGGGGGTTTTTATAAGGGGCCAGTTCCCTATGTTTACGGATTATTGGATTTACCTGAAGGGGTAAGGATAGAGACTTTATTTTCGACTCATGAGTTCAGTGAACTCAAAGAAGGTAGAGAGGCGGAACTTGTGATAGAAAAGTTATGCGAGGATGATGAGGGTAGAGAAGTCTTAACTTTTAAATTTAGGCCAATTTAAAGGGGGAGAAGAGAAAAGTGGTGAAAGGTATGAACCAATTTCGAGAAGTATTTGTAGCGGGTATTGGTTTGACGAAATGGGGATTTTACCCTGATCAGGAATGGTATGATTTTGGTAGTGAAGCGATACTGGATGTTCTTGAAGATGCTGAGATGGAATGGTGTGATATACAAGCAGCATTCTGTGGCAGCGTCTATCAGGGAACAGGTTCTGGTCACCAGGCGATCAAAGAGGTAGGATTAACGGGAATCCCAATTGTCAATGTTGAAAATGCTTGTTCAAGTGGATCTTCGGCTTTTAGGTTAGCCTACCAAATGGTAGCTGCTGAGATCTATGATGTTGTACTCGCTCTTGGTATGGAAAAAATGCCCCGAGGTCCTATCCCCAGTACAGCATTCCGGCCTTGGGAATTAGCTTTAGGGTTTAATGTCCAAATGGCAAACTATGCCAACGAGACAATGGAATATATGCATAAGACTGGGGCTACAGTGGAAGATTTTTCCAGGGTAAGTGTAAAAAATCGTAAAAACGGGGCATTAAATCCTAATGCCCGATTTAAAAAGCCAGTCACCTTTGAGGAAGTAATGAATTCTCGTATGGTGGCTACACCGTTACGATTACTTCATTGTTGTCCCCTTGCTGACGGAGCGGCATCGGCAATCCTTTGCAGTCGGGATAAGCTTAGATCAAGAAAAAGGGCGGTAACTGTAGCTGCCTCAGTTCTTGCTACTGGAGTTTATGGTGAACAAACACTCGGTCAAGCTACCCCCGCCAGTCTCAAATACCCTCCTTCTTTTGGTATCGTCGAGATTTCGGCCAAGGAGGCTTACGAAATTTCTGGGTTTGGGCCAGAAGATATTCATGTAGTCCAGGCCTATGACCCTATGGCCCCATCTGAATTATGGGATATTGAGAAACTGGGGTTCTGTAAAACGGGGGTGGCTCCTCGTTTATTAAAGGAGGGAGTATTTGATATTAACGGAAAACTTCCAGTCAACACGGATGGAGGTCTTATGTCCAGAGGTCATCCACTGGGAGCTACTGGGTTGGGTCAGATATGCGAGATCGTTTCACAATTACGAGGAGAAGCCGGGCAAAGGCAAGTTATGGGAGCCAAGTTGGGCTTGGCGCATTCCATGGGAGCAGGGCCGAATAGTTGTGTAACAATATTAAAAAGATGAGGGGAGGCTGCTATGGCTCATGAAACTATCATCTTTGAGGGGAGAAGCAATAAGTTTGTAAAATAAATGTATTACGGATTTCGTGAAACCCAGGCAAAAATAATCAGGGGAGGTTAAAAAGATGTCGTCTAGACTAATGAACGCTGGAAGAATGCTGAAACAAGTAGAACTTCGGTATGGAAAGTTAACTGCTTTGGTTAATGTAGAACGTAATAGAGCATTTAGCTACTGGGAATTGCATGAAATCACAAACAAGGTTTGTAATATGCTTCGAGATACATTTGGTCTCAGAGAAGGAGATAGATATGCCACGCTGGTGGAAAATGATAACATGGCGCTTGTATTAATATGGATGCTCAAATCCTTGTGCACGGTCGTCTGGCTGGGAATAAGAGATTCATTGGAGGAGCATCTCTACCAGATAGATTACACGAAACCTCGTTTGATTTTTATTGAAAAACAATTATTACCAGAATATTACGAATTCTTATCTGAAAGAAATATGATCATCATTTCCATGGATAAACCTGATGTTCCAATGAGAGGACTATATTATTTTTGGGAACTTATTGATCAAAGTTCACCATCGGATCCGGATGCCGAATATGGGTATGATGACGTAAATAAACATATTTGTCTCCTTAAATTCACAGGGGGAACCACTGGCAAAGGTAAATGTGCTATGTTTTCATTAGAAAATTTTTTGAGCGCGGCCACTAATTCATCATGGGGCACGGAAGTATTTCTATCTGAAAATCCGAAACTATTAGTTTCAACGCCCCTAACACATGCAGCGAGTTCTTATGTACTCCCATGTTATTTCAGAGGAGGCACCATTGTAACGATCAATCGAGTTGATATTGAACAAATGTGCCAAACAGTGGAGAAGGAAAGAATTGATTTATTGCAGTCCATACCGACAGTTCTTTATCGGATGGTTGATATGGGTCTAACGAAAAAATATGACCTCAGTAGCTTGAAAATTATAAGATATGGTGCTTCCCCGATTTCCCCATCTAAACTTGAAGTTTTGATAAAGGAATTTGGGAGAATTTTCGTGCAGGGATATGCAGCCACAGAGTCATGGACCCCATGCACCATCTTAGGAAGAAATGATCACGACGTTACAACGGAGGCGGGTAGAAAAAGGTTGCATTCCTTAGGAAGGGTAGTTCCTGGTATGGAGGTAAAAATATCCGATGATAATGGTTGTGAGTTGGCGATAGGGGAGGTGGGCGAAATATGGATCAGGGGTCCGATTACAATCCAAGGCTATCATAATGATCCAGAGCAAACAAAGGAAAATTTCTCGGGAGATGGTTTTTTTAAGTCAGGGGATATGGGCTACATGGATAACGAGGGGTTCATATATTTAGTGGACAGAAAGAAAGACATGATTATCAGTGGCGGGTTTAATGTCTATGCCGTTGAAGTTGAAAATTGTTTGAATTCTCATGCCGCGGTTAAGGAATCAGCGGTAGTGGGTATCCCTGATGATTACTGGGGGGAAGCAGTCCACGCTGAAGTTGTTTTAAAAGAAGCAGCAAGGATTGGCCAAGAAGAATTAATCAATTATTGTAAGCAGCATATTGCAAGATATAAGGCTCCTAAGACAATAAAATTTGTTACCGAATTGCCTTTAAGTCCAATCGGTAAAGTGCTCAGAAGAGCAATTAAAGAGAAATACTGGGAAAACCAAAAGAGGCGGATACATTAGGTTTAGACAAGAACGAATTACGATGGCTAACTTTGCCCTGGAAGGAAGCCGCCCTTGAATCGAATCATCAAAGCTCCTACGAAGTTGATGATCTGCGTAACGCGTAGTGAAAGGGGGGCGAGCCTTTCCTCGGAGGTATAACGTATGAAACGGAAAACAACTTTGCTTAAGGAATATATCCAGGATGAAAAAGCACTAGTGATGCCCGGCGCCTACGACAGTTTATCAGCCAGGATCATCGAAAAAATCGGGTTTAAGGCCGTTGCCGTGGGAGGTTTTTCCCTGAATGCTACAATCCTGGGAAAACCCGACGTCTCTCTCCTCACGATGACCGAGATGGTAAACCATGTTCGCAACATGGCTGACGCGGTCGATATACCCGTTTTTGCCGATGGAGAGACCGGATATGGGAACATTATCAATGTATGCCGGACTGTTCGAGAATTGGAGCGTGCCGGCGTCGCCGGATTATTTATCGAAGATCAAGCCTTTCCGGCAAAGTGCGGCTTAATGGAGGGAATAGAGGTGATTCCGGCTGAGGAGATGGTGGCTAAAATCATGGCTGCCGTGGATACCAGAGTCGATGGAGATATGGTTGTGATGGCGCGCACGGACGCTTACAAAGTGTACGGTCTGGATGAGGCTATCAACCGTGCAAATAGGTACCGGGAAGCGGGGGCTGATCTGATCTTTGTTGTAACACCGAACAGGATGGAGGATTTACAACGGGTTGCCCGTGAAGTCCATGCTCCCAAAATGGCTGTCGTTGGCGAGGATGGGACCTCTGTTTTGACGGTGAAAGATCTGGCAGAAATCGGCTTCAATGTTGTATCGTTTCCTTTATCGGCCATATTTTCAGCGGCCAAGGGAGTTTGGCAAACCATGCAGGCCCTTTACGAAACCGGGAGTACTGCAGGGCGCCTGAACAATATGATATATTTTCAGGAATTCACCAAGCTTGTAGGCCTAGAAGAGATCATACGATTACAAAACCACTACCATGTAAAATCCAGGAGGGAGAAATAAAACAACGAGAAGGTTAGGTTTACTTTTCATGTTAGGGTGTCGTGTCTACACTATTGACAAGTCGGCTCAGCTTAGTTTCACGTCTGTACCCACGGCAAGCCGCTTCGTATTTCATTTTGTTTGGTCAAGTACCCAGTCTAAAGCGCCCGGCGTGGTTTTCCAGGCTTCCAAATTCTCTTTTATATAGAACATCGCTTCGCTTTCGTCCCTTGGACTATAATATTCCGGAAGAGATTGCGGTATTTTCTTACGACCCAGAAGATAAGCAGGTATATGTTTGTTCTTCTTCACGGCTACCGCAAGGGATTCCTGGGAAATGGAGCAATCCTTAGAGAAGATTTGAGGTTCAGGTCTTGCAATAAAACAATAGAAACCCAAGCTACTTTTTGCTCTCGAAATGGCTCCCCTTCGTAGACTCATTTCGAACGTTTATCTCGACCCCAACAGGTGAAGTTCGAGAAACCCTTGAAGCTATCCAATGCCTTGCCCTTCCCTGAAATACCTGCGGAGTCTTCTCAAATTATCAGATATCTCGACCTAACCCCATACCACTACCTCAACCATCCTGAACGGTTTAAAGAGTTCTATTTTATTTTCAACATCGATACA
>Ga0315285_10005359_pt1 | contig 13248 bp, 11 predicted proteins | sample YL17G09_36_MG_FD_203698 | JGI IMG/M metagenome (GOLD analysis project Ga0315285, IMG submission 203698) | Sediment microbial communities from Yellowstone Lake, YNP, Wyoming, USA - YL17G09_36 | ecosystem: Environmental > Aquatic > Freshwater > Lake > Sediment | place: USA: Wyoming | collected... | reverse complement strand
GCTACCACTGGTGGTGGGCGCCGGAAGACGGCCACGAGCGCCACTGGTTCATCGAGCCGGAAAAATCCGGCGGCGGGCCGCTGCCCGATGTCGGTTCCCACCGCATCGACCTGCTCAACTACCTGTTCGGGCCGCCGGCCTCGGTCATGGCGGAAATCGGCAACCAGTTCCATCCTTACGCCGTCGAGGACTCCGCCACGCTGCTGATGAATTATTCCTCGGGCATGCGCGCGGTCCTCGACGTGCGCTGGAACTCGCGGGTGGAACGCGATGAGCTACGGATCATCGGAACCGGCGGCGAGCTCGATTTGACGCCGGGCAACGGCCCGGAGCTGGTCTTTCGCTCAGCCTCGGAGACGCGCACCGAGCACCTGCCCCCGCATGCCAACCTGCATTATCCGATGATCGAGAATTTCGTGAGCGCGGTGCTGGACGGCGCGGAGCTGGTCACCAGCGGCCGACGGGCCATGCAGACCGACCGCGTCATCGAAGCCGCCTATGAATCGGCGCGCACCGGCCAACGGGTGGAGTTCAAAGTTTAAAGTTTAAAGTTCTTCGGCGGCTAGAAACTCTAACTTTGAACCTGTAAAAGTGCTGAGTGCTTGCCTATCTCATTCCAGGACAACTACCGCAGATACGTTCATCTCCGGGATGATGATTTCGCCCGCTTTCACCGTCAACCGGCGCGGCGCCTCGTCGTCCGGGGTGAACAAGAGCGCGCGAGAAAATTTGCCCGCCGGGCGCAGGCGCACCTCCAGCAGCGGATCGATGGCATAGTTGACCAAGTGCACGGCCAGGCGGCCATCTTCCAGCCGCCACGGACAACTGATGATGGTCTCGGCGTTCGACAGGGCATACAGCCGCCGCCCGGTCATGCGCTTCCGCATTTCGGCCACGAAGGCCTCGGGATCCAGGACCTCTTTCCGTTGGACGATGATCGGCGCCCGCGGGGCTGATGCGGGCTTGGCGGGACGCGGCAAGGGCGGCTGGGCAATGGCGATCACCAGGGCGTACTTCTTCGCCAGGGCCGCCTGAAGGTCGCCGCCGCGCGGAAGGACGAGGAAAGGATGATTGCGGCGGGCCAGCAGGTTGAGCACTTCGGCCACCGGCTCCAGGGCGTCGGCGACGACGGCGATATTGGCGGCGGGCGCGCCGCGAAACACCCCGCTTTCGGCAAACTTCAATTGTTCCGCGACGCGTTTCCACTCGGCAACCACGCGCGGCTGCGCTTCCACCAGCCCGCGGCGCAGGCGCTCGTCGAGCTTCAGGGCGAACTGGCCGCCGAAGGAAGCCGCTTCGGCAGCGGCCAGTTCCAGGCTGCCGGGACGCAGGCGGCCCTCCTGCGGCGGATCATAGGCCAGCAGCACGGGTTGCGCGCCGCGCGCCCGGTGGTAAAGGATCAGCCAGCCGTTGGCCTCGATCCACGGTTCGCCGCTGGCCCCCGAAGTCACCTTGTCGCCGCCGCGCCCCATTTGCACCATGGGATTCAGCCGCGGCCAGGAACCTTCCTTGATGAACTGCACACCGGGCGGCGGTTCGACGACCGTCCGGATGCCCGCCTTCTGGCAAGCCGCTCGAAATTCGGCAGGAGCGGCCGCGTCGACAAGCACCTGCGTGATGCCTGCTTGCCGCAGATAAGGGACGGCGGCCGGCTCCAGCCAGTCCCAGCGCGCATACCGCTCACCCGCTGCCAGCATCACCGGCAGCAGCCACGCCAGCCAAACGAAGCGCTTCATCAGCCAATGATTCTACCCATTAAAACCTTTGAAAATGGCGGGCAAACCGAATATCTTAAAGTTCCCGCGACACGGCCACCCGAGGTGCTCTCCGATCAGGTTCGGGGTACGGCGTGGCTTTTGAAAGCGCTTTTCCGCGAACTATGGAAGATACGGTGGCACGTCCGACTTTCTCCGCCGCACCGACGCTGGTCGGCAGCTTCCCCCATGCCGAGCCGCGCCCGCTGGTAGAGGAGATCTTCCGCCGTTTTCCGGAACTCCCTGCCTGGCCGCAGATGCCGGCCCGCGACTGGCTGGAGAGCATGTATGTGCAGTACTCGGAGGGCCTGCCGGGCCGGGTGATCGACCGGCAGACGCAGCGCATCTACTTCCGCGCCGACGAAGCGTTTGAGGTCCAACTGGAGGACTTCTATCAGGCCGTCGTCGAGGGCCATGTGGAGCCGTTCGCCATTACCGAGCAGTACGCGCTCGGCCTGCACCTTTTCCTGGAAGCCGTGGCCCGCCGGGACGCGCGGCCCCCTTGGGTCAAGGGACAGGTGACCGGTCCCTTCAGCTTTGCCATGACGGTGACCGACGAGCACAAGCGGGCGCTGGCTTACAACCCCGCACTGTATGAAGTGGCCAGCCACGGGATGGCCATGAAAGCCCGCTGGCTGGCCCGCAAACTGCGCCAGGCGGCCGAAGGCGTGCTGGTGGTGCTCGATGAGCCCTACTTGTGTTCCTTCGGTTCGGCCTTCGTCAACGTGCCACGAGAAGACGTGATGGCGGCCATCGCCGGGGCAGTGGCGGCCATCCACAAGGAAGGCGCGCTGGCCGGCCTGCATTGCTGCGGCAACACCGACTGGTCGTTGGTGTTGAGCACCGGCGTCGATGGGATCAGCTTCGACGCCTGGGAGTACTTCCAAGGCTTGACGCTTTACCCCGCCGAGCTGAAGTCGTTCCTGGCGGCCGGAGGGTTGCTGATCTGGGGTATCGTGCCTGCTAACCAGTCAGTCGACGGCCTGACGGCCGTGGCCCTGCTGGAGATGCTCGACAACCGAATCGAGCAACTGGTGGCCAAGGGCATGGATCGCGGCGCGCTGCTGCGCCAGGCGCTGCTCACCCCGTCCTGCGGGCTGGGAACGCAGAGCGTGGAGACGGCCGATCGCGCCGTCGATCTCCTCGTGGAACTCTCCGCCCGGGTTCGAGAACGAGAAAAAGGTTAGACCGGAGACTGGAGGCGGCTGACGGCTGACGGCCGGCGGCGGACGGGGAAGCGTCAGCCGACAGCCGTCAGCCGCGTTTCTCAAACGGATGATTATCGCTGTCATTGGCAAGGGCGGTGTCGGGAAGACAACGCTGGCCGCGTTGATCCTGCGCCGGTTGCTGGAGTGCCGGCAGACGCCCGTGCTGGCCATCGACGCGGATCCCTCCAGTTGCCTGGGACCCGCGCTCGGCATCGCGGTGGAACGGACGCTTGCCGGCCTGCGCGAGAGCATGCGCCAGACGGCCGACCGGCCGCCCTCGATGTCGCCCGGGGAGTGGCTGGCGATGGGCGCCGCGGAGTCCATCGTGGAAAACCACGGCTTTGATCTGCTCACCATGGGCCGGCCGGAAGGCAAGGGGTGCTATTGCTTTGTCAATAACTTGATCCGCGATCACCTGGACCGCCTTGCCCGCTCCTATCGCCATGTTCTGCTGGACTGTGAGGCGGGGCTGGAGCATCTTTCCCGGCGCACCAGCGGCCGCCCGGACGCGCTGCTCTGCGTTACCAATCGCTCGCGCATGGCTGCGGAAACCATCTCGCGTTGCCTGGCGCTCTACAAGGAACTCCACGGCGGGCTGCCGGCCAGGGCCGACTTGGCGCTGAACCAATTTGAGCCCGGGGAGCCGCTGGCCGCCGAGATGACCAGGATCGCGGCCGGATCCCATCACGACGGCCTGTTGGCGCCGTTCCGCCGCGTGTTCGCCGTCCCCAGCGATCCTCAGGTGGCTTCGTTTGAAGCCGCCGGAACTTCGCTGCTGAAGCTTGACCCGGACACCCCGGCGCTGGCGGCGCTGCGCGCATGGGAGTTGCCCTCATGAAGGTAGCCGTCACGGGAAAAGGCGGTGTTGGCAAGACCACGGTGGCCGCGTTCCTGGCCCGTTGCTGGCGCGACCTGGGCCGCGAGGTGATCGCCGTCGATGCCGACCCGGACGCCAATCTGGCTGGCACGCTCGGCTATCGCGGCCATGACATTGTTCCACTGGCAAAGCTCAAGGCCCTGATCGAGGAGCGGGTCGGCGGCGCGGACCCCTGGGGCGGGTTCCTGCGCATGAACCCGCGGGTGGACGACCTTCCCGAGCAGTTCGCCATCGTGGTGGACGGCATCCGCGTGCTGGTGATGGGTACGATCGAGCGCGGCCGCGGCGGCTGCGCCTGTCCGGCGAACATCCTGCTGCGCGAGGTGCTCAACCACCTGCTGCTCGGCCAGGGCCAGTTCGTGGTGGTCGATATGGAAGCGGGCATCGAGCATCTGGGCCGCGGCACCGCCGAGGGCGTGGACGCCATGCTGGTAGTTGTCGAGCCGGGATGGGCCAGCCTGCAAACCGCCGCCAGGGTGGCGGAGCTGGCCGGGCACTTGGGCCTCCGCCAAGTGCAGGCCATTGCCAACAAGATTTGCGGGGATGAGGACCTGGTTTTTGTGCGCGCGCACCTGGCGGGCCTGCCGCTGCTCGGGTGGCTGCCCTTCGACCGGGAGCTGGAGTCGGCGGCCCGCGCCGGCTCCGTCTGCCGCGAAGGCCCCTTTTATCGCCAGGTGCTGCGGATTGCTGAACAGCTAGCAGTTAAGAATGAAGAATTAAGAATGAAGAATCAGGAACCCGGTTAGCTCTTGATTTCTTAATTCTTCATTCTTAATTTTTAATTCGACCGAAGGGAGACGTTTTGAATTTCGACAATCGGTCTGCTGATCCGGCGGCGCGGGAGGCGCTGGCGCAAGCCCGAGACCTCGGTGCGCAAACGGTCTGGGACCGCCATGACGCCCTGCAGCCCATGTGCGGATTTGGCGAGCTGGGTCTGTGTTGCCAGGTCTGCTACATGGGCCCCTGCCGCATCGATCCGTTCGGCGAAGGGGCGCAGGTGGGAGCTTGCGGCGCCGATGCGCACTTGATCGTGGCCCGCAACCTGGCGCGGGCGGTGGCCGCCGGCGCGGCCGCCCACAGCGACCACGGTCGCGAGGTGGTGGAGGTTCTCGGCGGCGTTGCCAACGGCGGCGCCTCGTCCGGCTACAGCGTAGTGAATGCGGCGAAGCTCATGGCCCTGGCCGCCGAATGGGGCGTGGAGTCCGGCAATCGCGATGCGCGCCGGCTTGCGGGCGAGCTGGCCGCCCGCATGGCCGCCCAGTTCGGCGCGCAGCACGGCCCGCTTGTCCCGTCGCTGCGGGCCCCCGAGGCGCAGCGGGCGCGGTGGGCGAAGATGGGCATTACGCCGCGCGGAATCGACCGCGAGATCGTCGAGCTGCTGCACCGCACTCACCACGGCGTGGAAGCCGACCCCGTAGTGTTGCTCCGGGCTGCCATGCGGGCCGCGCTGGCCGACGGCTGGGGCGGCTCCATGATTGCCACCGACGTCCAGGATGTGCTGTTCGGCGGGCCGGCCGCCATCCGCGCGCGAGCCAACCTCGGCGTGCTGGACGAGAAACAGGTGAATGTGCTGGTCCATGGTCACGAGCCCATGCTGAGCGAGATGATCGTGGCCGTCAGCCGGGACCCGGAGTTGCAGGCCCGGGCCCGGCAGGCGGGCGCCGCGGGCATCAACATCGCCGGGATTTGCTGCACGGCCAACGAGATCCTGATGCGCCAGGGTATGCCGGTAGCAGGCAACTATCTCCACCAGGAACTGGCCTTGCTGACCGGCGCCGTGGATGTGATGGTGGTGGACGTGCAGTGCGTGATGCCTTCGCTGCCCCAGGTTGCCGCCTGCCAGCATACCAAGGTGGTAACCACGTCACCCAAGGCGCACATTCCCGGCGCCGAGCGGCTGGAGTTCGATCCGCGGAACCCGAAGGCCGCGGCGCGGGCCATCATCGAGCGCGCCATCGAGGCGTTCGCGCGCCGCGACCCCGCGCGGGTAAAAATTCCGCCGCACAGCATGGACCTGGTGGCGGGCTTTACCAACGAGAACCTGCCCTACTACCTGGGTGGGCGCTTCCGCTTCGGGTATCGGCCGCTGATCGACGCGGTGGCGGCGGGCCGCATCCGCGGCATCGTTGGCGTGGTGGGGTGCAATACGCCCCGGGTCGCGCAGGACCGCTACCACCTGGCCCTGGTGCGCAGCCTGCTGGCCCAGGATGTATTGGTGGTGCAGACCGGCTGCAGCGCCATCGCCTCGGGTAAAGCCGGGTTGCTGCGCCCGGAAGCAGCCGCGGAGCTGGCCGGGCCGGGACTCCGCGAAGTGTGCCAGGCGGTGGGCATCCCGCCGGTGCTGCACCTCGGCAGTTGCGTGGACAATTCCCGCATTCTGTCGGTTTGCGTTGCGCTGGTCGCCGAGGGCGGAATCGGCAGCGAGCTGGCGGAGCTGCCGATTGCCGCGGCGGCGCCGGAAGCCATGAGCGAAAAAGCGATCACCATCGGCATGTACGCGGTCGCTTCGGGAATCTTCACCGCCTTTCTGCCCACCCCGCGCATCGCCGGAAGCCGCGTGGCGCGAAAGTACCTGGAGGAGGATGTGGAGCGGGAAACGGGAGGCAAATTCCTTTTTACCGACGATATTCAGGAAGCGGCGCGCGCCATCGTCGCCCACCTGGATGGGAAGCGCCAGGCGCTCAAGCTGGCGCCCATGCTCTACGAGAACGGGGTGCGCTCGAGCGAGACGGCCGCCTCCCGCGTCCTGTCCGACTACGTTTCTCCGGCCGGCCTGACGGCGCTGGGCTGCGGCAAAGAGCAGGAACGAAGCCAGTCGAGGCCACCGGAGGATAGTTAAGAGTTAAGAGTTAGGAGTTAAGAGTTAAGAATTACGAACCCACAACTGTTAACTCTTAACTCTTCACTTTTAACTCTTAACTTCTAGCATGCGGACCATTGTCACATTCAATCGCGAGCGATGTCTGGCCTGCCGGGCTTGCGAGCTGGCCTGCTCGGTGGTGCATTCTTCGAGCGGGCGGCTGGAAACCGCGATCCTCGAGGAATTGCCGCCTAAACGGCGCGTGTTCATCGCGGCGGGCAGAAACGGCGTCGAAGCGCTGCGCTGCGAGCAATGCCTGGAGCCGCTCTGTGTCTTCGCCTGCAAGAGCGGAGCGCTGCACCGCGATGCGCGCGATGGGCGGGTGGTTTTCGATGAACGCCGCTGCCTGGCCTGCTTCATGTGCGTGATGGTTTGCCCGTTCGGCGTGCGCCGCGACCCGGCCAGGGACCGGGTGGTGCGTTGCGACGTATGTAGCGCTGGCGTCCCGCCGGCCGGCCCATGTAGCGCTGGCGTCCCGCCGGCCGGCCCCAGTTGTACCGCTGGCGTCCCGCCGGCCGGCCCCCCTTCTACCGCCTCGGTGCCCGCTTGCGTCGCCGCTTGTCCTACCGGCGCACTCGGCAAGCAAGCGCCGCCGGACGAGCGCCCGCGCAGCCGGTTCAGGGGGCATGTTGTGGTGCTGGGATCCTCGGCGGCCGGCATCGCCGCTTGCGAGGCGGCCCGCGAGCATGCCTCCGATTGCTCCATCACGCTGGTAACCGCCGACGCTTCTCCCCAATACTCACGGCCGCTGCTGCCCTATGTTCTCAGCGGCCGCATCGGGCCACAGGACATTGATTGGCGGACCGCCGGCTATCTGGAAAATGAGTTAGGCGTGCGGGTGCGGCGCGGAGTCCGTGCCATTCATTTGAACCAAGAGGCGCGCTCGGTGGCGTTCGACGATGGAACGGAAGAGACCTTCGACCGCCTCATCCTGACGACCGGCGCCCGCGCCACACAGCTTTCGATTCCGGGCGCGGGCCTGGCGGGCGTTTGCTCCCTCCGAAATGTCGAAGATTTAGAGTCCATCGACCGGCTGGCCGGCCCCGGGCGGCCCGCGGTCGTGATGGGCGGGGGCAATGTCGGGCTCCAGGCCTGCGAGGCGCTGCTGGCGCGCGGCGTCCACGTTACCGTCGTTGTGAAGTCGCCGCACCTGCTTTCGCAAATGGCAGATGCCGAAGCGGGACGCCGCGTGGCGGAATTGTTCGCGCGGCACGGGCTGAACATCCGCACGGGACGCGACGCCGCCGAGATTGCCGGCAACGGCCGCGTCCAGAGCGTGCGCTTGGACGACGGCGAATGCCTGCCCGCCGACCTGGTGATCGTGGCCAAAGGGATCACACCCAACGTCGAGTGGCTGCGCGATGGCGCCGGCGCAATCCGAATCGGGCGCGGAATTGTTATCGATCGATGCGGCCGCACCAGCCTCCCGGACATTTTCGCCGCCGGCGACTGCGCCGAACTGATCGATCCGCTGACCGGCCGCTCTTCGGTCAGCGGCATTTGGCCGGTCGCTTATGAAACGGGCCGGGCGGCCGGCAGCACGGCGGTGGGGGTGGAGCGGGAGTGCGGCGGCGCGCTGCGCATGAATGCCGCGCGCTTCTTTGACGTGCCGATCATATCGATTGGCGAGGTTTGCCCGGAGCGGCTGGAAGGCGCTTCGGCGCGGGTCCTGGCGCGGTCCGACGGCGTGTATCGGAAGCTGGTCCTGCGCCGTGGGCAGTTGGCTGGCGCCCTGCTGTTTGGCGATATTTCCGGCGCGGGAGTTTTCTATCGCCTTTACAGGGACCAGACGCCAATCCCGGAAGAATGGGACGCAGATCAACGCAGATAGAATCCGATCTGCGTTCATCCGCGTGGCAGTCGTACCATTCGTTGTTTTTTTAGCAGCGAAGTCAGGCAGCCCCTCGCCCCCCCAAGGATGGACCAAACAACCGATCCGCAGATTTCGCAGATTACGCAGATTAAGATCCAATTCTGGAATCTGCGTAATCTGCGTAATCTGCGGATGGGTTCCGGCTCGGCTGGTCCGGGTTGATCTGCATCCCAGTGAGGCCGGGGAAATCGTGCCGCGTCTCGTCTTCCGTCATGCAGCGATTGTCTCCCTGTGAGCAACGCTTCAGAGTAGCTCTAATAGGGCGTCAAATCGTTCTTGCGGCACCGGCAAACCGTCCTGTCGCAAGGACGCGACGTAGCCGCGAATTGCCTCCTTGATGTTTTCGAGTGCCTCCTGTTTCGACTTGCCTTGGGTAACGCAGCCGGGCAGGCTGGGGCACTCGACCACCCAATAGCCGTCCTCTCCGGGATGCAGCAGCACCTGCCTCATTTGCATTGCCTCTGCGCTGAAAAAGCACCCTGGGAGCGCGGGCGTCTCGCCTGCGGGCCCTCTCCGAACCTGCACCCGCCGCCTGCACTCCTTGGGCCAAGCACGGCGTCATGCAGGGCCCGCAGGCGAGACGCCTGCGCTCCCAGGCCGACCGACGAACAATCCGCGACTTTCCTCGTTTCCGGGTGGTCGCCGTGGCGACCATGGGCGGGTGCGCTGAATATAGCACAGTTCAGGCTGTCTCCCGTTTCCCCCACAGCGATGAAAAACTTTGGGTGGGAACCCGGTGGGATTTGGGTTTGAGCTGGCTATGATGCTGTTTCACGTAACACTCGCGAACGCCGGGGACGGCTGGGTTGTCGCCGAATGCCCGGCTTTGCCGGGATGTGTCTCCCAGGGAAAAGACGAAAAAGAAGCCCTGGACAACATCAAGGAAGCCATCGCCGCGTGGATGTGGGCGGAAGATCAAAAGGCGCTGGCTGCCCATCCCCCGAATCCGCATCAACCCGAGATCGTAGTTTCCGTCTGAAGCAGTGACGCGACTGGCTAACATTTCCGGCACAGGCCGGCCACTTGGGGAGCCGGAATTCATTGCGGGGCTGGAAAAATCCATGGGGCGTCGTCTCGTCCCGCAAAAAGGGGGGCGTCCGGGAGAGCCGGCGATAAAGGGAAGACAGGCGGCGCTCATCTTTGAACCGTAATGGCGCGCGGCAGTGTGCCACCGGAATCCGCCTGTTCCGGTTAGCCCTGTCTCCTTCTCTCACGGACGAGAGAACGTCCCGGTCGCGGTAGGGACGGCCATTGCTGACCGCCCCCCGCACAGATCCGTACGAGCGGCACTACCGCATACGGCTCCTACCTCGGATATGGCGCCGGCAAATAGCGCCTGCCGACGCACGACCGCCCAACCCCTGAAACATGCGCAGTCCCGCTCTGAGTCGGGTGCGTGTTAGGTTTGGCGTCGTTATCCTTGGTCCGCGCCCTTCCCTCCACCAACTCCGCCGAGGCTTGCGCCTCTTTGTTCGCCAGCTTCATCGGTACTACGGCGCAGTCCGACTTCTCCACCGCGTGCATGTCCGGCGTTCGGTTATTGGCCTTCCCGGACCGGTCTGCTCGCGCAGACGCGATGGAGACCTCCCAGTTCTCGTGCATGTTGTTTCTCGACGTGCTGGGGTCTTCGACTACGCCGGGCCTGGCGGCAACTCGCGATTAGCGCTGCGCGTCAGTGTGGCCTTCCCGCTGACAGAAAAGGGTCGGCACCCGGTACTACGTTTTCGGAGCTCAATCGCCCAGCCCGCCGATGCCTCTGTCTACGCTTCACCTGCTACCTCGCGGCAACCGATGCAAGACTCGAGGTCAAGATGGAGTCGCTTCTCCCTTCCTGTAGGGCTCTTTCATCCCCTACAACATGCCGGTTTATCCTGGCGCACTCTGTCCCCGGTTTGTCCCAATCTGCTGGTGCCTCACGCTGCCACCATTCCATGTCCAAGAATGCGTTCTTATCATCACCCGCCAGGTGCGACATCGCACCGGAGCAGCGGTAGGGGGCTGCCCCCCGGGGCGTTCCGGCTCGCACCGGATTCCACTCCCCAGAAGCCGAAGGGACCCGAGCGGATCCTCATCGCAAGAGGGGGAAGTTTGGCGGTGCTCTCCCCGCGCTGGGTGATGTGGCAAGAAACCCCGGCAGCACGCATCGTGAACCAGAGCTCCCTGGAAACCTGCGCTGTTCAGGCTCTCCCCATTCCCCCATTCGCCGATTGATCCTGCCTGAATTCGCTTAGATCGCTGTTCGGATCAGCATCCCGGCGATGTATGCTGTGCGCCTGGGCGTCTTTCACCGAAACAACACCATTGCGCCACGGCAACGTCACGTTCCCAAGGCAGGATAATACCGGAGGCCTCGACATGTTTCCGGGGAAGCGTTGGTCATCGGCACGGAGCATAGCCGCACTGTTCGTGCTGGCTACCGGTGTTCCGCTGGCTACGCTTTTCTGGCTGGGGTGGCGGGTTTGGGAACAGGACCGGGCCCTTGAAGATCAGCAGATCCGGCAGCGCGTGGAACGGGCCGCGGATATCGCCGTGGCGGCGCTGGAACGCGCTGTGGCCGCCTCCGAAAAACGTCTGGCGGCGGGCCTCGAGGATTGGCCCCCAGGCGCGGTGGTGGTCAGTTTGCGCGCCCAGGCCGTGCGCGTGCGGCCGGCGGAGCGGGTGGCCTATCTCCCCGTCTCGCCCAGCCTGCCGCGGTTGCCCGACGCGCCGTTCGCCGCCGCCGAAGCCCTGGAGTTCCGTAAGAGCGATTTTACCGGCGCGGCCGCCCGCTACAGCGAGTTGGCGCATTCCCGCGACCCAGCCGTGCGCGCCGGCGCACTGTTGCGGCTGGCGCGCAGCCTGCGCTCGGCCGGCCGCCTGGCCGAAGCCTTGCCCGCTTACGCGCCACTGCTTTCCGTTGACGGCCTTGCTTTCGAAGGCGTTCCGGTCAGCCTGGTGGCCCGTCATGCCCGCTGCGCCGTAATGGAGGCGCTAAACCAGACCGCCGCGCTGCGCCAGGAGGCGCGGGTGCTGGCCGCGGACTTCGAGCGAAGCCGCTGGGCGCTCACCCGCGCCGTCAGCGAACTGTACGCCGCCGACGCCGCCCGCTGGGGAGCCGCTCCCTCGCCCAAACATGCCGAGCGTGAGCTTCTGGCGGAGGCCGTCACCGCGCTCTGGCAGGGGCTGCCGGCCAGCGGTTCGGACGCTTCAGGCCGCGAGTGGAAAAACATCGGCGAAGAGAATGTTGCCGTTTTATGGCGGCGCTCCGGAGGCGGGGTTCTGGCGCTGGTGGCCAGCCGCCAGTTCGTGGCCGCGCAGTGGTTGAACGCTATCGGCGGCGTGCTCCAACAGGAGCGGGTGAAACTGGAAATCCTGGAAGGGCAACCTGGGAGCGCGGACCTCCAGGTCCGCCCTGTCTTCAGCCGCAAAGACGATGCGGACCTGGAGGTCCGCGCTCCCAAGGGGTCCGGAGGCCTGCCCGCCGGCACCATCCGCCGCGCCGCCGACACCGGGCTGCCCTGGAATGTGGCCGTGGCCAGCGAGCATCCGGCCGCCGAACGAGCCCCGTTCCTGATGCGCCGCCGCCTGCTGATGGCCGGTTTCGGCATCCTGGTGCTGCTTTCCCTGTTGGCCGGTTATGTGATTTTCCGGGCCATCAGCCGGGAGCTGGCGGTGGCGCGGCTGCAATCGGATTTCGTGGCCGCGGTTTCACACGAGTTTCGCACCCCGCTGACTTCGCTTCGCCAGTTCACCGATATGCTGCGCGAGCACCGCGGCCTGAGCGAGGAGCGCCGCAACCTCTGCTATGAGGCGCAGGCCCGCGCCACCGGCCGGCTCACCCGCCTGGTCGAGTCGCTGCTGGACTTCGGCCGGATGGAAGGCGGCGCCCGGCTTTACCATCTCCAGCGGCAGGATTGCGCGCAATTGGTGCGGGACGTGGTCGAGGAATTCGGCCGCGAACCGCAGGCCGCTTCATTCGAAATCCGCGTGACCGGGAACGGGTCCGCGGACATTGAGACCGATGCCGAAGCGCTGGGACGCGCCCTCTGGAACCTGTTGGACAACGCCGTCAAGTACTCCGGGGAAAGCCGCGCCATCGAGGTGGCTATCGAACGGCGCGACTCGGAAGTGGCCATCTCGGCATGCGACCACGGCCTCGGAATTCCCGCCCATGAGCAGGCGACGATCTTTCGCAAGTTCCACCGCGGCGAGGAAGCCCGGAAACGAGGAATCCAAGGCACGGGCATCGGCCTTGCCATGGTGCACCATATTATGGCGGCGCATCGCGGCCGCGTCGAACTGCGCAGCGAGCCGGGCCGCGGCAGCACGTTCACTCTGGTGCTGCCCGCTGCCCGGAGAAAAGCGGCTGTAGGCCGTGGGCTGTAGGCTGTGGGAGCCGGAATCGGGAAAATAAGCAATGCCGCGAATCCTCATTGTCGAAGATGAGCCGGATATTGCCTTGGGTCTGCAACTGGACCTGAGCGAAGAAGGCTACGAGGTGGAGGTGGCCGGCGACGGCGAGGAAGCAAGCCGGCGCGGCCGGGAGCCGGGGTGGGACCTGATCCTGCTGGACGTGATGCTGCCGCGCAAGGACGGCTTCGAGGTGTGCCGCGATCTGAGGCGCGCCCGCGTGCGCACGCCCATCCTGATGCTTACCGCCAAGGCGCAGGAGGCGGAGAAGGTAATGGGCCTGGACC
>Ga0315285_10005358_pt1 | contig 13250 bp, 11 predicted proteins | sample YL17G09_36_MG_FD_203698 | JGI IMG/M metagenome (GOLD analysis project Ga0315285, IMG submission 203698) | Sediment microbial communities from Yellowstone Lake, YNP, Wyoming, USA - YL17G09_36 | ecosystem: Environmental > Aquatic > Freshwater > Lake > Sediment | place: USA: Wyoming | collected... | reverse complement strand
TGATCTCGACCTCTGAAATAAAGATCTCATGCGTCATCAAGAAAAAATACGGCGAAACAGCTGTTAGGGCGCTTCATGAGGCGTTTGAGCTTGGAAAAGTGAAAAAATAGAGAGGCCATAAATGCAAGTTGTAAAATTATATGATACGACTTTAAGGGACGGGACCCAGACTGAAGGGATGTCACTTTCCGTAAATGACAAGTTAAGGATCGCGAAGAAGCTTGACGAATTCGGAGTCCAATATATCGAAGGCGGATGGCCTGGCTCCAACCCAAAGGACATGGAATTTTTCCTTAAGGCAAAATCTTTAAAACTTAAAAATTCAAAGCTGGTGGCGTTTTCAAGCACGAGGCGCGCGCATCTAAAGGCGTCCGAAGACAAGAATATCGCGCAGCTTGTAAAGGCAAAAACAAAAGCGGTGACGATCTTCGGGAAAAGCTGGGACCTGCACGTGACGGATGTGCTGAAAACCACTTTGGATGAAAACTTAGAGATGATCAAGGATACGGTAGGGTTCCTTAAATCAAAGGGCCTTGAAGTATTTTTTGACGCTGAGCATTTCTTCGACGGGTATTTGTCCAACCCCGAATACGCCGTAAAGACATTGCAAGCGGCGCAAGAGGCAGGGGCAAGCTGTGTTATTTTGTGCGATACAAACGGCGGCACAATCACCTCGTCATTGGTCAAGATTATCCAGGAAGTCAAACCCAGGCTCAAAGGGCCGTTAGGCATCCATTGCCATAATGATTGCGAAATGGCTGTTTCAAACAGCGTCGCGGCTGTTGGTTTAGGATGCGCCCAGGTGCAGGGGACGATCAATGGCTACGGCGAAAGATGCGGGAACGCGAACCTGATCTCTATCATCGCGGTTTTAAAACTAAAACTTGGCATCGATTGCGTGTCAAACGCTAAATTAAAGGAAATTACCGAGGTCTCAAGATTTGTCGCGGAAGTCTGCAATTTTAAACAACAGAACAACCAGCCTTTTACAGGCGAGTCGGCGTTCGCGCATAAAGCCGGCGTGCATATCAACGCCGTCATGAAAAACTCGCGCTCCTACGAGCATGTCGATCCGTCAGCTGTCGGCAATAAAAGAAAATTCGCGGTTTCAGAACTCTCCGGGAAAACTTCAATTGAGCTAAAAGCTCAGGAATTGGCTCTTGGCATCAAAAAAGACACCCCGCAGGCAAGAAAGATTTTGTCCCTGCTGCAGGATATGGAGCACAAAGGGTATCATTTTGAGGCGGCAGAGGGTTCTTTGGAACTCTTGATGAAAAGGGCGACAACGAAATTCAAGAGGTTCTTTGAGCTTGAAGGCTTCAGGATCATTATGGAGAAAAAAGGCGACGCCCCAACTTTGTCCGAGGCGACGATCAAGATCAAAGTAAATAAAATTGAAGAGCACACAGCTGCCAAAGGCGACGGCCCTGTCAACGCGCTGGACAATGCCCTGCGAAAAGCTTTAGAGGAATTTTACCCATCGTTAAAACAGATGCGCCTGTCAGATTTTAAGGTGCGCGTTATCGACGAAAAAGCAGGCACAGCCGCGAAAGTGCGCGTTTTGATCCAGTCGCACGATAAAGATTCCTCATGGTGGACAGTAGGGGTTTCCGAAAACATCATCGAAGCAAGCTGGCAAGCCCTGGTGGATAGCGTTGAATATAAATTGTTAAAGGATTCTAAAGCGCAGTCCCAAGCGTAGCGAGGGGCAAGCATTGGTAGACAGCGTCGAGTACAAACTCCTAAAGACTTAGAGCCCCATTAAAATCTACACAATACTATGACTGAACTGCCTCCAAAATATTCTCCCAAAGAAGTCGAAGAGAAATGGTACAAGCTTTGGGAGCAAAACAAATTATTTAGCGGCGAAGCAGATAAGGACAAGCAACCCTATTGCATAGTCATCCCACCGCCTAATATCACAGGCATCCTGCACATGGGCCATGCCTTAAACAACACTATCCAGGATATTTTAATAAGGTATCACAGGATGAATGGCATGGAAGCGTTGTGGGTGCCAGGTACCGACCACGCCGGAATAGCCACCCAAAATGTTGTCGAGAGAAAACTTGCCCAGGAAGGCAAAAAACGCCACGACCTGGGAAGAGAAAAATTCGTCGAAGAAGTCTGGAAATGGCGCAAAGATTACGGCTCGACGATCATAAAACAGCTGAAGAAACTCGGCTGCTCTTGCGACTGGGACAGGGAGCGCTTCACGATGGACGAAGGGCTTTCAAACGCTGTCCTGGAAGCCTTTGTCCGCTTATACGAAAAAGGGCTTATCTACCAGGGGAATTATATTATTAACTGGTGCCCGAGGTGCCAGACGGCTTTATCGGATGAAGAAGCCCAGCATAAAGAATTAAACGGCCACTTGTATTACATAAAATATCCTGTCAAGGGCTCGAAAGAACATATCATGGTCGCGACTACACGCCCGGAAACCATGCTTGGCGACACCGCGGTCGCGGTAAATCCCGACGACAAAAGATATAAAGACCTGCAGGGCAAGACTGTTATATTGCCTATAGTAGAGCGGGAAATAAAAGTAATAACCGATGAAATGGTCGACCCAAAATTCGGGACAGGCATAGTCAAAGTAACGCCTGCGCATGACCCTAACGATTTTCTGATGGGCAAGAAACACGGCCTTGAATTTGTAAACGTCATGAACCCCGATGGCACGATGAATAAAAACGCGGGTGAATACGACGGCATGGACAGGTTTGAATGCCGTGAAGCGCTCCTGGAGGATTTAAAAGAGAGAAAACTTTTAGAGAAGGTCGAGCCGCACAATCTTTCAATAGGCCATTGCTACCGCTGCCACACCATAGTTGAGCCCTACATGTCAAAGCAGTGGTTTGTAAAGATGAAACCTTTGGCGCAGCCGGCGATAAAAGCTGTCAAAGACGGGGATATAAAATTTTATCCTTCGCGCTGGACAAAAGTATACCTTGACTGGATGGAAAACATCCGCGACTGGTGCATCTCGCGCCAGATATGGTGGGGGCATCGCTTGCCTGTTTATTATTGTAAGAAATGCCTGAAACAGGCAAGTGAGTTGACAGTTGACAGTTTACAGTTGACAGAAAAAAAGGGGATTATTGTTTCAAAAACTAAACCCGCGAAATGTCCTGCCTGTGGTTCGTCTGATATAGAACAGGATCCGGATGTCCTGGATACATGGTTCTCGTCGTGGCTTTGGCCGTTTTCAGTGTTTAACTGGCCGAAACAAAACCAGGACCTGGAATATTTCTATCCCACATCATCGCTTGTCACAGCACAGGAAATCATATTTTTCTGGGTCGCCCGCATGATAATGGCTGGATACGAATTTATGGGAGATAAGCCTTTCAGCGACGTCTACATCCACGGCACGGTGCGCGACGAGACAGGGACAAAGATGTCGAAGTCGCTGGGCAATATAATAGATCCCCTGGAAATAATAGAGCAATACGGCACGGATGCCCTAAGATTTTCATTGATATCGATCACCGCGGTTGGGCAGGATGTATTCTTATCAAAGGAAAAATTCGAGCTTGGCCGTAATTTCGCCAACAAGATCTGGAACGCGTCGCGCTTCGCGCTTACAAATCTGGCGCAGGAGCCAAACGGGTTTATAAGAAAGCCTTTCCATAGAGAAGAGCTTCCGCTTGCAAGCAAATGGATTCTCTCGCGCCTGCATAAGACAATAAAAGAGGTCGATGAAAGCGTCAAGAAGTACAGATTTAACGACGCTGCTAACCTGCTTTACGAATTTATCTGGCATGAATTCTGCGATTGGTATATTGAAATTTCAAAACCGCTGTTACTTGCCAAAGACGAGCTGACAAAGGAAGCCATTTACATCGTCCTTGAGAGCTCGCTTCGCATGCTTCATCCTATAATGCCTTTTATAACAGAAGAGATCTGGCAGAAATTGCCGCACGAAGGCGACTCTATAATGGCGGCGCCCTGGCCAGCGCATGATGAGAAATTCATCGACGAAGAAATTGAAAACAGTATGAAACTGATTCAGGCCGCTACGATAGCTATCAGGAACATCCGCGCGGAGATGAATGTGCCGCTTCCTAAAAAATGCAGTATTGTTGTGACAAGCAAAAAACAGCATGTATTGTCTGTCCTTGAGAAGCATAAGGATTACATGTTTGACCTGGCGAAGATCGAAAATATCCAGTTTGGGAAAGACCTCAAGCGCCCGAAAAATTCCGTGGTCGCTGTCCTGGAAGACGCCGAGATATTCGTCCTCTTGGAGGGCATTATCGATATACCGACTGAGAAAAACCGCCTGACTAAACAAATAGAAAAGGCGGAATCTGATATGAAAGGCATAGAGGCGCGTCTAAAAAATAAAGAATTTGTAGCTAAAGCGCCTGCAGATGTCGTCGAGAAACAGAAGGCGCAAGTGGAAGCGCTTAAAGAATCAGTAAAAAAGTTAAAAGAGAATTTAAAGGCGCTTGAATAATGCAGGAACGATTGCAAAAAATACTTGCCCACGCCGGCGTCGCCTCAAGGCGCAAAGCTGAAGAGTTGATAACTCAGGGCAAGGTCGAAGTAAACGGCAACATGGTCACAGAGCTTGGCGCCAAGGCGGATCCTGAAATCGATGTGATATGGGTTTCGGGAAGGCCCATAGCTAAAGAAAAGAAAATCTTTATAATGCTCAATAAGCCCAAGGGCTATATTTCGACAGTCTCCGATGAAAGAGGCAGGAAAACGGTTTTAGACATCGTGCCGAAATCCGCAAGGCTTTATCCCGTGGGAAGGCTTGATAAAAACACAAGAGGCCTTTTAGTACTTACAAACGACGGGGAATTGGCGTACAGGCTCACGCACCCTAAATTTGAAGTCGAGAAGACGTATCACGCTATTGTCGAGGGAGAAATTGGCGAGAAGGCGATCGAGAGGCTGCAAAAAGGCGTGTACCTTGGCGAAAAGAAAACAGCGCCTGCCAAAGTAAAAGTATTGTTTAAAGACAAGCAGAAAAGCGGCGTTGAGATAAAGATACATGAAGGCATGAAGCATGAGGTCAGGGAAATGCTTTACAGGGTCGGCCATCCTGCCATCGAGCTTACAAGGATAAAATTCGCCAATTTGTCATTGGGAACCTTAAAGACAAGGGCGTGGAGATATTTAACAAAGGAAGAGATCGATGGTCTTAAAAGGATATAAAAATATCATAATAAACGCGGTGATCGAGGATCTGGGAAAAGGCGACATAACCTCCAAGGCGATAATTCCAAGCGACAAAAAGGCAAAGGCTGTCATCATAGCAAAACAAGACGGTGTCGTAGCAGGAGTTTTGTTTTTAAAGGAAATGTTCAGTGTGGTTGACAGCAAAACTAAAATCACGCCCAAAGTAAAAGACGGAAAAGCAGTAAAAAAAGGAACAGTTATCGCGCAAATACAAGGCTCGGCGCGAAGCATCTTGGCATGCGAGCGCACGGCGTTAAATATGTTGTCGCATCTTTCAGGTATAGCGACTGTTACGAACCAGTTTGTTAAAAAGGTAAAAGGATACAGGGTAAAGATATTAGACACACGAAAAACGCTCCCTTGCCTGAGGATTTTGCAGAAATACGCTGTAAAAACAGGTGGCGGTACGAACCACCGCATGGGGCTTTATGACCAGGTGTTGATAAAAGATAACCATATTGCAGTAGTCAGTAGCCAGTATGCAGGGGTTAGGGGAAAGAGAAAAACACAAGCTGTAAAAGAAGCGGTTAAAAGAGCGAGAAAGAACGCGCCGAAGCACATGAAAATCGAGATCGAGGTGAATAATTTAGCGGAATTCCAGGCAGCGCTTAAAGAACGCCCTGATATTATCATGCTTGACAATATGACTATTGCGCAGATGAAAAAAGCAGCCAGGCTAAGAGGCAAGTTACCGATCTTGCTTGAGGCCTCGGGCAACGTGCGCTTGGAGAATATCCGCAAGATCGCCGCGACAGGCGTTGATACAATTTCTATTGGCGCGCTTACCAATTCAGCAAGGGCGATAGATTTTTCACTTGAAATAATATAGATGAATTTGCTTCAGGGTTAATTCTCGCAGGGACGCGAAATTTCCCCACCGAGGAAATTTCGCTCTGCAAAAATTCTCGCTCTCCCCGCCTCTGGCGGGGAACCGTGGCTGCTCAAATTTTTGAAGCCCTGCTCAAATTAACCCTTCGCAAATATATTTCATTAAAGCGAAAAATGGAGGAGAAAAAGAGAAACAGAAATGATTTTAGTCATCCTTTCCATAATAGGTGTTTTAATGGGCTTGTTTTTAATTTTTAAGCCTGACTCGGCTATTGAGATCCAGAGAAGATTTTATGAAAAGATAAATTGGCGGATCGAGCCTATTTCGATGCAGAAAGAAATCCGCAATACCAAAATTATGGGGATAATTTTTATTCTAGCTATCGTTTTATCTTTAGTCTATAAAATTATACAGATTCCGAGATAAAAACAGGCGGACAGGAAAGAAAATGCCACGTGGTTAAATATTAATAATTTCACACAAGGAGGAAATGATGGAAAAAAAGACTATGAAGGACATTTTAAGGGAGCATTCTTTTTTCAAGGGAATAGACGAAAAACACCTGGATTTTATCGCTGGCTGCGCCTCTAATGTATCGTTTAAACCGGAAGAAGTAATTCTTAAGGAGGGAGAGTCTGCGGATAAGTTCTATCTTATCAGGCGCGGTAGCGTCGCGGTCTTTATCGCGCATCCGCAAACTATTACAATTCAGACTATACATGAAGGCAATATACTTGGGTGGTCATGGCTTGTCCCTCCGTACCAATATAGATTCAGCGCCAGGGCCCTGGATGATGTGCACGCTATCTCATTGGACGGCAAATGCCTCAGGGGAAAATGCGAGAATAACACGGATTTGGGATACGAGCTCTTAAAAAGGATCGTGACTATCCTTACAGAGCGTCTCGAATCCACAAGATTACAGCTTTTGAATATTTATAATCAATAAGGAAGACGGGGGAGATATAAATGAAGAAATTCAACTGGGTTATTTTTGTTTTAGCGCTAAGTATAATGATAATGCCTGCAGTTTGCCTGGCGAATCTTGACGATGAGCTAGAAGCGGCATTGCAATATGATGAGCTGATTGAGGCAGTAAGAAATAACGATATTGGAGCGCTTAAACAGCTGATTTCAAATGGCGCAGATGTGAATGTAAAAAACTCTGAAGGCTGGACGCCATTTATGGAGGCGCAAAATAAAGACCGAGTCGAGATCGTTAAGATCATGATAAACAATGGCGCGGATGTGAACGCGAAAGACTTCGGCGGCAACACCCCATTGACGTGGGCAGCTGGGTCTAACCAGCTTGAAATCGCAAAAATGTTGATAAAAAAACGCGCGGATGTAAATGCCAGGACAAAAGACGGCTATACACCACTGTCGATAGCTGAACACTATGGGTATTCTGACATGGCTCAGTTGCTTAGGGAAGCAGGGGCCAGGTAGCGGCAAAAAGGAGAAGAAATGAGAAATAACCTGTTAGCGGGTGCCTGGGCTTTGGCGCTTTTAGTTGTATTTACGGCAAGCGCTTGTGGCCAGACGGCGGAGAAAGCGCTTGAAAAAGGAAATAATTATTTAAAAAAGCAAATGTATGATGAGGCGATAAAAGCGTTTGATGAGGCGATAAAGATCAATCCCAATTCAGCGGATGCCTATTATGACCGGGCAGTTGCTTACTACGGCAAAAAAGATTATGAAAAAGCATGGAACGACGCTATTAAATGCAAAGAGTTAGGCGGCGCTTATGCTGACGCGTTCCTCTACAAACTAAAAGATGTATATCCTGAAGGATTACAAAAGCAGGCAAGACTTAAGAATCCCGAGATAATAAACGCCGCGATGGACGGGGACATTGCTAAAATAAAAGAGCTTCTTAAAAAAGGCGTAGATGTAAATACAGTCAACCAGCATGGCCAGACGCCGCTTATGTGGGCGGCAGTATATGGGCATAATGAAATAGTCGGCGTTTTGCTGGATAATGGGGCTAATATTGACATGCAGGACTCCAAGGGCGCAACTGCATTGCAATTTTGTGTAATGGCCGGTAAGCCTGAGATAGCGAAAATGCTTATTTCGCGCAAAGCCGATGTCAACATCAAAGACAAACTTGGCAAGACTCCTCTTATGTATGCCGCTACAGCAGGGAACGCGGAGATGATGAACATATTGATACAAGCCAAGGCTGATTTAAATGCCCAGGATAGCCAGGGCATGACTGCCCTGATGTTGTCTTGCTTGACCGCGCAAAAAACAGCTGTCAAGATCTTATTAAGCAAGGGAGCTGATATCAATAAAAAAAGCGCGGCAGGCCTTACGGCAAAAGACTATTCTTTTCATCCTGAAATAAAAAAGATAATGGAACAGAAAACCCGCTAAAAAAGGAGAATGGAAATGGAAACAAAACCAAGACCATTGCTTGTGCCGAATTGGGCGTATTTTATCTTTTTCATTTTGTTTATTTTTATAATTGTAGTCGGCTTTTCGATGGGGATTCAAGAGTTCGGGCCCGGGTTTTTCGTCGCGCCGTTTATAAGTTTTGTTTTATCCTTTCTGGTCGTCATGCTCGGGATGTATGGTGCAAGTATTTTATTAAAATTCGAATATAAATTCTCGAATTCGCCGATGCTTAAAAGAAATTGGAAGAATATTTTTCCGAACAACTGGGAAGCTTTCAAATCCAATTCCTTAATATTGTCGTTTGTATTTTTTGTCACGACTATGTTCGCGCTTGCTTTTATGAAGCAGAAATCCAAGTTTCTAGGGACAATAGCCGGAGGACTTTCGGTAGCGTTTTTGCCGCCTGTTGTGCTTATCTATCTGATGAAAAAGGCTAAAAAGGAATTCTTGCAGTTAGGAAAAATGAAAATAACGCCCCAAGCGTTATTTTTTGGCTGGGTCCTTTTTATTATACTTATGCTGAGGCTTTTATCAGCTATGAGCAAGCCCGGCAACCTGACTTTGGGCATTTTTATCGCGCTCTTGCCGTTTATCGCGCTTGTTTTTATGATCACGCGCAAGAAATAAATTTAATTTTGTTATTTGTCGGTTTTGCAGGAATTCTTAAGCTGGGCAAAACCGTCACGGACAAATCCTTAAAAATTTCAGCAAAAAATTGGGGAAGAAAAGGATAGGGCGGCCCTTCGACGGGCTCAGGGCAAGCACCAAATGGGCCGTCCACAGAGATTACTAGGGGTTAAAAGGTATTTATTTCAAATGAAAGTTGATGTATAATAAAAACATGGATTTCATCCAAAAATGGATCTAAAAATAGTGAGAGAATATTTCTCGCTTTTTGACAGAGAAAAAGAGTTGGACGAGATTCTTAAGGAGCTTTAGATAATATGCTGAGTAAAGAAGAAAAAAAAGAGATGCTTGAAGACGCGAAAAGCAAAAAAAGAAGAGAGAGTTTCCGCGCCGTAAAAAAATATATATCCGACAAATGCTCTATCGACGAATACTTGTCATTTCTCAAGGCTGTGCAGAAAATATTTTCACCTTTTAAGATCTCCACACGCCCGACAATAACAAAGTTTAATAAACTATAGTAATAGAAGATGCGGGATAAGGGACAGGCCTTGAAAGCTCGGCCACGTTAATGGGTTACGGCCACGCCCGCCACAAAACTTGGCGGGCAAGTATAGGGGATTAGATTGCTTCGCTACGCTCGCAATGACAAATAAACAAATGCTTATTTCCCAAGCATGTTTTTCGCTTGGGAATTGTTATTTTACAGGTTATAATTTGTTTACGGCGACTTTGCTGAACAAGGCCTTTGTTCTGCGAGCGGGCACGGTTCCCGCCGAAGGCGGGAGAGCGAGCAGGACAACGGAGTGAAGCTTGCCTCGCAGGGGCAAGCGAACGTCCTTGTGAAGCAAAGGCGACGGAGACAAATTATCATGCAGAAATTTAAACTTGTTTCAGATTTTAAGCCCACAGGCGACCAGCCGGAAGCGATAAAAAAGCTTACAGAAGGTATTTTGAAAGGCAGGCCATGCCAGACGCTTTTGGGCGTCACAGGTTCAGGCAAGACTTACACGATCGCCAATGTCATAGAAAAAATACAAAAGCCCGCGCTTGTCATCTCGCACAACAAGACCCTTGCCGCGCAGCTTTACAGCGAGTTCAAGGAATTTTTCCCCGAAAACGCGGTAGAGTATTTTGTAAGCTACTACGATTATTACCAGCCTGAGGCATATATCCCGCAGACAGATACATATATAGAGAAAGATTCGTCTATAAACGACGAGCTGGACCGCTTGCGCCTTTCAGCGACAAGCTCTTTGATGTCGCGCGAAGACGTGATAATCGTGGCAAGCGTTTCCTGTATTTACAACCTCGGCTCGCCAACTGATTATAAAGACATGCTTTTATTCTTGGAAAAAGGCCAGAACGTCAGGATAGATGAGATCTTAAGCTGGCTTGTAGGCATCCATTACGACAGAAACGACATGGATTTTAAAAGAGGGACATTCAGGGTAAAAGGCGATGTTGTCGAGGTGTTCCCCGCATACAAGACAACAGCATTAAGGATAGAGTTTTTCGGCAATACAATCGAGAAAATATCGGAAATAGACCCCCTGACTAATGATGTAAAACAGCGCCTCGAGAAAATAGCCATTTACCCTGCCAAGCACTTTGTCATGACGCAAGACAAAATAGATAGCGCAATAGGCGATATATTAAAGGAAATGGACGAACAGCTTAAATACCTGCGCTCGCAAAACAAACTGCTTGAGGCGCAGCGCCTTGAGTCCCGCACGAAATACGACATGGAGATGTTAAAAGAAATCGGGTACTGCTCTGGGGTCGAGAATTACTCAAGGCATTTAAGCGCCCGCCCGCCTGGCTCAAGGCCGTATTGCTTGATAGATTATTTCCCGCAAGATTTCATGACGGTAATCGACGAGTCGCACGTGACGATCCCGCAGTTAAACGGCATGTACCACGGCGACCGCTCGCGCAAAGAGACTTTGGTGAATTTCGGTTTCAGGCTGCCGTCGGCTTTGGATAACAGGCCTTTAAAATTCGACGAATTTGAGAAGTTAGCCAAGCAGGTGATATTTGTTTCCGCGACGCCTAATGAATTTGAGCTTAAGAAAAGCGGGGAGCCAGTGGAGCAGATAATAAGGCCCACAGGGCTTATCGACCCTGAGGTAGTGGTCAAGCCGACGCAGGGCCAGGTCGATGATTTGATCGCCCAGATACGGGAAAGGGCAAAGAGAAAGGAAAGGATTTTAGTCACGACTTTGACCAAGCGCCTGGCAGAAGACCTCTCAAGCTATTTGCAGGAAATGGGTTTGAGAGTGAAATATTTGCATTCGGAAATACAGGCGATCGACAGGGTGCAGATATTAAGGGATCTAAGGCTTGGGAATTTTGACTGCCTCGTTGGTATCAATTTATTAAGAGAAGGATTAGACCTGCCTGAAGTGAGCTTGGTCGCTGTTTTGGACGCTGACAAGGAAGGATTTTTGCGGTCGCAGACATCGCTGATCCAGGTCGCGGGGCGCGCCGCGAGAAATATCAATGGACAAGTAATAATGTATGCGGATACAATAACAGGTTCAATGAAGCGCGCGCTTGATGAGATGAGCAGGCGCAGGAAGACACAGGTTGAGTACAACAAAAAACACGATATTACGCCGCGCTCCATTGAAAAAGCGATAAAAGACGGCATCGAGGTATTCAAAGAAGCAAGCCAGTTTAATATTGAGCTTACGGGCCAGACTTTTGAGGAACACGAGATAAACACTATCATCTCTGAGCTTGAGGAAGAGATGGAGCTTGCGGCGCGCAATTTGCAATTTGAAAAAGCCGCGGGGATACGGGACCAGATAGCTTATTTGAAAAAAGACGCAGGCCCCATTAAACAGGAAGATTTTACTACGCGAAAGAAATACAGGAAGAAATAGAATTGCTACTCCTTAATCTCGCAGGAGTTTTTTGATTTGTTCTTTGTCGAGAGGCACAAGTAAAGATTGCTCGGGTGATATGCTCGGACCCGCTCGCTGCCCCAGCGAGGCAGCTCGCTTAGATGCAGGCTCGCTCTCGCCTGGCGCTATACCCGGCGAGCCGTGCCCGCTCGCCTGCATATGGTCTTCGCACATCACCGCTCGCAATCTTTCCTTATGTTCGTAGCTTAAGCGAACAAATTTACATAAATACGCTCAATTAAGTCGTATCAATTCTAATGAGGTGAGAAAAATGGACAAGAAAAGAAAACCAATATTAGCTTTATTAATTTTGGCATCATTGTTTTTATTTATCGACACTATCCATGCCCAAACAGCGGAAGAATTTGTTAAAAAAGGAATAGAGTATGGGGAAAAAGGGATGCCTGATAAGGCAATTGGGGAATTCAACAAAGCTATTAAATTAAATCCAAAACTTGCTGGAGCCTACTATTTCAGAGCAGTTGCCTATGACGAAAAAGGCAACTTTGACCAAGCAATCGCAGATTATAACACAGTCATAAAACTAAACCCGAACATTGCTGAAGCATACTATAAACGAGCACTTGCCTATACCGGCAAAGATAAACCTGACCAGCAGATATCAGATTGCACTAAAGCCATCGAATTAAACCCAAAACTTGCTGGAGCCTATTTTTTCCGAGCACTTATCTATGCTGATAAAGGCAATCTTGACCAGGCAATATTAGATTGTAGTAAAGCCATAGAATTAAACCCAAAATTTGCCGAAGCTTACTATTGCCGAGGATTTGCCTATTTACAGAAAGGTAGCTATGACCAGGGAATCTCAGATTTTAATAAAGCCATAGAACTAAACCCGGAATATGCCGAAGCATACTATGAACGAGCGCTTGCCTATGTTGATAAAGGTAACCTCGATCAAGCAATATTAGATAGCAATAAAGCAATAGAAATAAATTCAAAATATGCTGAAGCCTACAGTAGCCGAGGAATTGCCTATGATAGAAAAGGTAACCTTGACCAGGCAATATTAGATTACAATAAAGCCATAGAATTAAACCCAAAACTTGCTGGAGCCTACCATTTCAGAGCAGTTGCTTATGGCAAAAAAGGCAATCTTGATCAGGAAATATCAGATTACAATAAAGCAATAGAACTAAATCCTAAACTTATCGAAGCATATTACAACCGAGGACTTGCCTATGGCAAAAAAGGCAACCTTGACCAGGCAATCTCAGATTTTAATAAAGCGATCGAACTAAACCCAAAACTTGCTGGAGCCTACTACA
>Ga0315285_10005354_pt1 | contig 13257 bp, 14 predicted proteins | sample YL17G09_36_MG_FD_203698 | JGI IMG/M metagenome (GOLD analysis project Ga0315285, IMG submission 203698) | Sediment microbial communities from Yellowstone Lake, YNP, Wyoming, USA - YL17G09_36 | ecosystem: Environmental > Aquatic > Freshwater > Lake > Sediment | place: USA: Wyoming | collected... | reverse complement strand
GATACTGATTCCCTCTTTAGCCAGGATTCCCGAGATCCTGGCTAATACGCCAGGTTTATCTACAGCCATAAAGCGGATATAATATCGGCTCTCAAATTCATCTATCTTGCGCAATCTTTTTATGGATTTATCTTCTCTTATCTTTAAAGTGGGCCTGAAAAGCCCTGCCCTGATATCCTGGGTCAAATCTACCAAATCTGCAACCACTGCAGAAGCAGCAGACATCTGTCCTGCGCCGGGCCCATAAAACAGGAGATTGCCCGCTAAATCAGCACAGACATATATCGCGTTGAATACACCTACTACAGAAGATAACAAGTGCGTTCTGGGGATGAGGGTAGGGTGAACCCTCACCTCTAAATCCTGATCTTCTTTTTTGGTAATAGCCAATAATTTTATCTCAAATCCCAGCTCTTTAGCATAATTTACATCTGCCAAAGATATCCTTGAGATGCCCTCGATAAATACGTCATTCAAATTCACCAGTCTCCCAAAGCAAAGATAGGTGAGCAATATTAACTTATGAGCCGAATCAATGCCTTCGATATCTAAGGTGGGGTCCTTTTCGGCAAAACCCAATTTTTTCGCTTCACTCAATGCCTCGCCAAACGTACAGTTATTACGAGACATCTGGGATAAGATAAAATTAGAAGTCCCGTTTACAATGCCAAAGATACTATAAAACTTATTAGCCACCAGGCCCTCGCGCAGGGATTTTATAATCGGGATACCCCCGCCTACCGATGCCTCAAAATAAATATTCTTTCCCCGGTCTAAAGCCAAGGCAAATAACTCCTGTCCTTCCTGTGCCAGAAGCGCTTTATTAGCAGTAACTACATTTTTGCCTTTCTTTAACGCCTCAACTATATATTCCCTCGCAGGATGTATACCTCCCATCAATTCCACTATAATGTCTATTTGGGGATCATTGATAATTTCTTTGGCATCTCTAGTAAGAAGACGTCTATCCACACTGATGTTTCTCCTGGAGGTAATGTCCTTATCGCAGATTTTCTTTATCTCCATCTCTAAACCAATTTTATCGCTTAAGAAAGTTTTTTTATCGCGTAAAATCTTTATAACCCCTGAGCCGACATTCCCAAATCCGATCAGTCCCAAATTTATCCTTTTCATAGCTATCCTTTCCTCGAATAATAATCTACGGTCTCATTGATAATCTTCCTATGCCTTTCATCTACAGCTAAAAACTCAAGCCTGGTATCGTAAATCAAATTTTTTGTAATCTCGCCTGACTCTACAACCCTGGCGATTAGCATAATAGGATTGGGGTCAAAAGGCAGCCTTATTTCTATAGCAAGGTTTGTGCCTTTGTCAAAATACTTATTTGTGGTAAGAAGCATTCCCCCTAAACTCAAATTCTTTGTCTGACTCATATCCACATTATTAACTTCTTCGAGTATACGATAGGATACTACAAAACGCCCCCCTATACGGGGATGCCTTCGCTTTTCGGGTCCTGTATACGCCATCTTAAATCCTCCTTGCAAAATCTGGTCGGGGAGGTGGGACTTGAACCCACGACCTTTTGAACCCCATTCAAACGCGCTAGCCAAACTGCGCTACTCCCCGGATATCAAAATTATTCTTCTTTCCTTTCCCTGTTCATTAAATCCTTGACTGCTTTAAGTGGAGATTTGTTTTTATAAAGAACTAGGTAAACTTCTCTGGTTATAGGCATATCTACTTTGCATTTTAAACTTAAGGAGTAGGTAGATTTTGTCGTGGGTATGCCCTCTGCTACCATCTGCATATGACTCTCTATCTGCCTTAAAGATTTTCCTTTACCAATCTGTTCACCGACGAATCTGTTTCGGCTATAGGGGCTGATACAGGTAGTTACCAAATCACCCAGACCGGTTATGCCGCTAAAGGTACTGACATTAGCGCCCATGGCATGACCCAGTCTTGAAATCTCAGCCAGACCACGCGACAAAATTGCCGCCTTGGTATTTGTGCCAAAGCCAAGACCGTCAGAGACACCACAGGCAATGGCAATGATATTTTTAAGGCTACCCCCTAATTCCACCCCTATCACATCGGCATTGGTATAGATGCGTAACTTCTCGCTGATAAAAATATTCTGTAAATATTTGCGTATTCTCTCGTCGTAAGAAGCAATCACAGCTGTAGTCGGTACCCCTCTTACTACTTCATGGGCAATCGTTGGCCCTGAAAGAACTCCCAGTTTTATCTGGCCCAGTTCCTCATGTATTACTTCAGACATTCTTTTTAGCGAGCCCACTTCTATGCCCTTGGTAACACTCAAGAATATTGCCTCACGTGGATGATTGCACTGCTTAACTTTCTTTAAAACTTTCCGCATGTATTGTGAAGGTATGGCAAGGATTATCAATTTTTTCCCAACGATTGCGTTCTTCAAATCATGCGTGATTTCTATCGCTTTAGGGATCTTCACACCGGGTAAAAATTTTGTGTTTGTCCTCTTTTTATTCATATAAGAAATGTAATCGGCAAAGGCACCCCAAAGGGTTACCTTAAATCCTTTTCTTGAAAGCAGTATCGCCAAGGTAGTCCCCCACCCCCCATCACCTAAAACAGAGATATTAAGTTTTTGCATTCTCTTTCTCTAATTCTTTTTTGAGGAAATGTATCTTGGGATATATATGCGTCAGGTTCTTTTCTTCCCGCGTAATAAACCTGATTCCTAAATCAAAGACACCATCCTCACCAGGTTGTATCCTGACCACTTTTCCAATAACCCCATTTTGGTAGATTAAAGCTCTTTTTTCCAATTCTGCGCAGATGTCTAACACTGACCTGTCAAAAGAAAGCCATAAGATATCATCTTGATTTACCCTCTCTTTTATATTGCATAAAAGACCAGCCCGGCTGATATTTGAAGTATAACCTCTCAGTAGATTAGTAATGGTCTCCTTCTTGCATACCTTACAGGCAAGAGGCGTTACATAATCCAATCGCACAAATTCTCTACGTTCTACTCCATTATATGTCTCATCCATTATTTTATCTCTTTTAGTGACATGGGACTGGGTTTATTAGTCCTGAGTTTTGCCAAATCCCAGGCATAATCATAAAGGTGCAGTCCCTTGCTTACAGCGATGATTTCTCCGTCACCAACTCCGATCTCTTCTGCCATATATTCCTTTACTAACTGTAGTCCTCCCAAATTAGAAGGAAAACCGCCCCAGAGGTCCCAGGAGCGGAAATATAAAATGAAATGCAGCCTGTCATAACGCACCCGCGTATCTATCAGTCTCAGACACGGAGGATCAACTAATTTTATATCCGAAGGCATCCCTATCTCCATTATTGCCTGATTTGTGCCAAAGCCTTTTTCTTTATAAATCTTTATTACTTCCTCCACCTGATTTACATTTAAGGGTATCTCGCGAACTAGGTCTTTCCCATCGATATTCTGTTTTAGCTTTACCTTTGGTTCAACCAATCTTTCACCATAGGTGTAATCCTCTCTCTGTGTCTTTGCGCCGGTCAGAAGATAACTCAAATACCCCTGGACATACTCCATATCTGTAGGTGCCGGTATACTCATCCCCTCTGGAATTATAGGTATAATCTGATGCGCTGGTTTTCTCACCCTGACTGTCACAAAATCAAACTCAAGACGCTTCTGTCCTTCGTAACTACCGCGTGTTATAGTATAGACATGACCTTTTTCCAGAATCGCAGACAGACATTGGAACCAGGCATCATCCAGATCAAAGGCATCGATAAAAACAGGTTTTAAAAACTCTTCACCCATATTTTTTATACTTATTTATGCTTTTCTTTTGCTGTCTTTGCAAATAATTTGAAACTGCTGATAATCTGAGAAATCGGCATATTCTTTCCGATGTAACCAGAACAACCGAAATCCCTCGATTTAGCAATCAAATCTTCATCGTATCCAAAACCTGTAATCATGATCACAATCAAGTCTGGTTTTACCTCTTTTATCTTTTTTAAGGCCTCTAGTCCCGACATGCCGATGAGCTTTATATCTAACAGCACGATGTCAAAATCTTCCTTATCAATAGCATCCAGTGCCTCTTCTCCGCTTGAGACGCACTTAGCAGAGCACTTCTCTTTCTTTAACAGATCGCTGAATAAATCTCTTACAGGCGCTTCATCATCAACCACCAAGACTTTATAAGCCATTTTTCCTCCCCTTCTTATGCAAAAGGTAATTTTATAATAAACGTAGTGCCTTTATCCACCTGACTCTCAACATCTATTGCCCCGTTATGATTCTTGATGATATTGTAGCAGATGGATAATCCCAGGCCCGTCCCATTTTGTTTCGTGGAAAAAAATGGCATAAATAGATTCTTTATATCCTGTGGTGATATACCGTGTCCGGTATCACTTATCCTTATTTGGGCACACAGATTTTGAAAATTACTTGTTTTTATCGTTATCCTACCGCCTTCTGGCATTGACTGATGGGCATTGAGTATTAAATTCACGAAGACCTCCTGTAACTGATTCAAATCTCCTTTGATAGGAGGCAAATCCTTATCTAGGTCCTTTTCTATATTTACCGTCGATGACGGCAACTTATGATAGGATAAAAGCGGCAGGACGCCCTCAATGGTATCATTTATATTTAAGGTCTCTAATTTTGGGGAAGTCTTACGCGAAAATTTAAGCAGTTGGTCAACTAATTTTCTAACCCTGTCTGCCTGGGTATTGACGATATCCAGGCCCTCCTTTACTTTTCGCGCCAATCTCGTCTGTCCCAATAACACCTCTACTCTCCCGGAAATGACAAATAAGGGATTATTTATCTCATGTGCCATCCCTGCGGCAAGTTGACCGATAGCGGCTAATTTTTCTGTTTGAAATATCTGATATTCTAATTTCTTTCTTTCTGTAATATCCTTGGCAATGAATATGTAACCTGTCAGCGTGCCTTCTCTATCTAGAAATTGATTTACGTTTAATATTACAGGGAAGGACTGCCCATCTTTTTTCACAAGATTAATTTCTGTTTCGTATTGTCCGTATTGCCTGACCTGTTCTAAAATAAGAGGCAGTTTAGTCTTCGCATCATCCTGATTGTACAATATACTTACGTGTTTAAAAACGATTTCGTTCTTCTGCCATCCGAACATCATCTCTGAGCCCATGCCGTAATAGGTAATATTGCCGTCCAGATTGACCACGTATAAGGCATATTCTTTTATGTTAGAGAAGATATTTTTCAACGTTTCATCTATTTTTTTAGAGGTAGCTTCGCTTTCCTTCAACTCTGTTATATCGTCTCCTATTAATAAGATCCCCTCTAATTCCCCTGCCTCTGTCAACATGGGGGTTATGTTCCAAAAGATAAACCGTTCATTATTATCACTATCGCTAATTACGCCCTCAAATGTATTCGGCCTCCTATATTTAATAGAATCATCCATGATAGCTTTGAACATCTGTTGCTTTATGGCAGCGTTAGTATCCCGGTATAAAGCATTAAGCCAGTTCTGACCGATAATGTCTTCTTTATTCTTTGCAGTAATGTATTCTACTTTTTTGTTACATACGGATACATTGCCATCAACATCAAAATAAAGAAAAAGCACAGTCGCATTATCGATTAATCTGAAAAGTAATTTTTCTGATTCTTGAGTAAAAGGGTTCATATTTTTGGGTTCGCTTCTATCTAAAAGCGGGAGAGGGGAATCGAACCCCCATATATTTGTGCTTGTCCCGCTCCGCCTATTAACTCACGAGCGGGATGCCGCCGCATACAGGTTCCTACACGTAAGCGGGAGAGGGGAATCGAACCCCCATATACAGCTTGGAAGGCTGTTGTTCTACCACTGAACTACTCCCGCAAATTCATCAAGGCGGCGGCAGAAGGCTATTGTTCTACCACTGAACTACTCCCGCAAATTATCATCTATGCTTGCAAGCCACCTTATTTTACTATTAGTGGCGAAGTCCCGCCCCCTTGCATTCACATTTACTGCGGGAGAAGGCCATTGTTCTACCATTGTCCCGCCTCCATCTCTTTAATTATCCGAGGCGGGATCCCGCCATCGACTGTTAAGGGCTCGGCGGGAAACTACTCCCGCGTCACTCGTTCAGCGCTTAAACGTAGATTTTTGCATCTCTATTTAAGATGAAGAGCCATCAACCAAGATAGTATATCATCGTAAAAAACAGCTATATATATTCCCGTTATTACAATTATTATTATTATCCCGGGCAATGTTCTTAATCCCTTATAATAATTTTGCAGCCTAGCCTGAATCTCTGCTATCTGGGCACGGGTATCATCTGCTATATACATAATATTTTCTGCGACGCTTTCATTCACTTCCACAATACTTTTATTAATATTTTTCAAATTCGCCTCATCCTCGCTTTTGCTAAGTAAGAGGGAAAATAATCCTTTGACTAATACCTTGTAATCATCAATACTCTTTTTTAAAGGTGCTAGGGCGTATTTATCGTGCGAATCAAGATTTAACGCTTCTAGTGCTTTAATATAATTATCCGCCTCTCCCAGATAGCGATCGATTTCTTCTTGATACCCTGCACTTTTAAAGATAATAAAATTCTTCTCTGCCCTTCTTGCCCTAAGAAAACTTATATTTATCAATAATACATAATTATTAATGCTGAATTTGTTATTAACCAAGGTTGCCACCGTCTCTTCAATTTTTTGAACATTATAACTGCCAATAAAATAAATCAAAAGACTCGCCAATACTCCAATAATCAAGGATACATAAAACTTTTTGTATACTTCCATTGCCTACCTCTCGTTTTTAAAAATATAAAAGTGGTAACCCTGCTGAATTTATGGTGGGCAGGAGAGGATTCGAACCTCTGAAGCACAAGTGCAGCAGATTTCAAGTTCCCTCAAGTTACCTTGAGGCTTGGACTATCTCATTGCCATAGCATTATAAGCCTTAGGCAGTAGGCGCTTAGTCTCTGCACCTTCCTCGACGCTATGTCGGGCTTGGCTCAGGATTGCCCTTGACCCAAGGGGCCAAGGGGTTCCCTGAATTCACCTACTTTTCCATTCCACCTTTCGGAGGAACGCTGCTTTTACACAGTCTGCCCCCTTTGGCCACTTGGGTACCTGCCCCTAACAAAGAACTATTTTTATATTCTTCTATCCAACTTGTTATCAACCCTAACAGTTTTTTATCATTATATCTGATAATATTTTCAACGTTTAATTTATCAGTATGCATCTTATTTTATGGAGCCGACGAGAGGAATCGAACCCCCAACCTAGGGTTTACAAAACCCTTGCTCTACCATTGAGCCACGTCGGCGTCAAACACATTTCTTTATTGCTTCGGGTATCTTCTCTATTATATCGGAGGCAATCAAGCTTATTTGCGTTTTCTCTTTTGCTGCCAGATCGCCCGCTAAACCGTGGAGATAAACCGCATATTTTGCTGCGCTAAAGGCATCTAAACCCTGGCCTAAAAACGCCGCAATCATGCCGGTTAAAACATCGCCGCTTCCAGCAGTAGCCATCCCAGGATTTCCGGTTTTATTTATATAAATTTTATTTTTATAATCAGCGCAATCAGCGACCACAGTATTATGCCCTTTCAAAACCACAGTTACTCTATATTTTTTAGCAAAATCTTTAGCAATATCTTTTCTCTTACTCTGAACCTTAGCTACACTAATCTCCAAAAGCCCGGCCATTTCACCCGGATGCGGCGTCAGAATTAAGCTTTTACCTTTTAACTTTTTACTTTTAACTTTTTCGAGGTGCCCTACCAGGGCACGAAGGCCATCAGCGTCAATAACCATGGGTTTATCTGTCTCCAGTATTAACTTGCGGATCAGTTTCTGCGTTGAGCTGTCCTGCCCTAGCCCGGGTCCCATTACCGCTATATCAATATCTTTTATAAAATTTCTTATCTTTTTATAAGCGGATAGACTTACTGTTCCCTCTCTTGTCTGAGGCAGAGGTAATGTCATTACCTCCTTGGCTTTTATCTTTATTATCGCCTGATTTAAGCTTTCGGGGATTCCTAACGTAACTAATCCCGCTCCTGCGCGCATCGCTGAGGCAGCGCATAAAGCCGCCGCTCCGGAAAATCTTGCTGAACCTGCTAAAATAAAAATATGTCCGAAGTCACCCTTATGGGCATTACTTTTTCTGCGTAATAATTGCGTTGGCAACCGCATAATTTTTTACATGAGAAATAGAAATATGCACACCTATCTTCTTACCCCTGCCATTCAAAATTTTACAACAGGGTTTGCCTTCTTTATCATTTAAGATCTCGACGTCTTTCCAGCTTAAACGCGCATCTCCCATTGCCTTGAATACGGCCTCTTTAGCAGCAAACCTGCCGGCAAGATGCTGATATAAACCCCTCCCTTCCGTACTTCGTAGTGACTCTTCGATGGAGGAAGAGCGGGGTAAACTCCCTCGGGTTTTAGCATTATCCAGTTCTTGTTTGGTAAATACCCGGTGCAAGAATACCTCGCCCCATTTTTCTACTGCCTGGCGCAGGCGCTTTACTTCCGTTATATCAACTCCGGTTCCGATAATCATATCAGTCTATCAGCATCTTCATCTCTCTGACCGCGCGCTCTAAACCCACTAATACCGCACGGCAGATTATAGAATAACCGATATTTAACTCTTCTATTCCTTTTATCTTGGCAACCCTTGCCACATTATAATAATTCAATCCGTGACCTGCATTCACAATCAGGCCCTTATCTTTTGCATAATGGGTGGCTCGCTCCAGTTCCTTAAAATATTTATCCTCCTCTTTTTTATCTTCCGCATCAGCATAGCGGCCGGTATGTAGTTCTATTATACCTGCACCCACTTTTTCTGCGGCATCAATCTGTCTTTTCTCCGGATCGATAAAGAGACTCACCGCTATAGCGCGTTTCCCTAATTTTTCTAAGACTTGTTTTATTTTTTTAAAATTATTCACCACATCCAGGCCGCCCTCAGTGGTCAACTCCTGCCTTTTCTCAGGCACAAGGGTTGCCTGTTCTGGTTTTACCTCACAGGCAATCTTCACAATATCAGGGGCGATGGACATCTCTAAATTTAATTTTGTCTTAACCGCTTTTTTTAATAAATACAGGTCTCTATCCTTAATATGACGCCTGTCCTCCCGTAAATGTACGACTATACTATCCGCTCCCGCAGCCTCACAGACCAGAGCCGCAAATACCGGCTCAGGTTCAATGCCGCGCCTGGCTTCTCTTAAGGTAGCAACATGGTCAATGTTTACTCCCAGGTAAGGCATTTTAGTAATTAAAGCGGTTTATCTCATCCCTGACATAAAACCAGACTATAACCGCAAGCATAAGCGCAATAACTTTTAGCCAGGGATGATAGGTAAACCAATGTATGATTCTATAGCTAAGACTGACCTTTTCCTTAGGCATCTTCTTTTTTACGCGCGAGGATCCCTTTAATTTCGGAAAGCAATTCTTCCCGTCCTAAATCTTTATATAATTTGCCCTTATGGACCAAGGATACGTCCTGTCTTTCTTCGGAAACGATAATAATTACGGCGTCTGTTTCATCACTTAGACCCAAAGCCGCCCTGTGCCTGGTGCCAAAAATACGGCTTAGTTCCTGACTCTGAGTAAGCGGAAACAGACACCCCGCAGCAATAACGCGACCCTGTTGTATAACTAAACCTCCATCGTGAAGAGGATTATTAGGTGTAAATATCGCCTGGATTAAATCCGCGGATACGCGGGCATCAATACTCACCCCGCTTTCAATATAAGCGGTTAAGGGTTCATTCTTTTCTATCGCGATCAATGCTCCGATTTTATCCTTAGAGAGATTTTCCACTGCCCTGCCTATTTCCTTCAGGATATAATCTAATTCTTCTTCTCTCAGGGCGGTGCCAAAAAGGTGTCGCTGTCCTAACTGTGCCAACCCTCGTCTTATCTCCGGATGAAAAATAACCAAAATAGCGATAACTGAAATAGCGAATAATTTCGTTAGTAACCAATTGAGTATCTCAAGGTTCAGTTTCTGAAACAAGAAAAAGGCTACTAAAAGAATTATGATGCCGCGTAAAACCTGTATTGCGCGCGTGCCCTCAAAAAAGAGCAGGACATGATAAATCACCATCCAGAGTATGAGTATCTCAATTATTGGTTTTCCTAGATAAATAATGTAAGTTAGGGTATACATACTTGACTTACCGCATCCAGAACCTTCAGGGCCTGTTTTACTTCGCGCACATCGTGGACCCTGACGATTTTAGCGCCATTTTGCACTGCTAATACACAGGTGGATACCGTGCCGAAAAGACTCTCCTGCGCAGAGAGGTTTAATATTTTTCCGATAAAGGATTTCCTGGAAGTTCCGACTAGGATTGGCCTGCCTAAAACCCTAAACTCTGAAAGCCTCCTTAATATCTCTAAGTTATGCCCTAAAGTCTTACCGAAGCCGATTCCCGGGTCAATGATAATTTTTTCTCTGTCTATACCATAGTCCTGTGCCAGAATTATTTTGCGCTGCAGGTATTCTATAATCTCATCGATTAAAGAGGCGTATTGAGGGTTTTTCTGCATGGTGCGGGGATTTCCCTGCATATGCATAATGATTACTGCAGCTTTATATTTCGCAGCCACCCCTGCCATCTGGGGATTTCTTAGGCCTGTAATATCATTTACGATAACCGCACCGTTATCCAGAGCCTGTTTTGCCACTTCCGGCTTACAGGTATCGATAGAAATCGGCACCCTTATCTTTTTTGACAATGCCTTTATTATCGGAACTGTTCTGGCTAATTCTTCCTTTAAAGGTACTGCCTTTGCACCTGGGCGGCTGGATTCTCCACCTACATCAATAATATTCGCTCCATCTTCTACCATCTGTTCCGCAAAATCAATAATATCTGTCGACGGTCGACGGTCGACGGTCGACGGATAAAGCCCGTCACCGCTAAAGGAATCCGGCGTAGCATTTACAGCCCCCATAATATGTGCCCGTTTTCCCAGACGTAATTTATATCTACCTAAATCGATTGTAAAATCATCCCTTTGATAATTGGTCAGTGCGCGCGATAAATCGCCAGCCACTTTATCCAGGCCAAAAGGCTGTTTATGGAGTTTCTCGTTTAGCCGGTTGAATTGCGCAAGGTTACCCATAAGCAAACAGTCTGTTTTCTTTTTCCTGCCTGTCAGGGCATCACGCGCAACCGCCACATCGCCGCCCAAAGAAAGCATCTCCTGTTTCATTATGTTAGCCGCGATATTAGAAACAGAATTCATCCTTGCCAGATGGGTGATTGCCTTAGGCAGCATAATTTTAATGCCGTAAGGGTCAACCCCTATATCCCGCATTATTCGTTTTATATCTTCTGGTCGATCTATTTGGAGTACGAGCATCTAAAATAGTTTTAGGTGAGGTCTTTTTTATCTATACCGAGTAAACGCTTTACCTCTTCTCCATCGAGCACTTCCTTTTCCAGAAGCGCGCCTGATAAGAGATTTAGATTATCCAGATTTTGTTGTAATAAATTCTTCGCCTTTGCGTATCCCTCATCAACTATTGTCTTTACTTCCTGATCAATAAGGCGCGCGGTTTCTTCGCTGTAATTCTTTTCTTCCATGATATCGCGCCCCAGAAATATGAGGCCCTCCCTTCTACCTAAGGTAACATTACCTAATCTCTCTGACATACCGAATTGCGTTACCATGCGTCGTGCCATCTGTGTGGCCATCTCTAAATCATTCTGGGCTCCTGTGGTTACCTCTTTTAAATTTATCTCCTCCGAAACACGGCCACCTAACATCAACGTAATCTCTGAGATTAATTCTCTCTTTGTCCAATAGTGGCGGTCTTCAAGTGGCGGAGTAAAGGTATAACCACCTGCTAAGCCCCGGGGGATTATGGAGACTTTCTTTAGAGGATTTACCTCGGGTAAAAGTAGGGATAATAGGGCATGTCCAGACTCATGAAAAGCGGTAATCTCCTTTTCCTTCTTAGACATAATATGGCTCTTCTTCTCCGGCCCCATCAATACCCTCTCCACGGATTTCTCAAAATCAATCATTTCAACCGACTCTTTATTGTATCTTGCGGCCAAAAGCGCTGCCTCATTACAAAGATTAGCCAGGTCTGCACCTGAAAAACCCGGGGTCTGGCTGGCAATGGATCTCAAATCTACTATAGGCGCAAGTTTAATCTTACGGGTATGCACCTTAAGAATTTCTTCCCTGCCCTTGATATCAGGCAGATTAACAATAATATGCCGGTCAAACCTTCCCGGACGTAAAAGTGCCGGGTCTAAGGTATCCGGCCTGTTTGTAGCGGCAATGAGAATCAAACCTTGTTGTGTATCAAAACCGTCCATTTCAACTAAAAGCGCATTCAGGGTCTGCTCGCGTTCATCATTCCCTCCACCAATGCCGGCAAAACGCAGGCGGCCTACCGCATCTACTTCATCGATAAAAATAATTGCACCCTTGCCTGATACTTTACCGGCGCGCCTGCCCTGTTCAAATAAATCCCTCACGCGGCTGGCACCGACACCCACGAACATCTCCACGAAATCCGAACCCGAAATGCTAAAGAAAGGGACTCCTGCCTCTCCTGCCACAGCGCGGGCAATAAGCGTCTTGCCGCAACCCGGAGGCCCTACTAATAAAACACCTTTGGGAATTTTACCGCCTAGTTTCTGGAACTTCTTGGGGTCCTTCAAAAATTCAATAACCTCTTTAAGCTCTTCCTTAGCCTCATCAACGCCCGCCACATCATTGAAGGTCACCTTTTCCATCTCGCTGTGCACCTTAGGCTTCACCTTGCCAAAGGTCATAATACTCCTGCCAAGCTGTTCTCCCCGTGCAGCCATCATCCACCAGAAGAATATCAGTAGTAAAATGGGGCCTAAATTAAAAAAGAGGGTCATCCAGAATGTACGCGGCGGCTTGACATCGAAATTTTTGAGATTCTGGCGCATAAGATTAAGCAGTTCCGTATCGTTGTCAGGGATATTTACAAAGAATTTGGAATTGTCGGTAAAATCTCCCTGGAGAATAGATTCCATCTTAGTTACAGACCTAATCTTTTCAGGATTATCTTTTAAAATGCCATAGAAACTACTGTAGGATATCTCCTTAGGCACACCTGTGAGGGGTAGATTTAGGCTGTTAATCAAGAGCATGAAAATAATAAAGGCGAATATCCAACCAAAGGGGAAACGTTTAAACACATTATTCTTCTTGGATTTACCGAGCTTATTCTGGTGATTTGCCATATTGCTCCTCTCTAATCTTTTAGATTTTTTA
>Ga0315285_10005353_pt1 | contig 13257 bp, 15 predicted proteins | sample YL17G09_36_MG_FD_203698 | JGI IMG/M metagenome (GOLD analysis project Ga0315285, IMG submission 203698) | Sediment microbial communities from Yellowstone Lake, YNP, Wyoming, USA - YL17G09_36 | ecosystem: Environmental > Aquatic > Freshwater > Lake > Sediment | place: USA: Wyoming | collected... | reverse complement strand
GCTGGGGTACCACTGAGCTAAGGCGGCAAACTAAGGAAATTATAACATTTTGAAGCGATTATTTGAAGAAAAGATTAAGAAAGTCCTGCCGCAAGGGTTGCTTCGAGGATTTTTCCCCGACAAAGTCAGGTGGGTCGGCTCCTCCGCCGAGTCAGACTCGATCAGAGAGTCGCCGTCCCGTTGAGTTGCGTGGTGAGGAAAAACCTCCTCGAGCCAAAGTCCTCATTGGCAGGACATTTTCACGATAGCATGAATTTAGGTTCGAGTCAAGCCCCGATTTCACTCTTAGGAAGATTAAATCAGCGTCGAGCCGGGGAGGAGGATGGAAAGAATGAGATTGATAATCGGAAAAATGATTCGGGAAATTAAGGGCGCGCCGAAGAAAGGGAAAATGAGCAAGATTAAGATTATAACTCCGTACTGATGGGAAAAAGCTTCAAATTCATCAGCTGTTTTTTGGGGCAAAAGACCAGCCAAAACACTGCCACCATCTAAAGGATGAATCGGCAGAAGGTTGAAAATGGCCAGGGTGACGCAGAGAATAATAATTGGCTGAAAAAAAACCTCGATTAAAACCGCAGTTGGACCGAGAAATAAAAAGGTAATTCTAAGGATAATCGACAAGGCGGCGGCGAGAACTAAATCCGCGGCCGGACCGGCGAAGGAAGTGATGGCCATATCTCTTCTTGGATTACGAAAATTAAAAGGGTCAACCGGCACAGGCTTACCCCAGCCAATGCGGGCAATAAGTAGCATCAAGGTTCCCACTAGGTCAAGATGGGCAAAGGGATTAAGAGTCACTCGGCCCATCAGTTTGGCGGTCGGATCACCCAATCTTTCAGCGGTCCAGGCGTGGGCGCATTCATGAACGGTAATCGCCACCAAAAGAGCGATAATCCAGATTAAGAAGCCGAAAGGATTGGTAAAAAGTTCTGCGAGCATTGATACTTTAGCCTTATTCTGTTATTATAGCAGACGATATGGCAAGATGCTTTCTTTGCGGTAAAAGTAGACAGATTGGTCGCTCCGGCCGGCACAAGCGGGGAGTGGCGGGAAAACAGTGGATGAAGCGAGCCCAAAAAACCGTTAAGATTTTTAAACCAAATCTTCAGGTCGCCAGGCTGATAAAAAATGAGAAAAAAATCAAGGTGAAGTTGTGCTCCAAATGTTTGCGCCAGGTGAGAGCTTCGGAAAACGGGATTCGCGGTTGGAAATTGGCGAAGCTGATTGAGAAAGGGAAAGAAAAACCTGCTCCTGAAAAATCCCCTGCCCCCAAATCTGCCTAATTTACTTTATAATCTTTACTTCCAAATACCCCTTCTGAAGTTCTTTCCAAGAAGTCGGGGTTTTGCCTTCGAGCTGGACTTGGTCGAGAAGAAGTTTGTCTTGTTCTAAGCGAGCACTTAAAACCTTCATTCTTTTTTGTAACGGCCTTCGGCCGGCTTGAGTGAGTTCGACGAATGTCCAAGCTCCAGGCCAGGGAGTCATCGCCCGGATAAAGCGCTCGATTTCTTCTGGCTCTTTGTGCCAGTTAATCCGGCCATCGTTTCTGGTTAAAATCTGGGTATAAGTGGCCTGGTCGTCGTCTTGTCTTCTTAACTTAATCCGTCCCTCGAGATAGGCAGGCAGAACCGTCATGAGAACCTCGGCTCCTAATTGGAAAAGCCGGGAATATAAAGCTTCGGCCGTCTCGTCAGGCTGAACTCTTTCTTTAAATTGGGAGACAATCGGACCGTGATCCATTTTCTCATCCATTTTAAAAATCGTTAAACCGGTTTCATTATCACCATTCATCAAGGTTGCCTGGACCGGTGAAGCGCCTCGGTATTGAGGCAGAAGAGAAGGATGAAGGCATAGGCAGTCTTTTTTAGGAAGAGCCAGCAATTTTCGCGGCAAAATTAAACCGTAGGCGGCCAGAATAAGTAAATCGAATTTTGGCGAGATAGTCTCGAGTTCGTCATAAAATTCTTTATCAAAAGCCGTCGGCGTTAGAACCGGAATTTTCTTTTTTTCCGCCCAGATTTTGATGGCCGAAGGCGTCATTATTTTTTTTCTACCGACTGGTCGATCAGGTTGAGTGACGCAGGCGAGTAACTTGAAGTTTTTAGTCTTATGTAGAACCTCAACAATGGGAATGGCCAATTGGGGCGTCCCGAAGAAGACAGCTTTTATCATGAAGTTATTTTAATACGGATGAGACTTGAATTCAATCCTCTCCTAACCTCTAGGAACAAATAATGGCTTATTCCCAAAGGGTGAGAGAGAATGTCCGGCAAGGCCGATTTCTTTTTGACTTCAAAAGTCAGAAAAGAATTGGGCTTTGCTAAGCACAGAGTGCGCTTCTCTCTTTCCCGGGGGTTGGGAATCACGGGTTTTTGTTGTTGACGCGAGGCCAGGTAAAGGCAAGAATCAGCCCGGCGATAGCAGCAATACCAAGGAAAGGTGCTGACCAGTGGACTGGCTTTTTTTGCTCTTCGCTCCACCTGGCGGTGAAACTGCCCTTGTCCAGTTGGACCGCAGTCTGCCTGCAATCAAGGGTCAGTGTGAGCAGCAAAGTCGCTGAGGTTTGCACTTCTTCACTATCCCACACCAAGGTATGAACTTTGAGTTCGTGAGTGCCCTCGTCAACGGGTGCGGATGCTTCCCAGCCGTCGGCGATATCCTCGCTCAGATTGACCCAGGCGAAGTCGGGAGCCTCATCATTGTCCCCTGATTGGTCGTCGACTACGACTGAGCCATTGATCTTCACCCAGTGCTCCTCCTTATCCTCAATGCGGATGGAGTTGGTCGGTGTTTCTGTAGCAAGCACGAGCGCGAACAGTGTGCTTGTTTCACAGTCATATCGCAGATACAACTTTGAGAGAACGGTTGTTTGCCCGCCCTCTCCACCGGCCAAAATCATGTCGGCGAAGAAATCTTGGGTTAGATCCCACTCGTTATAGTCTCCGTCGACTATGGCCGTTCCGTAAGTTGGCTCCGTTGCCGCTAGCACCGTTGCTACGATCATCAAGGCGACAATGCCCATAATGGCCGTTAATACTATCAGTCGCTTTTTCATTCGTTCCTCCTTCATTAATCCCAAAACCCCCGCCCTGCGGGCAAATCCTTTTGTCCCCAAAGCAGGGGCTTCGAGATTTTTCTTAAAGGAGGCATTTTCCCATTACCCCGGTTTTTAAAGTGCGATTTTCCCTAACCAAGATTGTAAGAGCTTCTTTCTTACCCTTAGTGGAGGGGAAATTTCACCCTATAATTATACCACGTTTATCCTAGTTCGGATTCAACCAGAATAGTTTCGCCTTTTTCGTCTTTTTCTTGTTTATAAATTTTTTCTCCTTGTTCTAAGATCCGGTCGACAAAAAGAACGCCATCAAGATGGTCAAATTCGTGCTGGACATAAACAGCTTCTTTACCTTCTAATTGAAGCGATTGTTTTTTGCCTTTTTCGTCCTGAAATTCGATTTTGACTCGATAAGGTCGGTTGACAAAACCCCAGTAGCCAGGGACAGAGAGACAGCCTTCAAACAAACGTTGGTCTTGAGACATTTTATCCTTGATGGTTTCTTTGGAACGAAAGGTAATTTGAGGATTGATAAAGGGGATGATTTTTTCGCCAATCCGGGCGATAAAAACCCGAGAAGATTTTTCAATCTGGGGAGCGGATAAACCGACGCCTTTGGGGCTATCTTGAGCAATCATCGTTTCCTTGAGGTTTTTAATTAGGTTTTTCAGTTGTTTATCAAACCATTTGACTGGCGCTGATTTCTGCCTCAAAAGAGGACTGGGAACGGTAATAATTTTCTTGATGGCCATGGAGTAAGTATATCAGATTTGAAGCTATTTTTCTTCGTGGCGTTCGACGGTAAAGGTTTGAAGCTCGATTCTTTCTTCCGGACTAATGCCGGCTTTCTGGCGGCAGATGGCGATTTGTTGTTCGGTCGTCTCCACACCCGGGATATCAGGCAGAAGCAGGCTTCGGCGGCCATCGAGAGTGGAGACAATTAAGCCATACTGCTTAGGGTTTAGGTTGAAGCTTCTAGCGTCTAGTTTCTTTGGTTGAGAAAGAACGTCAACTGAAAAGACTAAGTCCTTTAATTCTTTTTCTGTTATCGGCGGGAAGCGAGGGTCGTCGAAAGCGGCTGCAAGAGCATTTCTGATGATTTCTTGGGCAAGATTTTTTTGAGTCGGGAGAAAGGTGCCGATACAGCCTCGTAATTCACCGGACTTAGTATGAATCGAAACAAAGACTCCGGCTCGTTCTCTAAGCATCTTTTTTGATAGATTTGAAGGAATTTCCAAGATTTCTCTGGTTTTAAGATAGGTTTTAACTGTTTCTTTAGCCAGCTTGACGTATTCGTCCATGTTTGAGCTTAAAATTAGCCACCAGGTAGCCGACACCGAAAGGACCTTCGTAAGATAAGACTTCAGGCCTCCAAGCAATTTTTGAAGCCCCTAGAGCCCCAAGGAGCATACAAAAACTTCGCAAGCCGCATTCGCCGGCCTCTTCAAGAAATCTTTCTGGCAGGTTTAAGATGCCCGGGATATCCTTCTTCTTCAAGAGTTCGATAAACTTCTGATCAAATTTCGGGCCGGAGGGGTGGAGACCATAAGGTCCATCTTCCTTAAGCCTGTGACTCATGTCACCAGAAGCAATCCAGGCAAAACGCAATTTATTTTGCAATTGATTAGCCAGGCTTTTTCCATATTCGAAGTGTTCTTTGGGCGTGGCGAAAGTAGTTAAAATGGGGTAAATTGCGAATTGATAATTGATAATTGATAATTGATAATTGGCTTCTTGATAATTTTCCATTTTCCATTTTCCATTTTCCATTAAAAAGTGCAGCGGCACTTTTACGCCCCAATCCGGGTGAGGAGAGGTGATAATGATACAGTCGGGTTTAGCTTTAGTTAGTTCCTTACCTAGTTTTTCAAGCGACTGAATTGTTTTCTTGACCTTCGCTCGGTCAGCTTCCGAGCCAATCGAAGGCAGAATGATTGGCGGATGAGGTGAAAGACAGGCAAAAACTAGCATTGAAAAGATTATATCAAATCTTACCAAACCTTACTTGACAAGAAATACAACATCTGGTAAAATAAAATACAACAATTGTTGTAAAAGGCAAGGTTTTATGTCTAAGAAAAAGCAAGAAATAATTAATTTCTTCCAGGCTCGGCCAGGCGAGAGCTTTTACTTGCGCGAACTGGCGCGGAGATTAACTCTAGATCCGGGTAACCTATCCCGCCTCCTTAAGGATCTAGTTAAAGAAAAGCAAATCATCCCCGAAAGAAAAGGTAACCAAGTTTATTTTTCTTTATCTGACCAGTACCGAAGGTCAACTGTGCCTCTAGAAGACGTTAAAAAGGCACTCAAGAGTCTAGAACCTGATTTAATCAAGTTTTGTCAAGATTTAATCAGAATTCCCTCGGTTTGTAATGAACAACCAGAAGAAAAAATCGCTAAATTCATTGAATCTCATGCTAAATCATTAGGTCTTAAAGCTCAACTCGTGGCTAAAGACAGGTACCGACCGAACGTAATTATTGACACCGAACCAAGTAAAAAAGAAAACTTCTTATTCTTAGGCCATATGGATACGGTGGGCGTGGGACAAATTGATTACTGGCGCTATTATCCTTTTTCTGCTCATAAAACAGGCGGCAGAATTTATGGCCGGGGAGCGGCCGATATGAAAGCCGGCATAGCCTGCGAGATTTATTTAATGAAACTCATCAGAGACCTTGGTTTAGAGCTGCCTTTTAATATTCGAACAATTTTAGTCTCCAATGAGGAAGGCGGGAGTACCGCCCAGCCAATTTTTGATATTGGCATGGATTATTTAATCAAAGAAGGCTTGGTTGAGGGTCAGGCGGCGATTTATGGTTATGGCGGGACTTACAATGTTGGAATTGGCCATCGAGGCGTGCTTCGGGTTAAAATCTCGACTTTTGGCGAGTCAGTCCATACTGGCTCGATTAAAGTTCAAACCCAAGAGAGAGGAAGTAATGCGGTCACGGGTATGGCGGAGATTCTTTTGGCCTTAGAAAACTTAAAGCTGCCCCAGTTCAGTCACCCTCATTTCCCCAAGCACAAAAACGTGATTACACCGGGAACAATGATTAGGCATGGTGACACAGCGATAAGTTCTGTTCCTGACTATTGTGAGAGCGTGGTTGAGGTTCGTTATCTGCCTCGATTTCCGATTAATAAGATTTATTATCAGATTAAGGATGTGGCTGACCGAATAGCCAAGAGAAGAGGCATTAAGGTCCAATTAGAGAAATTTATTGAGATTTCCGCTGTTTGTTTGTCGCCTGAAGAAGGGGTAATCCAGGCTTTAAAACAAGCCTGCCAAGAGGTTTATAACCAGCCGATTACGATGAGGGGAACTGGCCCGGCTAATGAGAGTTTTCTCCTGATCAAACGAGGTATCCCGACCGTGGTCTTTGGCCCGATCGGGGGAAGGGCCCACAGCGATGATGAATTTGTGGACATTAAATCTCTTACTAAAACCCTCGAAGTCTACCTCAACACTCTCATCAACTTCGCTTCTGCCTAACTTCAAAAGTCAAAATCTCTCCTAGAAATCTTTCCCTAACTCTACTAAAATTGAAATCATGGTTGAAGCCGGAAGTTTGCTTTATCTTTTGGTGGCGTTTATTGGGTATGCCATTGGGAGAATAGGCCATATTTATGGGGGACAGATCAAATCGCCCCCATCATTGGCTTTATGGTTTGGTTTTAGTGGTCCTAGGTTTAATTTTTTATCAGAATTTTTGGGGATTAGCCGCCTTGGCGTTTGGCACTGGCCATTTCATCAGCGATTTTAAGGATTTTTTACATTTAAAATTCTACGGGCGGGATGAAGAGGGCGAAAAAAAGTTTTGGGGAATTGATTGATTTTTCCTAAGTTTACTCCAGTTGACATTTCTTGAAGTAACGCCAATAATTAACTTATGGCTCTGCCTAAAAAAATAGCCTGGAAAGGGAGGTGAGAAAGGATGGATACTTCTCAAATTGAAAGGATTCTTTTTAATCCAGGACTAATTCTGCCGCTTGTCATCTGGGGAATTTTTTGGAAAGCCTGGGCTTTGTGGAAAGCCGCCGGGAAAAGACAGCTGGTTTGGTTTATTATCTTAATGATTTTCAACACTCTTGGTATTTTGGAAATCGCTTATATTTTCTATCTTCATCGCTGGGATATTGATAAAGGAAAATTACTGGCTTTTTTGGATAAAAAGTTCGGAAAAATCTAGTTTCAAAAGCCAAAATTTTTCCTTTTTAAATTAGCCCTGGTTTTCATTCCTCTTCATCAATTTCTTCTGGTGGATTACATTCACCACACCATTTTTTTACTAATCCGTGTTGGCAGTGTTCTAATGACCGAGGCTCGATTGAAGGCTTTTTTCTTTTCTTGATGCCGAGATCTATGAGCCCTTTGTTTTTTATAGCTTCTATCATCCAGTGAGTCGCGTCTAGGCCCAGAACCTCAACAATCATGGCTCCTGTATGGTGTTTGTCACCTTCAAGACCAAAGTAAAGTTTTAATACTTGTTGAGTGCGTTGAGGTAAAGCTTTAAATCGATCAGGTGATTGGTGGATAATTCTTGTCAGTTCTAGGAATTGTTCCCAATGTCTTGGTTGTAACTTGTCAGGCAGGGGTTGAAAAACTTCAAATTTAGCTTTTGCCTTTGCTTCCCTTTCTGATTCGAGCGCTTTTTTAAATTTAGACTTTAATCTTCTCGTGCCTGACATGATCTTTTTTTCCTCGGACGGATAACCCAGTAGCCCAAGAAAACTTAAAATCCTGTTCCGGCAAACTTCAAAGGACAAGTTATGTTCTTTTGCCAGGTCCTGATAGCTAATCCGCGATGGGACAGGATCTCCGAGACAAAAATATCGATAAGCAATTTCTGCTTCCTCAAATAGTTCCAACCCTCTTTTTAAAACCCTTTTTCCTTTATCATCCAGACTAAGAAGGAATTCTCTTTTCTCTCTCCATTTTGGATCTTTTCTCTCATCTAGGTTCGATTCACCTCGAAGGGGGATTCTTCCGGAAACTATTCTGATTGCTCTCCCTTCCAATAACTGAACTGCTTGCCTTCGTCTCAGGAGGCGCTTATGTTCAGTTGGAGGAATTCGGATACAGGTGAGTTGGGGAAATAATTCTAAGACTTCCTTTATGAGTCTAAAACTAGGATAAGAGCTTAGATGAAGGGTAGTTATATCCGACTCAAGTTCCTCCAGAGAATTGTTTTTACCGAAAAGCGAAATTGTTTCAGGAATCTCTGGAACGACCTCATTTGAACGAGGTTTTTTCTCGAAATCGTCAAAAAGCGACCCTTCTGAAGGTTTGCAATCATAACAGGAGACTTTAATCATACCATGAATGCACCGTTGTTCTTGCTCGAGGCTCATAAATAAAACCTTACCTTCCCTATACCAAATTGAAGTACATTTATCAAGTTTCCTTCTTTTCATTCAGCCCATTGACTTATAATCAACAATCTGTTATTTTCGAAGAAACTGCCCGAGAGGTAGTTTTATTTTTAGAAAAATGGCAAGTTCTGAGCGCGACAGCGAAAGAAAAAGATACATTAGAGAATATTTTCCTCCGCCCCCACTTACTCCTGCGATTATCGGCGAGTCTGACGAACGATTGCATGATAAAGAGAAGAGTTGGGACGCAATTTCTAGCGAGGTGAGAAGAGATGAAGGGGTTCAAAAAATGGTCCGTTCTTGGATTATTTTTTGCAAATCGGCACTTGCGGGATACAATTTAAGAGATGAAGAGTTTGTGCCTTACTTCAAAACTGAAAATTTAAATCAATGGCGATATGCCTCAATCGCCTTAATAGAAGAGAGAGGAGTGGATATAGAAATTGAGGATAGGAAGAAAATAATTGAGGGGGCGGCAAGAGCCTTTAGGACGCTATTGGGTGAAAAGGTAGAAATGGAACCCCAAGATCCAGAAGAAGCGATTAAGTTAGTACGGGCAATTTTTAACCTAGAATTATCAGGAGGATATGGAGTTTACCTCGCGGTTACAAAGCCCTAAATTGATTGACTTAAACTAATTTTTTTGAGGTTGTAATTTAATCTTCAAATCCTCGCCGCACTTCTTACACTTGCCTTTTTTGTTAACCCCAACAATTTCTGGTTCCCAGGCGGAGCGCTTGATCGTTAAGGAACCGCATTGAGGGCAAAAAGTGCTTCCTTCAGCATAAAAGCCACCATCAATATCTCCTCCTGGTGCCCAGATATAAATGAATTCTAAACCAGCTTTTTTGCCGATGGCGGCGACCTTTTTAAGTTGTTCGACTGAGGTCGGTGGAATTTTCTGGAACTTTTCGTCTGGGGCTAAATCCGGAGAATAACGGCTCAAATGCCAAGGTGTTTTAGGACCAAGTTCTTTTACTATCCATCTGGTCATTTTTTCCAGTTCTTTGGGGTCGTCGTTAATGCTTGGAATAAGCAGAGTGGTGATTTCCAGAAAAACATTATGTTTTTCTTGAGCATAGACCATCATCTCCGGAATTTCTCCAAAAAAAGCGCCCTGCCGAGCATAAGTTTTCTCAGAGAAGCCCTTAAGGTCAACATTAGCCGCATCAAGATAAGGACCGATTTTATCTAAAACTTCCTTAGTCCAGGAGCCATTGGTGACGAAGACCGTAAAAAGATTTTCTTTTTTAGCCAGTTTAGCCGCATCCAAAACATATTCTGCCCAGACGACCGGCTCGTTGTAAGTAAAAGCAATCCCTTGGTAGCCCCTGTTTTTGATTTCTTTAATGAGTTTTTCGGGTTCAAGAATGGGAAAAGTTTCACCCTTTTTAATTTTTTGGAGAATGAGAGAAGCATTATCTCCCCAAGAATAAGACCAATTTAAGCACTGTTTACAGCGGAAATTACAACCATAACTACCGATTGAGGGGACCATTTTGCCTGGATGAAAATGATAGAAAGGCTTTTTCTCGATTGGATCAATCTGGATGCTTTGAATGAGGCCATAATTGAGAGTATAAAGTTCGCCTTTCTGATTAAGTTTAGTGAGACAGAAGCCGGTTTGCCCTTCGGGAATCAAACAGCGACGCTGACAAACCCGACAACGGATTTTATTTTTAGGTAGCTTTTGGAAGACAAGTGCTTCTTTCATTCTGGAAGACTATAATTCCTGCCAGTGACTTTTTGGTAAAGTTCGTGGACTTCGGGGACGCCCCAGTTAATTTTAGTGACGATGTAAACCAACTGCTCGGCCGCTTTTTCTTTCTGGCCGGTTTGGTCATACAAAATAGCCAGAGCATAACGGCCTTCTTGGTAATTTTCTTTCAACTCAACTGTCTTTTCTAGGGTTTCAATTGCTTTTTCATTCTGTCCAATTTTAGTGTACAGAACGCCAAGATTGTACCAGAGTTTCGCATCGCTTGGCGCCAGCTCAATTGCCCTTAAAAGGGTTTCTAGGGCGGGTTGTAAAAATTGCGGGTCAAGTTCTGATAAAACATAATAAACCTTAACTTGATTTTTCCAAAAATTTAAATTTTTGGGTGAAGTGGTAAGGGCCAGAGTGGACTCTTTCAGAGAAAGAGTGACCAGCTGATTAGTTAAATCGCTCTTCTTTTCTTTTTGGGCCATGGTGGCCAGAAGCGAGGCGGCATAACCTAATTCACTCCTGATGACCGGCTCATTGGGATTAAGCTGGGAAGCGTGCTGAAGATCGGTAAAGGCTTGTTGGGCATAACCTTGTTTTAATTCTCGGCCGCCACGAGCATAAAGAACATCAGCATACCAAAATTGGGCTAATTTCAGAAGACAGAAGGCAGAAAACAACAGACAGAAGACGATGATGGCAATTTGAAACCGCTCAAGTTTAGTTGATTGTTTACTTTGTTTGAGGTTAGCTGTTGTCTGTTCTTTTTGCGTCAGCGAAACAACGAACCCAGGATAAAGGAAAAACAAGAGGGCGACCGGCACCACGGAAAAACCGAGAAAGTTGGTAATTAAGATCGAGACCCATCCAGCTAATAAAGAGAGATTAAGATATTGAGAGATTGAGAAATTGGGGGAATTCTTTATTTGTCTTAAAAACAACCAAATAACCCAGCCGATGAGCAAAAGATAAGCGCTTAGTCCCAGGAAACCAGTGGTGGCGAGGATATTTAAGTATTCATTGTGGGCTTTGTTATAAAGGAAATCCCATTCAGAGAGGAGATTATGCTGGACCGGCCGGAAATTATAATAGGAATAGGCAAAAGTCTCTATTCCCGAGCCGAAAAGAGGATAGTGTTTAGCGATGTCAATCGTTCCCCGCCAGACGATTTTGCGAATATCGCCTGATTCCGAGCCTCCTAGAGAAGCGTTTTGGACAGGAATCGTTGTCTGATTAGTGAGACCAAAAATATAAGCCAGATCTTGTCGAGGATGGGTGAAAAGAGTTTTAAGTCCGAGGAAAGTGGCGCCGAAAACACCGATGATAAAAATCAGTATCAGCGGTAAAAGCAGCTTTTTTTTGTAAGTAATCAATCTTTGAGCGATGACAATAAACAGAAAAAGACCGAGAGAAAGGATCGCGGCTGGAAGACCGGAACGAGATTTGGTAAAGAACAAACATATAAAGTAAATAGTGAATAAAGATAAGGAAATTAGTAATTGATAATTAGTAATTAAGTTTTGGATTTTAAACTTTTGCTGTCGTTTATGGGAAATGATTACATTGATGGCAAATGCCAGGGGAATTGGCAGGAGCGCGGCTAGCCAGGCAGCGAGCCAATTGGGCTGACCCATAGTAGCGTAAACCCGATTTTGGACATCCTGAACCCAGCAGCCGACGCCAAAGTTGCCCTCAAACATTAAACAGCTGAAAGAATGACCAAAATGTTCTAAGACAGCGTAGATAGAAACAACAATAGCCGAGGATAAAAGCCAATAGATTGAGTTTAAAACTCTTTTTTTGTCAAGATTAGAAACTAAAGCGTAAAAGAGGACAAGGTAGGCGACAGTCGAAAGCAAACCGCCGTGGAAGCGAGAATAATAGCCCCAGAGGCTAGTGTGGTGGTCAATGGAAAAGACGGTCGAGAGGAGTTGACTAGATAAAAAGATAACTAGAGGAATGTCGAGAGGAGTGCGTTTGAAGAGAAACTTTTTAGCCAAAACCATTTTTATCAGCCAGCTGGCGGTAATAAGAATCGTCAGAACATAGGTGAGCATCATCTTGTTGTATTCAAACAGCTCAAAATTCCAAGGCGTCATCACCAAAGGGACAAGAAAGAAGAGGCCGTAGAAGGAATATTCAATGGTTTTATCGCAAATTTTCTCCCAATTCATGATTCTAGTATATCATAGACTTTTTTGAGGAATAAACCGGACAAGAAGAGGATTTCTCGATGATCACTTTTTATGAAAACTCTTCATAATGACTTTTTATAATGACTTCAATGATAACTTCTTGACAACCACCCAAAACTTTGTTTTACTATTTTTGATACGATCGTGGAAAAATTCGTATGGCTAAACTATTGAAGTTAAAGGATTATCTCCGGCTAGGACTAGCTTTTAGTGGAGACTTAGCTCATGATTTTCAAGACCCTTTTGGCCTTATGACTAGGGGATGTCAGGAAATGTATGGTTGGGTACCACCCAAATACCGAAAGTCGAGCCAGTTAAGCCGTACTTGGGAACTTTTGACCACTGAGTCGATAGAAAAAATTATTAAGAATGGCGAAGTATATTATCGGCTGACTTCTGCGGGAAGAAAGAATTTATTGAGAGATTATCCTTTGTTAGCATTAAGAAATAAAGAATGGGATGGTAGTTGGACAATGGTGATTTTTGACATCCCGGAGGAGAAAAGGGAAAGGAGAGATTTACTAAGAGAGAAATTGCTGGGACTAGGTTTAGGCATGATGCAAAAATCGGTTTATATCACTCCTTATAATTTAAGCGAAGATATTAGAGAATTCTTAATTGCCAATCGTTTAGATGAACAAGTTTATGTTGCCCGCACCAAAAAGCTTTTCGCCGGCAACCCAAAAAAATTAGCCTCCAAAATTTGGCGGCTGGAAAGAATTAATGAAAAATATCAAAAAATTATTACAGCTTGTGTCGAGGAGGGGAGCGGTTTTAAAGAAGAAGAGAAAAACAAAATAAAGTCTCTTTATCTAGAAATTTTAGTGAATGATCCGTATTTACCTAAGGAGCTTTTGCCTTCTGATTGGATGGGTGACAAAGCAAGAACCTTAGTCTTCAGTCTCTAGCTCTTCTAGCCTTAC
>Ga0315285_10005352_pt1 | contig 13257 bp, 13 predicted proteins | sample YL17G09_36_MG_FD_203698 | JGI IMG/M metagenome (GOLD analysis project Ga0315285, IMG submission 203698) | Sediment microbial communities from Yellowstone Lake, YNP, Wyoming, USA - YL17G09_36 | ecosystem: Environmental > Aquatic > Freshwater > Lake > Sediment | place: USA: Wyoming | collected... | reverse complement strand
GCGCCGCGCGACAGCATCCACGATGATGTCGTCCAAGGCGTGATCGAAGAGAGCGGCATCCAGGCTGCCCGCTGCTATCCCCTGTCCGTTGGCGAATGCTGCCGCGCTGAGGCGGGGCGCTGCGGAGCCGCCTACATCGCCTGGAGCAGACTGCGGTCGCCAGGCTATATCGAGGAGCACGACTCTGGCGCCCGGCCGCACGCGCGAGAGCGCAGTCAGCACATCGGCCTCATCATCCGGGGAGGAGAGCAGGACGTGGGGATCGTCGGGCAGGCCCAAGCGACCAAGGACTCTGAGCCACTGCTCGATGACAGTCACTGGAACGCATCCTACCCGGCATTAGGAGCAGCGCGAGTAGCCACAAGCGCGGCAGACCACACATCCCTCGGAGACTTCAAGAATGCTGCCGCAATCGGGACACTCAGGGTTATAGCCGGCGCTGGCCATATCGGTGTTGGACAGGACATTCTCCGCCGTGGCGGTGGCGACGCCCGCGCTGTGCTCGTCGTCTTTCCCGTTCGTAAGGTACCGCTCGATCGCTTTCCCGACCGCGTCGGCGCACGACAGCGTGACCGAGCCCCGATCCCAGGAGGGCATCGGGCAGCGAATGCCCTTTAGCTCGGCCACGATGGACTTCGGGTCCACGCCCGACCGCAGCACCAGGGAGATCATGCGGGCGGTCGCCTCAGACTGGGAGGCGGTGCATCCGCCTGACTTGCCGATAGTGGTGAAGACCTCGCACAGGCCCTCTTCGTCCTCGTTGACGGTGATGTAGATGTTGCCGCAGCCTGTCTTGATCTTCTCCGTCGTTCCCTTGGTGACCACCGGACGCCGGCGGGGAGAGATCGAGGCGGCCTTCGCCACCACCGGCTGGGTCTGCTCGGCCTTCGCCGGCACCTTGGCGCCGACGGTGAGAACCTGCGCCTCGCGCGAACCATCGCGGTAGACTGTAACCCCTTTGCAGCCGACCTCGTAGGCAAGCATGTAGACGCGGCGGATGTCGTCGGGAGTCGCCTCGTTGCGGAAGTTCACGGTCTTCGAGACGGCGTTGTCAGTGTGCTTCTGGAATTCGGCCTGCATGCGGATGTGCCACTCGGGCGCGATGTCGTAGGCGGTGACGAAGCGCCGCCTGACATCCTCGGGCACGTCGGGCACCTCGGCCAGCGACTTGTGGCGGCCGATCTCGCTCATCAGGTCCTCGGAGTAGAAGCCGCGTTTCCGGGCGATCTCCTCGAACAGCGGGTTGACCTCCAGCATCTCCGTTCCGTCGAGGATGCGACGGGTGTAGACGACCGCGAACAGCGGCTCGATCCCAGACGAAGAACCCGCGATGATGGACAGCGTACCAGTCGGCGCGATTGTCGTGACGGTGGAGTTCCGCAGCCTCGGCCCTGTCTTCGCAAAGATGCTGCGCTCGAAGTTGGGGAACACGCCACGCTCTCGCGCGATCTCTTCGGAGGCAGCCCTGCCGCGCTCGTGGATGAAGCCCATCACCCGGCCGCCGACCTCTAGCCCCGCCTCTGAGTTGTACGCCACCCCGAGCTGAATCAACATATCGGCGAAGCCCATGACCCCAAGTCCGATCTTGCGGTTGCCGTGGGCCATCTCGCGGATCTTCGGCAGCGGGTAATCGTTCACATCAATCACATCATCCAGGAAACGCACTGACTTCCTCACCGCTTCGCCCAGCCGCTCGAAGTCTATCTCCGGCCGGTCGCCTTGCTTCACGAAGTGAGCGAGGTTGATCGAACCGAGATTGCACGGCTCATAGGGAAGCAGCGGCTGCTCGCCACACGGGTTGGTGGACTCGATCGCGCCCAGCTCGGGGGTGGGGTTGGCGGCGTTCAGCCGGTCGAGGAAGACGATGCCCGGCTCGCCCGTCGCCCAGGCGCCCTCCACGATCATATCGAAGATCTCGCGGGCGCGGCGGCGCTGGACCACCTTCTTGGTGCGCGGGTTGACCAGGTCATAGTCGCCGTCCTCGCGCACCGCGCGCATGAACTCCTCGGTCAGCCCGACCGAGATGTTGAAGTTCGTCAGGACGGTCGTGTCCTGCTTGGCCGTGATGAACTCGACGACGTCGGGATGGTCGACGCGCAGGATCGCCATGTTTGCGCCGCGGCGGGTGCCGCCCTGTTTGACGGCCTCGGTCGCGGCATTGAAGACCTTCATAAATGAGACCGGCCCGGAGGCAATGCCGCCGGTGGTGCGGACGATGTCGCCTTTCGGCCGCAGCCGCGAGAAGGAGAAGCCGGTGCCTCCGCCCGACTGGTGGATCAGGGCGGTGTCCTTGATCGTCTCGAAGATCGAGGCCATGGAGTCCTCGACCGGAAGCACGAAGCAGGCCGAGAGCTGCTGTAGATCGCGGCCGGCGTTCATCAAGGTCGGGGAGTTCGGGAGGAACTCGAGCTGGGCCATGAGGCGGTAGAACGCGTGCGCCTCCGCCTCGACATCGGCGGCAGGATCGTAGCGGCTGCTCGCCTTCGCCACATCGCTCGCCACCCGCCAGAACATCTCCCACGGTTCCTCGACGGGAATGCCCTCCTCGTTCTTCAGCAGGTATCTTTTCCGCAGCACCGTGAGCGCGTTCTCGCTGAACTGCGGCAGTGGCAGATCGTGTGGGAGGCTCGACACTATGATGGCTCCTTGTGGTTTCCTATGACTCCAGCGGATCGAACAGCCCGGCCTGCTGCACCTGCTCCTCCGGGCGGTGCGATGACGGATTTCGCAGCAATGATTCTACTTCCTTCACGAACGAGTCAATGTCGCGAAACTCCTTGTAGACGGAGGCGAACCGGACATAGGCGACGCTATCCATCTCCCTCAGTTCGTCCATCACCCAGGCACCAATGCGGCTCGTCGGCAGCTCATCGGAGAGCTGGTCGCGCGCCATGCGCGCGATGCGATCGGCCGCCTCCTCTATCGCCTCGCGGCTGACCGGGCGTTTCTCACAGGCCTTGGTCATGCCAGCGACCACCTTGTCGCGATCGAACAGCTCGCGCCGGCCGTCCTTCTTCACGACGAACAACTGAACCTCGGCGGCGCGCTCGTAGGTGGTGAACCGGCGGCTGCATTCGGGGCATTCACGGCGCCGGCGGATGACCTGACTGTCATCGCTCGACCTCGAATCCAACACCCGGCTATCTGAATGGTCGCAGAAAGGGCACTTCATGCTCGACCCCGCTATCTAGTAGCAGCGACGGGTTATACCATACTAGATGTAGTATGTCAAACTACGGAGAGCCGAGCGATATAGTAGCATACATCTGTTTGCCAGTCAATCGCGCGGGTTGCCCCTGGCAGCCGCCCATGTGGGGTTGCAGGACCCGGCTGAGGGATGGGACGATACCCTGAGGTGCGTCAGGACGGCCCGGAAACGCCGGTGGGCTCCCCCCTGAACCCCCACAGGTGCGGTTCGGTGAGGCGGATGGGGACGAGGGAACCGCGCAGGTGAGGGGCGCCGGGGAAGATGACCTGCTTATTGTTGCGGGCGCGGCCGGCGAGGAGCCCCTGGCCGCGGTGGGCGGGGCCGTCCACGAGGACCTCGGCATCCTCCCCTACTGCCGCCTGGTTCTTCTGCAGGGTGATGCGGTTCTGCATCTCGATGAGGAGGCCGAGGCGCGCGAGCCGAAGCTGGCGGGGGACCTGGTCCGCCCGCGCCGCCGCCTTCGTGCCAGGGCGGGGCGAGAACGCAAACATGAACGCAGCATCGAAGCGGATCTCCTGGTAGAGCGCCAGGCTTCTCTCGAACTCCTCCTCGGTTTCGCCGGGGAAGCCGACCATCATGTCGGTGGTGATGGCGATGCCCGGCACACGCGACCTCAGTTCATGCACGATCTCGCGGTAGCGACCGGTCGTGTACCCCCGGTTCATTTCCGCGAGCAGACTGTCCGCGCCGGCCTGGATGGGAAGATGGATATGCTCGCACACCTGGGGCAGGTCGGCCATCGCAGCGACAAGGCGACTGTCAACGTCGCGCGGATGGCAGGTCGTGAAGCGGATGCGCCAGAGGCCTTCGATCTCGCTGAGCTGTGACAGGAGATGGGCGAAGTCCGGCTGGTCCGGCAGGTCTCTGCCGTAGGCGAGCACGTTCTGCCCCAGCAATGTGACCTCACGGGTGCCGCGCGCGACGAACGAGTCAACCTCCGCCGCGATCTCCGCCACGCTTCGGCTGGCCTCAGGGCCGCGAACATAAGGCACGATGCAGTAGGAGCAGAAGTTTGTGCACCCACGGATGATTGGGACGAAGGCGCGAAGGGGAGCAGGGGCATCACTCTCCCTCCCCCTCTCCGCGCGCGGAGCGGGGGGAAGGACAGAAGAGGGAGAGGTCACGGGAAGGGCGGGGTGAGGTTCCATCTCCAACGCGACGACGGGCCGTTCTCCGCGCTGGGCTCGGCTGGCAAACTCCTCGATTCGGTGGAACGCTCCCGTGCCCATGAGGATGTCCACATGAGGGGCGCGCCGGATGATGTCGGCGGCTGCGCGCTGGGCCATGCACCCGGCGACGGCGAGAATGCGACCTGCCGATGCCGCCTTCCACTCGCGCAGTTCGCCGAGCAAACTAAACACCTTGTGTTCAGGGCGCTCTCTGACAGAGCATGTGTTCAGGATGACGAGATCGGCGTCCTCAAGCGATTCGGTTGCCTGCCATCCCGCGTGCGCAAGCAGGCCGGCCATGAGGTCGGAGTCGGCCTCGTTCATCTGGCAGCCAAAGGTGATGATATGGTGCCTCACGGACACATAGTACCCGACAGCGGGGCGACGCGCAAAGACGCGCGAAGGTGTTACCAGCTTTCCCGGCCCGCGGTTCCTGGCTTGAAAAAGCGGTCTGCGCGGCCGACGGCGTTCCCTTCACCGTCGAGAACGCCGATCCAGAGCTGATGCTTTGGTAGGCGGCAGTCGGACAGATCCAGGGTGATCTCCGCGGGCAACGCGGCTGCCGAGCCGACTGACTTGCCGTCGAGTTTCGCCACCACGGTCCAGCCCGGCGGCAGCGCTTGGTCTGCGCTGACGAGGAGCGACTGCTCGCCGCTCCATCTCCGCGGCAGCTTCACCCACAGGCGCATCTCCCCGGCTCTGAAGCCAACGCTGGGCCTGGCGGTATGGCCGCGTCTCCAATCGAGGCCTTGCGGCGGCCGCAGGTTCGCGGTGGAGATCGGCTCCGGCTTCAGGTACACGCAGAGGATGTTGGTGAGCGGGCGCTTTGACGAGGCGATCATCCGGCCCCGATACCACATCGCCGCCGACGCGCCGCCGTCGAGGTTGAAGGCGTAGACGGCTCCCATCGCGCGAAGCGCCTTCGCCAGCTTCGCAAGCGAGCAGCCTTTGGCGGTGGTCACAAGCAGCAGGTGGTTCCATTTCGTGATGCCGATGGCGGTGCGCGGCGCGGCGCGGGCGAACACGTGGGGATCACCGAACCCCTCCCCGCCCGGCAACGGCTTGGCGAACCCTTCCCAGACCAGGAGGGGCCCACCGGCAAGCGCCGCCCGATGCTCCGACCAATCAACGTGGCGGCTCTTGGGGAGGCGGATGAAGTCCACGCCATCTCGGGCGAAGGCGATGGCGGTGCCGATGCCACCGAAGTGGACGAGTTTCCCCTCCCTGGCGATATCGGCGACGGGCCGCAGCGTGCGCTTGCTGAAGAAGGTGCCGTTGATCGCGGCGACCGGCCGAAGGCGCTTCACCATGCTGCTGAACTGCTCGGCGCGGCCTATGCCGCCGGCTGCGATCTCGGGCGAGATGACGACGCGCCGGTCATTGAGGTTTACGTCAACGACGTGGAGATCGGCGCCCGCGACAGAGCGCCGGGAATAGGAGACGGGATCAGGCGGGCCGGCGGGGAAAGCGGCGGCCGCCACTACGAGCACGGCGAAAAGGGATAGCAAGGCACGGCTCAGTCTAGGATGTCCTCCCGCTTCCAGCCGAACGCTTCCACGTAGCAGTCGGCGGCCATTTGCGTGGACGCCATGGGCTCGTCCTTCTGGGTGCACCAGACCTGGTCGGGCCCGATCCGGTGCCCGACGGGCGGGAAGAACCCGGCGTAAGAGCAGTTCCCACAGGTGGGGATATACTCCAGGTCCGCGGTCTTGGTCGGCTGCCCCTGCAGATCGCCGTCGCACTGATAGCAGTACTCGCGCTTGACGGAGTTCGCCGCCCCGCAGTGGGGGCAGTTCATCATGTGCATGCCGAGCCACCTCCCCTTCGGCACAGCTAGCGCGGCACTCGCCCAGCGAGCGAACTCGCTGGTCAGATATGGCTCGTCTCTTCTACGCCCACCGCCGGGGCACCTTCCAGCACGCGGCGCACCAGCGCCACAAGGTGCTCGACGGAGAACGGCTTCGTCAGGTAGGAGGTGACGCCATGGCTCCAGCCGTAGCTGACATCGGCATCATCGGACTTCGCGGTGAGCACGATGACCGGAATGTCCCTGGTCTCCGGCGACTGCTGGAGCACCTGAAGCGCCTGGAATCCGTCCATGACGGGCATCACCACATCGAGGATGATCAGGCCCGGCCGCTTCCGGCTGACCGCGAGCAGACACTCTGCACCGTTCTCGGCCGCATCCACCTCCATACCCAACTCTTCGAGCGCCGACTTCACCAACTCCACCGTGGCGGGGTGGTCATCTACCACCAACACTGACAGCGCGTACCCCATGGTCCTACCTCTCGCACACCGACGTATCGTGACACAACTTACCCCGCCGCCAGCATTATACCATACACCTTGCGCCCGCTCCGCAGCGCGCGACCGACACGGGCGCCGCCTTGCCCGCAGGGCGCGGGCGCTGGCTCGCAATTACTGCGCCGTCGTATATGGTATAGACGAGGCGGAGGGCTGGAACGCCCCACCGGATGCCTGCAGGAGGTTCTGATATGTCCCGCCGCGCGTGCTCGCTTGCCGTGTCCATGATGCTCCTGTTTCTCGCCGTCGCAGTCGGGAGCGCCCAGGAGCCGGTGTCGCTGGCGTTCAAGTACGCGGCCGGCGACGTCCTCGAATACGATGTGACGCTCACCGGCTCCGGCGGCCTGCGCGCGCCGGACGGGCAGTTCTCGCCCGCTGGCATCCAAGGTAATCTTCGGCTAATCATGACCGTGGCCGAAGTCCGGCCGGACGGGACCGCCCGCCTGCAGCTACGCATTCCCCGCGGCGACTTCCAGGCGACTGTCGCTCAGGAGAGGGCGAACTTCAGCTTCGACAACGGCAAGGTGCGGTGGTTCGCCAACGGCCGGGAGCAGTCGCCGCCGGACGCCGACCTGAGCCAGATGCCGGTCATCAGCGTCCCGCTGGAGTTCGTCGCCGCTCCCACCGGTCAGATCGTAGAGGTGATCCTGCCGAATGTGCCAGGCATGGCGAACATGCAGCAGATGATCCCCGGCCTGGGCGTTCCCCAGACGCAGAACCTGGGCGACCCCTTCTTCCCCGAAGCACCGGTCAGGGTGGGCGAGACGTGGCGGAAGTACAGCCAGGTTGCGCCACTTGGCCCGACGCTTCCGGTCACCGTCTCGAGTTCACGCACGCTGGACTCAGTGAGCAATGAGGGCGGCATCGAGATGGCCCGCATCAGCGGCTACACGGAGGCGCGGTTCCGGGCGAACTCGCTGCCGCTGCCCATGGGCATGGGGGCGGGGGAAGGCGGCATGACCGTCGGGGTCCCGGATCTCAGGCATACCATCACCTCGACAGAGTTCTTCGACGTTGGCGCGGGAAGGCTGGTGCGAGGCGATTACGATCTGTCGTTCATGACCCGGGTCTCGGTCGGCATGCAGGGCGAGAGCCAGGAGGCGTCGGTGGAGGCGCGGCTGCACGCGACGGTGCAGGCGCGGTAGCGCGCAGACCTACGCGTTCGGGAACTGCCGCCTGACCACGGTGAGGACGCGCTGGACGACCTGCTCGATGGTGAGGCCGCCGGTGTCCACGTGAACGGCATCGGGCGCCGGCTTGAGGGGAGAGTCCGCCCGTGTCGAGTCCCGCCGATCACGCGCCTGGACATCTGCGAGGACTTCGTCCAGGTCGGCCTTGAGTCCCCGGTTTCGCAGCTCCTGCCATCGCCGGCGCGCCCGCTCCTCCGCCAACGCGGTCAGGAATATCTTCACCTCGGCGTCGGGCAACACCACGGTCTGGATATCGCGGCCTTCCATGACGACGCCGCCGGCCTTTGCCATGTGCTGCTGGATAGCCACCATGCGGCGCCTCACCGGCGTCATGGCGGAGAGCTTCGAGGATAGCTGGCTGATCTCGGGTGTTCTGATCTCGCCGGTGACATCCCGGCCGTTCACGAACACCTCGTTCGCGCCGTCCGGCCGGGGACTCAGCTCGATGGTCGTGCTGCGCAGCAACTCGACCACCTGCGCCCGGTCGTCCGACTGGATGCCTTTCTCGACCGCGGCCCAGGCAAGCGCCCGGTACATGGCGCCGGAGTCAACGTAGGTGTAGCCAAGGTCGCGGGCCACCAACCTGGCGATGGTGCTCTTGCCCGCGCTTACCGGGCCATCTATGGCTACGCAGGGCCTCCGCCCGGTCACCGCCCGTAGACCTCCTTGGGATCGAAGAGGCGCTCGCCCACGATCTGGAGTTCACCGTCAACGAGTTTCCGGTAGAAGCAGGAGCGATACCCCTCGTGGCAGGCCGCGCCGCCGACCCCTCGACTTCCCTCGGGGCAGGCCTGCTCGATCTTGAACAGGATCGCGTCGGCGTCGCAATCCACCCAGATCTCCTTGACGAGCTGCACGTTCCCGGAGGTCTCGCCCTTCATCATGACGCGACCGCGCGAGCGCCGGAAGAGATGCACTCGGCCGGTCTCGAGCGTGCGTTCCAGCGCCTCCCGGTTCATATAGCCCAGCGTCAGCACCTCGCCGGTCTCATGGTCCTGGAAGATGGCGCTGATAAGGCCCTTGCCGTCCCATTTCAGAGCGTTGAGATCCAAGGTTGCCTCCCCATCTCATGGTGGCAGGAGCTCTTCGACTCCGCTCAGCACAAGCAAGCTCCTGCCCAACGGGGTCGCTAGTTCACCGTCACCATGAATCCATGGCCAGTGAACCAGCCGACGATGATCCAGAGCACGGCGCCAAGGACATCGCCCAAGATGACACCCATGAACAGCGGCCGGAACCGGACGTAGCCGCTCAGCCCAGTATAGCGGATTGTCAGGAGCTTGAGAAACCATCCAATGAAGAGCGAAAACCAGAGGTTGAGGCTTGACCACGAGGTGGCCATCACGAACCCGAGGGGGTGGACCGGCCACCAGACGAAGTTCAGCCGCAGCCAGGAGAGCGCGGCCACGATCGCCGCTCCGATCGCCATCGAGACGTACTGGTGATTGGAGGGGCTCTCGGGTGTCTGAAACCAGTTTCCCAGCCGGCCGAAGAACCGGCGGGGGTGAGACTCCAGCTCGACGATATTGCCGGCCTGCGCCGCGCCGAGCTTGTAGAAGGTGATGAGGAAGGCGGGGATCGCCACGAGGAGGCAGACCATGAGGGCGATCGCCATAGCGCTCACAAGCTTCCGGTTCGGCACCCCGGACTGCTCGGCAAGGCGGAATCCGTTCAGGACGGAGGGCATCAGGAACTCGCGCAAGTCCCAGGAGAACGCGCAGTCCACGAAGGTGAGCGCGGTCAGGTTGCCGGGCCCCATGGCGAGCGTACCGCCGAACAGCATGAGGTAGTCCAGTGGCGAGAAGACCAGGTGGACCATGAGTATGCCGGCCTCGGCGACGATCCGGCAGAGGACAACGAGGATGGCTATGAAGGAGATCAGGTACAGCACCATGAACGCCGGCGTCATGCCGGCGGCCAGCAGCCAGCCGCCCATGGCGATGGCGCCGATCAGCAGGCCAAAGACGGCAACGCGGTAGCTGAGCGCCTCACCGGAGTCGTCTATTCCTCGCGCCCGGGTGAAGGCGCGCCTGAAGGCATCGGCGAAGGTGCCGCGCAGCAGCCAGCAGAGCACGAATGCGAGCACGAGTAGGCCCCCCATCTGCTCGTGCCGGGTGATTTGCGCGATAGCACCGCCCCAAGCGCTGTCACCTTCGTAGCCTATAGCGCTGAGGACGATCCCCTGCGCCTTCATGAAGAGCACCGATCCCCAGAATCCCGCGGCCACCTCCAGCGGCAGCAGATAGCCAAACCCGATGGCGGAGAAGAAGAGGCCCAGGTAGAGCGGGATGGCTGCGTTCCAGGGCCTATCGGGGAGGCTCTGGTCGAGCGTCCAGAAGGTAGGGACATCGGGGATGTTGGGGAACTGCCGGCTGAGGCCGTTCGCCAGGTGGGCGAGGAAGACGACGCCCGCTCCGATCCAGACCAAGCGGCTCCTGAAGAACGGAGCCGACGGCCCGGCCTCGTCCGCGCGCAGCACGTCAACCGGAAACTGGACCAGGGGGAAGGCGAGGCGCTCGCGGTCCACCCACTGCTTCCTCACCAGCGCCGCCAGGGAGATCATCGTCAGCCATAGCGCGCCGAAGAACACGAACCAGTGCGACATCATGGTGATCCACGGCCGCCACGGCACCCCGGCACCCGCCGGGAGCCCCTCCCAGAACCACGTATAGGCCTCCGGTACGCTCACTGCGATCCAGAGAGGGATGCGATCCGAGAACAACTGCTCCCACTGATTGCCTGGGCTGGCGAAGTAGTACGGAACCGTTCCGCACGGCACCATGTATCTGAGCAGCCCCGAGGACGGGAGTCCCGAAGTGACCATGATGAGGATGTAGACGACAGCGGTTTCGCCCATGCTCAGGAGCGGCCGGCCGCGCCGGCGATAGAGCACGAAGTTGCAGAGCGAGAGCAACAGCAGAACGGCCACCCCGCCAACCGGGAAGTGGTTCCCCGCGATGTAGGTGTTGCCGACGACGTAATCGTTGTAAGGGGTGATGGCGCAAAGAGCTGCCGCGAGCAGCAGCCCCAGCGAGACGCTGCGCCAGGTTATCGCTCCCTCGCCCTTGTGCAACAACGGCTCTCCGGACCTCAGGCCATGAACGGCGTCGGCCTCACCGGCACGCCGCGCTGCCTGAGGTAGTTCTTGATCTCGGCGATGGCGTGCATGGAGAAGTGCGTGATGGTGGCGATGAGCGCAGCCTCGGCCCGCCCTTCCGTAAGCGCGGCGTGGATGTGTTCCGGCGTCCCGGCGCCGCCCGAGGCGATCACGGGAACGCTCACTGCGTCCGCAATAGTCCGGCACAGCTCCACGTCATAGCCGGCCATGGTACCATCGGCATCCATGCTGTTGAGCAGGAACTCACCTGCTCCCAACTCCTCCGCCCGCTTCGCCCAGTCGAGCGCGGCCACGCCGGTTGGCGTGCGGCCGCCGTGGGTGTAGCACTCCCACTTCGGCCCGCCGGACGTTGGCTGAACTCGCTTCACGTCCATCGAAAGCACCACGCACTGGGTGCCGAAGCGCTCCGCGGCCTCTCGGATCAGGTCGGGGTGCTGAATAGCGGCGGTGGTTACCGCCACCTTGTCGGCGCCAGTCTTAAGCACGTTGCGGAAATCCTCCACCGTCCGAATCCCGCCCCCGACAGTGAACGGAATGAACACCTTCTCGGCAGTCCTTGCCGCCACCTCCAGCATCGTTTGCCGGCCCTCGTGGGAGGCGCTGATGTCGAGGAAGGTCAGCTCGTCCGCGCCCTCGCGGTTGTAGCGCGCCGCCAGCTCGACCGGATCGCCGGCATCGCGGAGATCGGCGAACCTGATGCCCTTCACGACCCGACCGCGATCAACATCCAGACAGCAGATTATGCGTTTCGCCAGCATGCGCCGCGTTGGGGGCAGGGATTAGGGGCTGGGGGCTAGGGAACGGCTGTTTCCCCTAGCTCTCGGCCGCTAACCGCTAGCCGCTGCCTCCAGTGCCTCCTGCAAAGATAAGCGGCCAGTGTAGAGCGCCATGCCGATGATGGCTCCCGCCGCTCCTGCCTGCTTCAGCCTCCGCACATCCTCGACCGTTGTTACACCGCCCGACGCGATCACCCGGGCGTCGGGAACGGCCTTGATCATCTCGCGCATTGCCGGAAGGTTCGCTCCCTTCAGCGTGCCGTCACTCGCGATATCGGTGTAGACGATCCAGCGAAAACCGAGGGCAACCAGGTCGCGGGCGAGATGAACCGCCTTGGTCTGCGTCGCCTCGCGCCAGCCGCGAACCGCCACCATGCCGTCCCTGGCGTCTATGCCCGCGACCAGCGATTCGCCGAGTGACGCCGCAAGACGCCGCGCCACAGCGCGGTCCAGCGCAGCCGTCCCGATGATAACGCGTTGCACGCCCAGGTCGAGCGCCCGCGAGGCGGTGAGCTTATCGCGGATGCCGCCGCCGAGCTGCACCGGAATGGCAATGGCGCCGCAGATGTCGGCAACGACGGACAGGTTTCTTGGCTGCCCTTCCCGCGCGCCATCGAGGTCAACCACATGGAGGCGGGGCGCGCCTTGTTCCTCCCAGTGGCGCGCCATCTCGACCGGATCCTCACTGAACACGGTCTCCTTGCCGTAGTCGCCCTGGACGAGGCGAACACACTGGCCTGCGCGCAGGTCTATCGCCGGGATGATCTCCATCACCCCGCGCCTTCCAGAAGCCCGATGAAGTTAGCCAGCATCTGCAATCCCACGTCTCCGCTCTTCTCAGGGTGGAACTGCGATGCGAAGCAGTTCCCGCGTGAAACGGCCGAAGTGAACTCCACGCCGTGATCGGTGACGATCGTCGTCCACGAGCTGTCCTCGGGAACGCAGTAGTAGGAGTGCACGAAGTAGGCCATCGCATGAGCGGGCAGCTCCGCAACGACCGGGTTCTCCTTGACGACCCTCAGGTTGTTCCAGCCGATGTGGGGGACCTTGAGGCCGGGCTGGCCGTCGTGCGATTCGTAGGCCGGCCCGCGGAAGCGGACGACGCGGCCCGCGACGATGTCCAGTCCTTTCACAGGGCCGAACTCCTCGCTCTCTCCGAAGAGCAGTTGCAGCCCGAGGCAGATGCCGAGGAACGGGCGGTCCTCCCCTATCCAGCCCTTCACGAAGTCGTCGAATCCGGACTGCGTGAGCCGGTCCATCGCCTGGCCGAACGCGCCCACGCCTGGCAACACCAGCGCGGCAGCGGAGCCGATTTCTGATGGCGACGAGGTGATACGCGCTTCCGCGCCGACACGCTCCAGCGCCTTCGCCACGCTGCGCAGGTTGCCCATGCCGTAATCAATGATCGCAATTGTCGGCTTCATCTCTTCTGCCACTGCGCCCGCGCCTCTGCATAGGCGTCGCCGCCATAGCAGTCGTTGATCACGAT
>Ga0315285_10005350_pt1 | contig 13258 bp, 12 predicted proteins | sample YL17G09_36_MG_FD_203698 | JGI IMG/M metagenome (GOLD analysis project Ga0315285, IMG submission 203698) | Sediment microbial communities from Yellowstone Lake, YNP, Wyoming, USA - YL17G09_36 | ecosystem: Environmental > Aquatic > Freshwater > Lake > Sediment | place: USA: Wyoming | collected... | reverse complement strand
GTAGGGCGGGGGACGAGCGCGGCCCCAACCGATTCGGGCCGCGGGGTGGCTCGGAAGCAGGCAAGAGGGTCATGTCCAAGTTCATCCTGATCCGACACGGCGAATCGATCTGGAACAGCGAGCGCCGGATCCAGGGCAGCCTGGACCCGGAGCTGAGTTCCCGCGGGCGACGGCAGACCGAACTGCTGGTCTCGCCCCTCAAGGCCCACAAGCCGCAGCGGGTCGCGGCGATCTACGCCAGCCCGCTTCGGCGCGCGGCCCAGACGGCCGAACAGATCGCCGGCGCCTACCGCCTCCCGGGCGCCTTGCAGATAGACCCGGCCTTCTGATCGCACGGCGTTGCACCGGCAGGAGGCCTCAGCGTGGACCTCAGATCCCTTCGGGCGTTCATCTTCGACCTGGATGGCTGCGTGTACACGGGCAACACCCTCGTCCCGGGCGTGCAGGCGTGCCTCGCGTCGCTTCGGGAGAAGGGGCGCCGGATCCTCTTCCTGACCAACAACTCGCGGGAGGCGGGAGACGAAATCCAGGCCAAGCTGGCGCGATTGGAAATCCCCGCCCTCCGGGAGGAGATCCTCTCGGCGGCGGAGATCGTGGGGCCCTTCGTCCGGGACCGGTTCGGCCCATCGCGCGTGCTGGCGCTCGGGTCCGAGACGCTGCGCCGCCTGCTCATCGAGGCGGGACATTCCCTGGTGGCGGTGGAGGCGTATCGCGACGCCCGGGTCGTGGTGGTGGGACACGACTTCGACTTTGACTACCGGAAGCTGGCCGCTGCCTCACGAGCCGTGGCATCCGGGGCCGCCTTCGTGGCGGTGAACCTGGATCCCCGTCTGCCGGTGGAAGACGGTGAGTTCTATCCGGGGTGCGGCACTCTCGTGGAGGCGGTGGCGACGGCGTCCGGGACCCGACCCGATGTGGTGGGGAAGCCGATGCCGCACATCTTCCACGCCGCGTTGGCGCGGTTCGGTGTCCCGGCGGAAGAAGCAGCCATGATCGGCGACAGTCTGGCCTCGGATGTGCGTGGGGCACAGGCCGTGGGCTTGCGCACCATCTGGCTCGCGCCACCGGGCGCCGCCGCCTCCGAGGCGCAACCGGATCTGACCATCCATTCCTTCGCCGAGTTCCTGAGACGGCTCTGACGACTTCCAGTTGCGCCCCGAAGGGCCCTGTGCTAGTGTCACATGCGTTCCACGGCTCAAGGGCTGGATCCTTCCTCGCCACTCTGGGCGAGCGCCCCGATGGCTGCAGGGACACGGACGCTGGCCCGTGCGGAAGAGGGGACGGCAAGCAGGACCACAAGAAAGGAGGATGAGATGCGAAAGGTGCTGGCACTTGTCCTGGGGATCGCACTGTTGACCACAAGCTGCTACACGCTGAACTACAGCAGCTCGGCTTCCTCCAAGCCGGTCTCGTTCACCGGGGAGGTGAAGGGTCAGCGCACGCACTTCACCGAAGAAAAGAGGATCTGGTATGCTCTCTGGGGATTGGTTCCCATCTCGGACAATGACATCGAGAAGAGCCTGATCGAGCCGCGCACTGCTGGCGGCGCCGTACAGAACCTTTCCCTGAAGAGCGAGATCACGCCCCTGGATTTCCTCATCAATATCTTCACCGGGATCGTCACCATCTATTCCCAGAGCGTCACAGTGGAGGGTGACGTCGTCCGCTAGACGACCTGGACCTGTCGGCAAGCGCCCGAGCGCTCTCCTGGCGAGGAGAGGGCTCGGGCGTCTTTCTTTGGGCGTCGGGGATCGGGGGGCGGGGAGACGGGCTCATAGCTCATGGCTCATAGTAGAAACCATGAGCTATCAGCCATGAGCCATCCGCTGGTCGCTGACAGCTGATGGCTTGGTGGCTCAATACATGAACCGCCGCATATGAATGTTCAACAGCAGGCCCAGGCTGAGCATGGTGACGAGGAGAGAGGAGCCGCCGTAGCTGAGCAGAGGGAGAGGGATGCCCACGACGGGCATCATGCCCAACACCATGGCGGTGTTGATGAGGACCTGGATGGTCAGCATGGCAGAGACGCCAGCCGCCAGGACGGCCGCAAACAGGTCGGTGCAATCCCGGGCGATCTGGAAGCCCTTGGTAATGAGATAGAAGTACACCAGGAGGACCACCAGGCACCCCAGGAAGCCCCACTGTTCCGCCAGGACGGCGAAGATGAAGTCGGTGTGGTTCAGGGGGAGGAAATTCAGTTGGCTCTGGCTGGCGGCGAGCCAGCCCTTGCCGAAGGCCCCGCCGGAGCCCACCGCGATCTTGGACTGGGCGATGTGGTAGCCGGCGCCGAGGGGATCCAGGTCGGGATTCAGGAAGACCAGGATGCGCCGGCGCTGGTAGTCCTTCAGGAGCATCCACAGAAGCGGGGCAAGGGCGGCGCCGCCGACGGCGAAGGGCACGAGGCGTCGCCAGTCAAGGCCGAGCAGGAGCATGATGCTCAGCGCGATGAAGAGGAGAAGCAGCGCCGTCCCGAGATCCGGTTGTTTCAGGACCAGGAGCATGCAGAGCGTCGTGAGGGCTGCGGGGACGAGCATGGTCCGCGGCTCGCGCAGCGTCTCCCGGTGGTCATCGAAGTACCGGGCGAGAAACAGGACCAGTCCCAGCTTCGCGAACTCGGACGGCTGAAAAGCGAAACCACCGACACGGATCCAGCGGTGGGCCCCCAAGCCGGCCTTGCCGATCACGAGCACCAGGACGAGAAGGACCAGGCTCAGCCCGAAAATGACGTAGGCGAAGCGACCCAGCGTCCGGTAGCTCACCAGGCAGGCCGCGACCAGCGCGACGACCCCGATCCCCACCCACGTCATCTGGCGCAGGTACAGGGTCCGGCGGAAGGCAGAGATGGCCAGAGCGTTGCTGCTGTAGATGGTGAGGATCCCCAGGAGCGCCATCGCGAGAATCGTGGTGGCGAACCACCAGTCAAAGTGCGTGACCAATCGTCTGTCGAACATCGCTTTCGTGTCACCCCTCACCCATCCCTCTCCCCCAAGGGAGAGGCGGAGGTGAGGGGAAAGCTCAGTCACCGATCTCTGGCTCTTTGGCCTCAGTGGTCCCCATCCCCGCTCGCGGGAACGGTTGACGCGCGCCAAAGGCGGCCTCGTACACCGCTTTGGCCACGGGTGCGGCCACCAACCCGCCGAACCCTCCGTTCTCCACCAGGACCACCACGGCGATCTGCGGGTTATCCACGGGCGCGAAGGACACGAACCAGCCGTGGTCTTTGAGGTCAGCCTGACCTTTCCCCTCACCCTTCCGCACCACCTGGGCCGTGCCGGTCTTGCCCCCGATGGGGATGCCGGGAACCTTGGCGCGGGTGCCCGTCCCCTCGTTCACCACACCCAGCATGGCCTGTCGGATGAAGGCCAGGGTTTCCGGCTTGACGGGGACCTGGCGGACCGGTTCGGGTTCGTACTCGTCCAGGACCTCGCCGGAGAGGGAGGTGATCTTCTTCACGACCCACGGGCGATAGATCGTCCCTCCGGTGGCGATGGCCGAGACCATGGCGAGGAGCTGCATGGGCGACGTCACCACCAGGCCCTGGCCGATGCTGGCGACGACGGTGTTGCCGGCGGACCAACCCGGCTGGCCGCGACGCCTCGGCTGGGGATCGGGCAGGTTTCCCTTGGCCTCATCCCCCAGCCCCAGCCCCGGCGGTTCCCCCAGGCCGAATTCCCGCGCCGTCTTGACGATGTCCTCGATGCCGACCCGCAGGCCCGCCTGGTAGAAATAGACGTTGCAGGAATTCACGATGGCGCCGCGCAGGTCCAGTGTGCCATGGCCGCCCTTCTTCCAGTCGTCGAACTTCACGTTGCCCAGGTAGAATTGCCCCGGACAGTTGAACTTCGTCTCGGGGGTGAGCGCCCCGCTTTCCAATCCCGCGATGGCCACCATCAGCTTGAAGATGGATCCGGGCGGATACTGCGCCTGGAATGCGCGGTTCTGCAGCGGATGGCTGGGGTCGGTGGCAATGCGTTGCCAATCCTCCCCGGAGAGGCGCTGGGCGAACAGGTTCGGGTCGTAGGACGGGCGGCTAACCATGGCCAGGATCTCGCCCGTGGTCGGGTTCATGGCGACCACCGTGCCCTTCTTCCCGGCGAAGGCCGTTTCGGCCGCATCCTGGATGCGCTTGTCGATGGTCAAGTAGATGTTGGACCCGGAGCGCGGCTCGATCCGGCTGACCAACCGCAGGGCGCGGCCACGGGCATCCACCTCCACCTGCTCGCCGCCGTCGATGCCCCGGATGAACGCGTCGTAGCGCCGCTCCACTCCGGCCTGGCCGATGTTCTCCCCCGGGCGGAAGTCCTGGTACTCCTCCCGGGCCAGTTGCGTCTGGTTGACCTCGCTCACATAGCCCAGCAAATTGGCCGCGATCCCTCCGCTGGGATAGGCGCGAATGGGGCGGACGCGCAGGCTGATCCCGGGCAGGTCCAGCCGCCGCTCCTCTACGGCGACCATCATCGGCTCGTCCAGGTCCTTGCGGAGGAGGAGGGGCTGGTAGGGCCGCTCCCGCCCCTCGGCCAGGCGGGCTTCGATTTCCCTCGGCGGGTTCCCGAGGATCTCGGCCAGGGCGGCCGCGACATCCTTCGGGTTGGTCACGTCCTCGGGGGTGGCATAGAGGTCGAACGTGGGCCGGTTCTCCACCAGGATCTTGCCGTTCCGGTCCAGGATGAAGCCGCGTGGCGCCTCCACCGGCCGCACCCGCACCCGGTTGTTCGTGGACAAGGTGAAGTATCGATCCCCCTCGAGGATTTGGAGGTACCAGAGGCGGAGCAGGAGCACCAGGAAGCCGACGCCGACACACAGAACGGCTGTTCGGATGCGCGGCGTGATGGCCTGAGCCGGAGGGCGGAAGAGCGGTTCCATATCCGTCCCGACCTCAGGTCGGCCGGGTCAGGGCGGCGCGGATCTGCGGCAGCCAGAGGATGAGCAGGCCGACCGCCGCTGTGTAGAGAGCCTCGGGCGCGATCACCCGGAACAGGGCTGGCAGAAGCAACCGGGGCCCCAGGAAGAACGTCAGGAGGGCCAGGGTGATGCCTCCCGCAGCGGCGCTGCCCCCCAGGAGGAGCCAGAAGAGCGCCAGGGGTTTGTCCGTGTACATATGGTGACTGAGCCGGGCGGCCAGGAATCCCAGGAGGCTGTCAGAGAATGCGTGCAGGCCCAGCGGACCCCCCGAGAGTCCGTCCTGGCAGAGGCCGATCAGAAACCCCAGCGCGGTCGCCGCCTCGGGGCTCACGCGCTGGCTGACGAGGAAAACCAGGAGCAGGAAGAGATCGGGCCGGATGCCCCACACGCTCAGGGGACCGAGCAGCACCGCCTGCGCCATGGCGCAGAAGAGCAGGCCGGGGAGGAACCAGTTCATTGCCGGCTCCTCGTTCCGGATTCGATACCCTCGCGGGCCTCCAAGGCCGTCAGGATCAGGACCTCCTCCAACCGGCTGAGGTCTACGGCGGGCTGCAGCGTCGCCTCCTGGAACAGGGCGCCACTGCGCCGCTCCACCGCGGTGATTCGACCGACGAGAATGCCCTTGGGGAACACGCCGCCCATGCCCGAGGTCACCACCTCATCTCCCACGACGACGTCGGCCAGCAGCGGCAGGTAGCGCACCCGGGCGCCTGCACCAAGATTCCCGGAGACGATGCCGGTGACGCGCGTCCGCTGGATCAGCCCGCCCACGGCATTCACCGGGTCGGTGAGCAACTGGACTCTGGCGGAGGTGGGCGTCACCTCCACCACCTTGCCGACCAGACCATCCGGAGCCAGGACCGGCTGGTTGCGGCGGACGCCCTCCAGGCTGCCGCGGTCCAGCAGGATCGTCTTGAACCAGTTGGTGGCGTCCTTCCCCACGACGCGGGCCGTGAGGAATTCCGCCTGCGAGGCCTGGCGCATGGCCAGCAGGCGCTCCAGGCGCTGGGTTTCCAGGGCCTGCTCCTGGAGCTGGTCAAGGCGCCGCTTCAGCGTCGTCGTCTCGAGCTGGAGCCGCTTGTTCTCTTCCCGCAGGGCGCGCAGGTCCACATAGTCGCGCCAGATATCGGTGACGCCCTGGATGGATGCGGCCGTGACCTTGATGAAGGGGGACACGACGAAGAGGAGGGCCTGCCGCGTGAGGGTCACCACGGCGGTCTCGTGGCGGACCTGAAGCGTCATGAGGAGGAACGACAGGACGAGAGCGGTGGTAAGAATGACGGCCCGGCGATATCGAGCCAGGAGGCGCAGCAACACGCTCACGGATGAGGCCTCCCAAGTCGCAACCGGCTCACCTCAGGCGTTCCAGACACCCGGTGCCCACCCGTTCCCCGCAGATTTCGCCCTCGCGGGGAGACACCCCCGTCGACGCCGGCTCTCCGTCCGGGCGAGACCCGGACGTGGGTCCCGGCCACCTAGCTTTCCAGACACACGGTCTTCAGCAGGTCCAGCTCGTCCAGGACCTCGCCGATCCCCAGGACGACGCAGGACAGCGGGTCATCCGCCACCCGGACCTTGAGGTGCGTCTCCAGGGCGATCAGCGTATCCAGCCCGTGCAACAGGGAGCCCCCGCCCGCCAGGACGATGCCCTTCTCGGCGATGTCGGCGGCCAGCTCGGGCGGGGTCCGCTCCAGCGCCGTCTTCACCGCATCCACGATGGCATAGATGGGATCGTGCAGGGCCTCGCGGATGTCGCTGTCGTTGATGGTCAGGGTCTTGGGGATGCCGTCCACCAGGTCGCGCCCCCTGATCTCTATCTTGCGGGGCTCGTCGAAGGGGTAGGCGGAGCCGATCTGGATCTTGATGTTCTCCGACGTGCGCTCGCCGATCAGGAGATTGTACTTCCGCTTCAGGTACTGGGTGATGGCCTCGTCCATCTCGTCGCCGGCGATGCGGGCGGACTGGCTGTAGACGATGCCGGACAAGGAGATCACCGCCACCTCGGTGGTGCCGCCGCCGATGTCCACGATCATGCTGCCGCTGGGCTCCTGCACGGGCAGCCCGGCGCCGATGGCGGCGGCCATGGGCTCCTCGATCAGGTACACCTCGCGGGCGCCCGCCTGCTCCGCGGCATCGCGGATGGCGCGCTTCTCCACCTGGGTGATCCCCGAGGGGATGCCGATGATGATGCGGGGGCGGACCAGCGTCTTGCGGTTGTGGATCTTCACGATGAAGGCGCGGATCATCTGCTCGGTCACGTCGAAGTCGGCGATGACCCCGTCCTTCAGCGGGCGAATGGCCACGATGCTCCCGGGAGTGCGCCCCAGCATCTCCTTGGCCTCTTTCCCGACCTTGAGCACCTGGTTGGTGCCTCGCTTGATGGCGACGACCGACGGCTCGCTGAGGATGATCCCCTTGCCCTTGACGTATATGAGGGTGTTGGCCGTGCCCAGGTCAATGGCGAGGTCATTGGAGAACATCCCGAACAGCCAATCGAAGAGCATCGTATCTCCTTTCTGGCCGAAGAAGCGAGGCGGTCGCAGAATACACGACAGATGCCAACGGTCAGAGTCTTTAACATACCGCTTGAGAAAAAACAAGGAGTTTTGCGATTCCCGGCCCCGGAAAAGGCCTTGCCAAGAGCGCGCTCGATGCGTTATCGTGGCGACTGGACCTCGTCGAGTACAAGGGATACTGGCATGCTCAAACGAATGCGGGAAGGCAGCGCGTACTTCATCAAGGGTGTCATGCTGCTCGTCGTGGTGGCCTTCATCGGGACCATCTTCATGGTGTGGGGAGTCAAATCCACGCCCGGGGATCTGGGCCGGCGGGGCGTGGCAGCCAGCGTGGCCGGGACCGACATCTCGCTGGATGACTATCAGCAGGCCCTTCGACAGCAGATCGAGGTGTACAAACAACTGTTCGGTGACCAGTTCGACCAGAAGATGCTGGAGTCCCTGGGCCTGAAGAGGCAGGTGGTGGAGCAGCTCATCCGCCGGGTTCTGGTCCTGCAGTATGCGGAGCGGACAGGGATCGGAGTGAGGGCGGAAGAGTTGGCAGAGGAGATCCGACGGATACCTGCCTTTGCAGGGAAAGACGGCTTCAGCCGGCAGCGCTACCTCGACGTCCTGCGGGCCAACCGCCTGACGCCGGAACGGTTCGAGGCTGATCTACACCGATCGATGACGGAACGGAAGGTAGAGGCCCTGATCCGGGGGGCGGCGAAGCTGTCGGAGGCCGAGGCCAAGGAGGCGTTCCGGCAGATCCACCGCCAGGTCACCGTGGAGGTTGTCCAGCTTCCAGCCGGGGAGGAAGGGAAGAAGCTCGCCGACGCGATCACCGTGAGTATGGGGCAAGGCAAATCCCTGGCTGCGGCCAGCCGGGAGGCGAACGTCACCGTGAAGTCGTTCAGCCCGTTCCCGCTCGATGCCCTCCCCAAGGAGATTCCGGACCCGGAGGCTTTTCGGCAGGGCGTCAGCCTCTTGAAGCCGGGGGAAACCAGCCCCCTCGTCACGGGCCAGAAGGCGTCCTACCTCATCCACCTGGTGAGCCAGCAGGACCCGCCGGAGGCGGAGTACGAAAAGGACAAGGAAGCCTTCCGCACCCAACTCCTCTTCCAGAAACGTGCGGCGGTCTTTGCCGACTGGCTCCTGGAGTTGCGCCGGACGGCGAAGGTGACGGTGGACCAGGACAGCCTGTAGTCCGGGTGGCTACCGGGAGGGGGAATGCGCGGCCGGGCCCCCAAAGAGGGCCGACCGCCCCAGCGTCAGGGTGTTCTCGGAACCGGGGCGGCGGGTGGTCGCGCGACCCACCGTGCGGGGTGGGAATAGATCCGCTGCCATGCCTCATTCTTGGTAATCACCTTCGAAGGTGGCGTCGGCTCGGCCTCAAGTCGGCGGATCCGCTGGAAGTCGTGTACCCAACCCACCAGGTATGTCAGCAGCAGACCCGTCAGGACAAGCTTCCCCAGCATCCATCCCGGGCGAACCCAGCCCACCAGCGAGCTGTTTGTAGCGGGGGGGGCGGCGAGGCTGAACTCTGCCTGTTCGATCGTTGTCTCGATAGGCATGACTTATCCTTTACCTGCCCACCAGGCCGGTCGCCCGAGCGGCACTCCTGCTCCGGAGCCAGCCGGTAGGGCCATTCGCCTTCTCTGCCGTTGTGCCTCTCTCCCGCACGGTGGCGTCCCTGGGGGCCAGATGACACCTGTCGGGCGGGCGCCTGTCATGCTGGATGATGGGAATGAATGAATGCGTTACGGCCTGGGATTCGACGAGGCAACCGAGCGTGGTATATTGCCGGGGATACCCCCCTGAAAGGTTGTGGTAAGTTAGCCGAGGACATTGCTGCCGTCAACCAAAATCTTGTGGACGGATCAATAGCTACCCCTAGCGCTTGATTAATTGCTGATTTTTCAAAGAGTTACGAAGATATTGGGACCAGTCATGGCCGAGGACTTAAGCGAGCTTTTTGTGACTTCCTCTTTATGGGGGTCCTCTTTATCCTCAGGAGATATCCAAACATATGACGGGTAACGGATTTCATCGAGAGCAGCCGGCCGGCGAAGCCGAGAGCCATAGGGGAGGAGGCTGGACAGGAAGCGTCGGCGGAAAGGAACGCCGGTAAGGATCACATTCGTCGGATGACCACGCCAAGAGACGCCGAGACATATGAATACCCCCGGCTTCGGCCCGTGGAGGCATTTCCCGCCGTGGTGTCCGGGCAAGAGGTCCTGTGTCTGCGGGACCCCCAGCTATACTGCGAGGCGGTCATCTACGTGCCGGCTCAGACCGCCTCGATCCTGGGCCTTTTCGACGGGCAGCACTCGTTGCTGGACATCCAGGAGGCCTTTGCCCGGCGCTTCGGGAGCCTGCTGTTTCGGGAGCAGCTTCTGCAAGTGATCCGATCCCTGGATGAACACCTGCTCCTGGACAGTCCCCGCTTTGCTGACCACCGAGCGGAGGTGGAAGAAGGGTTTCGCCGCGCCAGATCACGCGCGGCCTTGCTGGGCGGGAAGAGCTATCCGTCAGACCCCACCGCCCTGCGCCAGCAACTGGACAGCTACCTGACCGTCCCGGATGGCCCCGGAGATACGCCGCCCAGCCCATCGGCCGCATCGCTCGCCGGCCTGGTAGTCCCTCACATCGATTTCGCCCGGGGCGGACCCTGCTATGCCTGGGGCTATCGAGAGCTGGAGGGGGCGCCCTCCGCGGATCGCTGGGTGATCCTGGGAACCGTCCACGCCCCCATCGCTCGACCCTTCGCCCTGACCAGGAAGGATTTCGAGACGCCGCTGGGAACGGTCGAAACGGATCAGGGATTCATGGACCGTCTGCTGGCCGGGGTGGGGAGCGACTATTTCGAGGACGAGCTGGCCCACCGGGGGGAACATTCCATCGAGTTCCAGGCGCTCTTCCTCCGGCACCGCACGCCGTCCGCCGGGCCCGTGCGGATCGTGCCCGTCCTGTGCGCGTCGTTTCACCGGTTCGTCGAGGACCGCCGCTCGCCCGGAGAGGATCGGGAGATCGACGCGTTCGTTGCCGCGATTCGTGATACGATAGTGAGCCTGGGAGGGCGCACTGTGATCATGGCCAGCGCCGACCTGGCCCATGTCGGGCCGCGGTTTGGCGATCCTCGGCAGATCACACCGGGCCAGCTGCGCGAGGTGGCCGACGCCGATCGGGAGATGCTGGGGTCGGTTGAGGCGGCGGACGCCGAGGCCTTCTTCCGCGCCGTCGCCCGGGATGGGGACCGACGGCGGATCTGCGGCCTGCCGCCCATCTACACCCTGCTGCGGCTCCTCCCCGGCGCATGGGGACGGACCTTGCGCTACAGCCAGTGGGCCGATCCGCAAGGGACAGTGACATTTGCTGCGGTTGCGCTGTACACTTGACCGTGGTACCGCTGTCGCGCTCCAGGCTTGACCGCTCGGCCGCGGTCGCGCGACCGGACACGCGCGGGAATCAGGATGCATGGCGGAGTCGGAGAGCGGGACGAAAGGTCTCCCGCAGACGGATAATATCCATGGATTCCACGCGCAACTTGGCCCTCTCGAGCCCACCACTCCTGCGACTCACCCGGGACCTCGATCGCTGGGGGAGCCTGTTTCTTGAGGTGGCTCAAACAAAGGAGGCCCCGGCAGTTGAGCAGGTTCTGGGTGGCCTGGTCGAGTGGATGGGGAGCGACCTCCTGGATGGGTGACTGCGCTTGCCGATTCCCCTCTTTGAAGAGGTGAGCGGCCTCTCGGAAGAATTGTTCCAGGCATGCCAGGCCTATCTCGCCTGGCTCCGGCAGGCGCCGCGTCCTGTCCCCGCCGAGGGCCGGCGTACGCATGAGGAGCTGATCCGATCCGTGCTGGATCGGGTCCACGCCCTGGCGGTGCGAGGCTGAAGGACGAAGGGACGGCGGGAGAGCGAACCAGGCATTGGCCATTGGTTACATTGGTCATTGGGATTTTCCTATGGATGTTCGGCGTTTGATTGAGAGATGGATCTGGGGCCGTGGCCGCAGCGTTCGCTACATCTTCATCCATCCGACCTGCGGGCAGGATGACGTCGAGGCGGGATATCTCCCGGAGTGGGGTCGTCCAAGGTTTCTCTGCCGCCGTTGCGGTGTCGTCTTTGACGAGGCGAGCGTGCGCCTGGGCTGGCCGGGCGAGGACGCCCCGTCCACCTCTTTCTCCTCTCCCCCTGTGGGAGAGTTCCCCCCATCTCGCTCCTCTCCCCCCGCGGGAGAGGCTGGGTGAGGGGTGCCGGGGAGGACGGTCCTCGGACGAAAAAACGGGACCCGACTTCGGGCCCCGCCTTGTGTTCTTGGTGGAGCTGAGGGGATTCGAACCCCTGGCCTCCTGACTGCCAGTCAGGCGCGCTCCCAACTGCGCCACAGCCCCAGAAATGCAGATGAGCTGAAGGTGCTTCGGCTTCGAACCGGAACCGATTCGCCCCTCAGCTCGGCTCTCTTATACCCAGCCAGTGCCCGGATCGTCAAGGAAAAAATCCCCCCGGTGTGTCCGCCGGCCTCCATTCCAGCGACCCGTTAACCCCCCGATGCTTCCCGTGGATCCTCGGGCTTGCACCTCCAGAGGCCATGAGCTATGAGCCATCACCTATGAGCCACTCGCCAAGCTGAAGGCTTTGACCTTGACACACCGGAGACGCTGCCGTAAAAAGGTATTGCCTCTCATGCCGGGGTGGTGAAACTGGTAGACGCACGGGACTCAAAAGCGATCAGGCGGGGGATACGCTAATCCCGCGTGGATAGCGTATCTTCCCGTTTCTGTGGGCCGGATGCCCCCTGTCCGGCCTACTCCGGTTTCCCGGGATTTCCCCGGTTTTACCCCCGGACGGGGCAGCAATGGGGCAGCATCGAGAGAGACCCATCGGCCGCCCGCGTAGACCGCGGCTCCCCGATCCGAGCGATCCCAAACTCCGCGCCTGGGTGATCGGCCGCGACCCGCCCGCGATGCACCGCGAGGTGTGCGCCCGCCTGCGTACCCGGGGCTTCATCACGGTTGCGGCGCTCGCACAGTGGACCTGGGCAGGCTTTCCCGCGTGGCCGGCCGCCCACTCGGAGATGCCGCCCAGCCTCCGCCTTCGCCTGGCGGAGCGACTCACCATCGAAAGCCCTCAGTGCCCTCTCGGGTGGCGCCTGGTACCTCTCCTCCCACCGGGCAGCCTCGTCGATTCCCCACCGGCGCCAGCCGCCCCGACGATTGATACCCCCGAACGACTCGCCGCGCGCGCCGTCCTGAGTGCCTTTCAGGCTCGTCTCATCGCGACATGGTGGGAGCCGCGCCCGTCACACGCCGCGCTCGTTACAGAGCACAGCCAGCTTCGGGCAGCTCTCGTCAAGATGCAGCCCACCGACCGGCGCCTCTGGCGTGTCCTCTTCCCCGATCCTCCCGGCGAAGCTCAACACCGCATCGCTCGCCGATCCTACCCACGCCCGCCCAAGCGGATCACCCGGCAGAATCCTCGGCCCGCTCCGTCTCGCGCCGCGGCCATCCTCATGGCCGGCCGTCTCGGTCTCCACGCCCGCGAGGTGGAAGCCCGGCGGGCCCGCGCCACCCGCGAAGCCATGATCGCCTCTGCCTGGAGCCACTACGCCGAGTGGCTCATCCGGAATCCCGCGGCTCGCGCCCAGCTTGACCAGGCCCTCCCATCCATGACCCGCGACGTGGCCTCCCCTTCCGCCAGCCTGTCAAGCCCCCCGACGAGGAAACATCCGCCTCCGGCCAAGCCCCGAACGCCCCAGCCAACGTAACTTAGGCTGTCCGCACGGAACCCCCCCTTAAATAGCGTACAGCCTCCCTCCCCAACAGCCCCTATACTTCTCGCCGTGAGCGAGAAGACGA
>Ga0315285_10005349_pt1 | contig 13260 bp, 5 predicted proteins | sample YL17G09_36_MG_FD_203698 | JGI IMG/M metagenome (GOLD analysis project Ga0315285, IMG submission 203698) | Sediment microbial communities from Yellowstone Lake, YNP, Wyoming, USA - YL17G09_36 | ecosystem: Environmental > Aquatic > Freshwater > Lake > Sediment | place: USA: Wyoming | collected... | reverse complement strand
CGATGAGCGCACCGATGTCTTTATCGAAAAGCTTAAAAAGACGAAAGATAATCAAGAATTCCTCGAAAGCCTGAATAAGGGCTAAAGCCTCCTCTTTACAAACCTTCTTGATTGTGTTAAAAAGAAAAACACGCTAACTGATGATAAAAAATTGGATTCAAGACTGGCAAGATTTCCTTCAGACGTGGCTAAATTTCCTTACCAAAAGAGTCTATCGTTCCTTTGTCAAATTTGAGGCGGCCAAAGCCATTCTCGTTGATCGTTTAACTTTTGGTCGAGGCAAGTTGGTTCGGCCCTTTGTTCACTCGGGCATGGCGGCCTTGGTGATTATCGGCATGGCTTTTGCGCCGATAATTACCAATTCTTATCAGGGATTGGCTAAAAGTCCTTGGCAGGAAACGCCGCCGCCTTCAGCGGTTCTTTCGGCCGCCACCGGTGAACAGGAAATGACGACGATCATTTCCGAGAAACCCAGAGCAGAAATTATCAACTATCAAGTTCAAGTTGGCGATACTGTTTCAGGAATTGCCCAAAAATTTGGGATTTCGATTGATACGGTTCGCTGGGCCAATAATCTCCAGTCAATTTCTTCAATTAAACCCGGTCAGACTTTAAAAATCCTGCCGGTCACCGGCGTAGCTCATAAGGTCAAGAGGGGAGAGACAATTTATTCGATTGCCAAAGAATACTCAACCGATCCCCAGGGATTGGTTGATTTTCCTTTTAATTCTTTTGCCAATGATGAAACTTTTGCCTTGGCGGTTGGTCAGGAGATTATCGTTCCTGATGGGGTTATGCCCAAAACCCAGCCTTGGTCGCCCGGAGTTTATATTGTCAGAACCACCCCAGATGCGGGCACGGTGACCGCCACCGGTGTTTTTGCCTGGCCGGCCGGAGGAACGATTTCTCAACCTTTCCGTTGGTATCATCAAGGAATTGATATTGCTAATAAAAATTCGCCGCCGATTTTGGCGGCCGATGCGGGCAAGGTGGTTGTCGCTGGTTGGCCTGACAATCGGGGCTATGGTAATCGGGTGATGATTGATCATGGCAATGGCTACCAGACCCTCTACGGACATTTAGCCCGGATTAATGTTGGCGTTGGCCAGACTGTTCAAAGAGGTGATCAAATCGGGGTGATGGGCTCAACCGGACGATCTTCTGGCATTCATCTTCACTTTGAGGTTTACCACAACGGAGCTCAGATTGACCCGCTGGGGATTTTGAAGTAAAATACATTCAGAATCTGGGCTTGTAGGTAAACGGAATACCGGTACATTCGCATTGTACAATTCCGGGTTCGATTCCCGGCAAGTCCACCCTGAGCGAAGTCGAAGGGGGCCCGTAGTATACCGGTAACACGCCTCCATGGCATGGAGGAATAGGGGGTTCGATTCCCCCCGGGTCCACAGAGAGGAGGTGAAAAAATAGTTCATTTAATTATGGCTTTTCAAGATCAAACATTGAAGTGTCGGGATTGCGGCAAAGATTTTGTTTGGACCGCTCAAGAGCAGGAATTTTATCAGCAAAAAGGTTTTACTAACGCGCCGGTTCGCTGCCCTGAATGTCGTCAGGCCAAAAAGCAACAGATGGGAGCCGATAGAAAAAAGTATCCGATTACTTGTTCTTCCTGTGGCAAACAAGACGAGGTTCCTTTTGAGCCTCGGGGCGATCGGCCGGTTCTTTGCCAAGAGTGTTTTCGAAAACAGAAGACTCAATAGATTTTTCGAGATTTTTCGATTAGAGCGAGGGACTGGGAACGGCTGAAGTGGGGGTTGGCGTTGGTCCGCTAGTGGGTGTAGGCGTAATTTCTGGTTGGGCTTCTTCAGGCAATTCCAAAGGTGGCTTGATGCCCGTTGGAGCTGGTTCGGGTGGTTTTAAGCTTTCTGTAGGTTGCTCAGCCGCTTTCTCTGCCTTTTCTCCTAACTTCTTTTTGAGAGCGGTCAGTTCTTCTTGAGCTTTTTGATAATCTTGGGAATCAGCCGGAACCAGGGAAAGAGCCGTTTCCATTTCGTTGGCCGCTTTAGCAAAATCTCCTTTTTCCCGATAAGCCGCGCTCAAATTATAATGACCATTGGTAAAATCGGGTTTTATCTGAACGCTAATCTCAAATTGCCTAATCGCCTCATCCCAATTTTGTAAAGAATAATAGACACCACCCAAAGAAAGCCTTAATTGAGGATTGAAAGGGTCAAGATTAATGGCCTGTTGATAGGCAGAGATGGCCCATTGATCTGCTCCTTCGGCAAAATTGATTAAACGGCGGTAAATGAAAGCCAGATTAGACCAATTGTTGGCGCTGGTCGGGTTAAGACTGACCGCGGTTTTCGCTTCCCTGATTGATTGCTGGACCAAAGCGGAAATATTGTTTCGATCTTGATCAGTGATATCCGTTTTGCTGGCAATGGCGTTGGCCAAAGCGAGATTGACCTGAGAATAATTGAGACGAAAGGTCTCTCGATAAGGATTAAGACCAATGCTTTTAATCATTAAATTATAAGTTTGGGTTCCCTGATTTTGCCTTAAGGCCTCTAAAGACTGGTTGAAATAAAATTCGGCGGCGTAGGCGCGACCCAGGAAGAAAAAACAGAAGACTGAAAGCAGAAAACAGGGAATGGCGATAACTATCGGCAGAATTTTAGACTCTTCGGAATATTCTTTGGTTGGTAGCTCAATCGCCAGTAAAGCCAGAAGAACGAAAAGCAGCAGGAGAAGGAGAAAGTTGACGGGAATAATCTTGTCTAAAACTAAGACGAAAATAATGGCCAAATATAAACTTCCCCTAATATCTAATTCTCTTAAAATTTTTATTTCTTTAATTATTTTCCAAATAAGAAAAGCCATCGCCAGGGTGCCGATGAGGCCGACAGTGGTTAAAAGCTGGAGATAGAAATTGGCTGAAGAGGCAAATTTAAGAACCCATTGGTCACCAAAATTAATTGAGATTGGCTTGAAAGCATCGAAGGCAGTCAGAAAATTAGCCGGGCCAATTCCGAAAAGGGGTCTTATTTTTAAAGCTTCAATGGCAATCATCCAGCTGTTTTGATAGGAGAGAAGAATTGGTTTCGCCGTACTGAAAAGTTGGTAAAGAGAGGTTGCCAAACCACCCAAGATGAGTAAAGAGGCAAAGAAGTAAAAAGGTAAAGAGTGTTTGCGTTGATTCGTTTTCCAATTCGTGTAGATTCGGGTTATGGCGAGCACCAGCGAGACCGAGAGAAAACTGCCAAGAGCTAGGAGTGAGCCGGCCGGAGTGAAGAATCTTAGTCTTAACCAATCTAAACCTCTTCCAGCCGGAACAAAGGCTTCGCCCAGGCCAATGAATTGGAAAAGAGCGATTAAGCCTAACAAACTGGCACTAACTATTAAACTCTGCACTATTCGCCTTGCGCGATGTTCTTTTATATTGTTGACGATAACAAAGTAGAACAGAGTGAGGGCTAAAATCGTGCCTGTTTCTCCGGGAGCGAGTAATGCTTCGGCTTTATTAGGGGAAGAAAAAATAGTGGCTAAAATATAAGCTACCGCCAAGGCGAGAATGGGTAAATCAAAGACGGTTCTTCGAAAAGTTACTTTTTTCTCCAGAATCATTTTTATCGCCCAGGCAATTAGCAAGATAGCCACAAAGCAAGATAGCAAGATATTTTTATTGAAATCATAGAAATCAGGGGTGAGAGGAAGGAAAAAAAGAGGCAATAAACCGACTAAAACAATGATTGTCCAGTTAATAAATTTATCGATTACCTTGATCATTTTTATCTATTTTGATTATATTGCTTTTAGCCTCACCTTGTCAAGAGGCAATTGAACCTAATTTGAGGCTAAATTTCATTCAATCTTGACTCCTTCCATTTGGACCCCTTCAAACCGAAAGCTGCCGGTGCTGAAATCAACCGGCGCGGTGGTACACCACTCGGAATTACCGTTATTGCTTTCTCCCCGAATTCGGTATTGGTAAGTATGCTCGGCGGAAGTGGTGTCATCGAGGCGGGAAATGGTATTGGCAGGGTCAGTCGCCAAGAGAGTAAAATCGCCACTATCGGTTTTCTTTTCAATCCGATAACCAGTCTCCAGCCCAGTGTTGTCTTCCCATTTAACCGTCAGTTCGCCTGGCTGAGAGCCGTCGTCGATAATGCAGACCGTTGGTCGATAGAAGGTTGCCATGATAAAGTAGGCTTCTTCAGTGTTCCAATCGCCTTCTACTCCCTGATCATCCCAATATTTAATCCGCCAATAATATTTAATTCCCCATTGTAAATCTGTGCTGGTGCCGCCGTAAGTGATATCTTCGCACCGATCACCATCAGTGCAGTTAGCCATCGCTGTTCCCGAAGAGCCTGAATCCCAGAGAGTAGAACCGAATCCCGAATCATCATCAACCTGAATCCGATATTTGTTAGCGAGATCGCTTTCATCGTTAAAGATAGCCGAGAAATAAGGAGTGGTATCGGTGACATTATCCGGATTGGTGAGGTCATTAGTTAAAAGATTAGTCGGCGCGGTTGGTTTGAGATTGTAATCAAGGGTGACACTGGTTAGTTCAGGCGTGACTTGAGTATTGTTAGTGCTCAAAATGGCTCGGTATTGGATGTAGCGGTTGGCAGTTGAAGTAATGGTTGAGCCGGTATTATCAGTTAAGTAATTGGTGTTGTGTCTGAAGTCATCAAGATACATGGTGAAGCCTTCGGAGGCATCCAAAACTCTCAATCCCAGTCTGACGGTGGTGTTGCGGTCAGCCGGAGAAATATCTTTCAAATCCCAATATTCCCGTTGCCATTTGAAAACATCGGCGTTGGAGGAATAGCCGCCGGAAGGAGCCGTCCCTGACCAAGAAGAAACGGTGACCCAACCAGAAGAAATTGAAGTAACTTCTCCTTGCATAATGTAGTTGGTGCCATTGTAATTTTCCCTGACAATGGTTGTGTCGCCTTCATAAAGACCAGTGGTAGTTTCAGGCATAAATTGGTGATCTGAGGTTGAAGCTATACCACCCGGACCAGCGGTGGTGACATAATCAGCCGTAATTTGGTGAGTTCTTATTCCATACTGATAAGCCAGGCGGATTTCATCAGCGGAACGATTGGTGTTGGAGATGCGGACTTCGTCGATGACGCCAGACATTAAGCTTGTTGTTCCCCAAGGGATTCTGCCTATTTCGGCATTAGTCAGACTACTGGCGTAAACATTACTTGTACCTGAATTGTCTAGGACTCCATTAACATAGATTTTTTTACCGCCATCATAAACGAAAGCCAGGTGATACCATTCATTAGCAGATAATGTGGCATTACCGGCTAGATCATTGCTGTAAAAGCCAAAGAAGGCTTTGCCTGACCTCTCGCAAAGATGCAGACCGTTATTAGCACTGGCGGCACCATGCCCTAAAATTGCATTATCAGTTCCTTTATTGACTGAATTAAATTTAACCCAGGCCTCAACGGTGAAATTATTTTGAAAAGTTGAACCTGGCACATCGTTGATTGAAAAATAGTCATCCGTGCCATCAAAATATCTCGCCCCGCCGATTTTTCCTTGGGTAAAAGAAGTCCCTCCAAAAGAAATACTCTCGTTAAAATTTCCACTTTCGTCTCCGGCTCCTGTTTGAGAGATGTTAAAGGTAGCATTACCAGTATTGGAGGCATTGCTAAGGAAGTCCACCACGTTATAATCTGGCGTTCCAGAGGAATGAATAGTGCTTTTTATAGTCCCGCTACTGTTTTTAATAATAAAATTATCATAATAAGCGGTGATAGCAGTGGCAGTATCCACTTCATTGACTACATCTATCCAGTCAATAACTTTTCCATTCATGCCGGCAGGGATAGTGCATTTGCGGTGATACCATTTACCATAGGCATAAGATTTAATGTCAGTACCTGGATGGCAGGAGAGACTATTTTGGTCAGTCCAGGCAACTGAACGGGCGTAAGTAGTATCAGTAAATCTGATGTCAATTCCGCCAACTGCACCTAAGTTGTTTATTAGATAGACATCATATTCAAAAATATCATTGGTGGCGACAGTGGTGGCATCGTCTAGAGTTTTCCAATAAGTATAGGCAGTGCCGGCAACATTGGTTGAGTCGAATCTGATATTTTCATTGCCTTGGCCGGTATCATCTAAATGCCAAAGACCTTTAGTATTGCTGTCAGTTCTATAAATCGCCTGGTCGGTTTCACCAACATAAGTTTCGGCAATGGTCCCTTGTTTATCCGCGGCAAAATAGAAGGGGATTTTTGACTTTGCACTTAAGTCCTGACTTCCTATAGTCCTGGATATACGGTGGTCTCGGCCAGCCCGATAGGCTTCGGCAATTTCTTCAGAAGTACGGGCGACACTGGAGATTCTGACTTCGTCGATGAGGCCACTGAAATAGTAGCCAGGACCGTCGTGGCGGCCAATATCAATTGTGCCTGTTCCGTTTCCTATGGCCGTGACGGCGCCAGTATTGCATTGTGTTCCATCAATATAAACCCAAGCGGTTGTGCCAGATTGAACGCCAACTACATGATGCCATTGATTATTTGAGGGAGCGGTGCAGTTCACTGAAGTTGTTGATCCTCCCCGCCACTTTAAAGATCCGCTTTCGAAGAAAAGTTCCCATTGGGTATTAACTGGAGCTTTTTGGACAACAAACATGTTTGAACCGTAATTATCAGAGTATACCCAGACTTCGGCCGTAATATTGGTAGGTATGCTGATGGTAGGGGTGTTGATGTAATCACTACTCCCATTAAAACTCCTCGCCTTTCCAAAGAATCCTTCAGCTACAGTTGTTCCGGTTGGTGTGCCGTCATTATTATTAGTAGTTTCATCCTGAAGATAAGCTCCAGTTCCCGAAGTTTCCTCCAGATGCCAAAGACCGCGGGTGCTGGCGTCAACTAGCTGGGCTCCGACAGTGGCAATTAAAGAACCGTCTCCTTCCATTTTAATAGTAGATTCAGTATTGTCCCCAATAGGTTGAGGTGTCATCGTCGCATAGTAAATGCGGCCAACATCTTGCCAACCCGAATACCAATTTTTGTATACGCCTCCTTCTTTAATCACATAAGGTTCAGTTGCATTCCAATCATCTCCCTTTAATAAAATCCCCTGAGCCATCCGGCCATCGGTAGTAGGACTTTCTGAAGGGTTTGGATAGGTATTGGGGCTGGTATTATTAAGCTTTGTCCATGTCAATCCATCAGAAGAGGTAGCATAGAAAGTGCGGCCGTAGCTAGAGACATTGTCAGTACCCGCATACCACATTTTGTAAGTAGAACCATCTTTAATAACACTTGGCGAACTAGCACCAGTTTCATCTCCTTTTCCCGAGCTCCCTAAAGGAATCCTTCCATCCGTAGATGAGGAATCAGAATTACTGGGAATAGCATTATTGTACTTTGTCCAAGTTAACCCATCAGAAGAAGTGGCATAGTAAGTCCGCCAGTAAGTCCCATCACTGCCCGAATACCACATTTTGTAAGTAGGACCATCTTTGATAACAGCTGGCCGCCGGGTTCCTCCGTCATCACCTTTGGTATCCGTTCCCAGGGGGATTCTTCCATCGGTTGAAGAGCTGTTAGAATTACTGGGAATAGCATTATTGTACTTTGTCCAAGTTAATCCATCAGGAGAAGTGGCATAATAGATACGATAGTAAGTGCCGTCGTAACCCGAATACCACATCTTGTAAGTAGAACCATCTTTCATAACAGAACCAGCCATGGTATGATAATCATCACCTTTGGTATCCGTTCCCAGGGGGATTCTTCCATCGGTTGAAGAGCTGTCAGAATTACTGGGAATAGCATTATTGTACTTTGTCCAAGTTAATCCATCAGGAGAAGTGGCATAATAGATACGATAGTACACCCCATCTTGGCCCGAATACCACATCTTGTAACTAGAACCATCTTTGATAACAGCGGCTCTACTAACCGCATAATCATCGCCTTTAGTATCCGTTCCCAGGGGGATTCTTCCATCGGTTGAAGAGCTGTCAGAATTGGCTGGTTTGGTGTTGTTGCTCTTGATCCAAGTCTGATTATTACTGATGTTGTCAACTGTCCAGTCAAAGACAGTTTCACTTTCATTTTCGTCGTTTTTATCAAGATTTTCTATCTGGGTCTCATTGGTCGTCGGTTTCCAGGCTTCCCAGCCGTTAGGTGGTGAGCTTGTCGAACCAGTTCTGGTTTGGAATTCAATATCCGCCCCAACACCGGTGATGGGTTCAATAGAGGTAAAGGAGCGAAGAGCGATCCAATCAAGGTATAAGCTTCCAGTGCCGTTCATGTAGGCAGTGAGGGGTAGACTATTTGAAGTAACTTGGGTGGTATGAATTCCCGAGCCAGAGCTTCCATCATTGACGTAATAGATATTGGAGCTGCCGTTATTTCTTTCAATCTCGTACTGATGATAAGCTCCTAATAAAGAGGTTGAAAGCGCGGTAATAGTTTCGGCAGAAACATAGCTTCTAGCATTCCATTGTGAAGTAGCATATCTTTCGAAGATAGCAAACGGTGTATTTGAGCCTGATATAAAGCCGACCCAGTTTGATTCAACATTGGGGTGGTTTCCTCGATATCTCAAACTATAATTAACCCCATAACTCGTTTTAGAGCCAATATAACTGCCACTATTAGTTATGGTGACTACTCCGCCGCTTTCCGATACGGTTCCTGCCGAATTCCAGAGAGTGCCATTAAGTGAAGCATCATTAAAATCATCAAAAAAGACAAAAGTATTAGCGCCATTGCTTCCCGCACTCGCCCCGCCATTTCCATACCACATCCAAATCGTGGTTAAAGAGCTGGCGGGAATGGTATCCACCTCCACCCAAACAGTTGCCTCAACTCCGTCGGATTTTGTCTCAATCCAGTAGTCAAGGTTGGTGTTAACGACCGTGCCGACTTTGGCATGGCCAGAGGTATCACCAACATAATTCCTGTAGCCAACTATAAAAAGAGTTGATTCCAAAGCAGAAACAGAGAGGCCATAAGTGTCAGCCGAATTAAAAGTGGCTTCATCTCCGTAGGAAATGGTTGAGCCAGTAACAGCACCTATTTTCGCATGACCGTAGTTATCGCCACCATCATCCTTGTACCCAACGACAAAATGAGTTGAGTCCAAAGTGGCAAGAGAATTGTAATCAGTATCAGCCGAATTAAAAGTATATTCGCTTCCGTAGGTAATGGTCGTTCCAGAGACGGTGCCTATTTTCGCATGACCATAGGTATCACCACCAGAATCTCTATAGGCTACCACAAAATGAGTTGAATTTAAAACAGCAACGAAAATGTCGCCAGTACTAGCCGAATTAAAAGTGGCTTCCGCTCCATAGGAAATCGCTGTTCCCGAAACCGTGCCCACTTTCGCATGACCATTGAAATATGCTTGATCGGTGTACCCAACGACAAAATGAGTTGAGTCCAAAGTAGCAACTGAGATTTCATTAGTATTAGCCGAATTAAAAGTATATTCGCTTCCGTAGGTAATGGTCGTTCCAGAGACAGAGCCTATTTTCGTATGACCATACTCATAACCAGTACAATATTTGTACCCAACCACAAAATGAGTTGAATTTAAAGCAGCAACTACGGTGTTACTAATACAAGCTGAATTAAAAGTATATTCATTTCCGTATGAGATAGTCGAACCGGAAACAGTTCCTATCTTCGCATGACTATTGGCATCACCACCAGTATCTCTATAGGCTACCACAAAATGAGTCGAGTCCAAAGTAGCAACGAAGAAGTCGTCAGTATCAGCTGAATTAAAAGTATATTCATTTCCATAGGAGATGGTTGAGCCGGAAACCGTCCCGACTTTGGCATGGCCGTAAGTATCACCACCAGAATCTCTATAGACAACCACAGAATGAGTTGAATCTAAAGCAGCAACTACGGTGTCAGAGGTAAGATCCGAATTAAAAGTTGCCTCGCTTCCATAAGCGCTGACTCCTTGGGTATGGCTGGTAAATCTCAAATCATCAAAATCCGATTGCATGTTGGAGTCATAGTCAACATTGACTTTGGTTTGATAATTGGTAAGAGTGTTGGCGTTTTGGGTGTTGTCGATGATGACGGGTTTGAAATAGGGATAGCCGTCAAGAGTGGCGCCGGGGGTGGAGACATTGTCGGTCCACTCAAGCGAGTCCAGACTGGCAACCGTGCCGTTGCCTGAAGTTAAATCAATGGTGTCAGAAGTATAAACTCCATAAGGAAATCTCTGAGCATCCTGTTTGATTTCTTCAGCCGTGCGGGCGACATTAGAGATGCGCACTTCGTCAAAATAGGCATTGAGATAATTACCACAAGTAAGACCAGAGTTACAGTTGGCCCCAATTGTTAGGTTATTGGCGTTGGCGATGTTGACGCCTGAATCAGCAGAAATACTATCTGAGTCCTCCTCGACACCATCAATATAGACATGTTGGGAGCCACTTCTGTCCCAGACAGCGGCAATATGGTGCCAGGAATTGTCATTAACTATTGTATTTGAATATGATGAAGTTGAAGTTGATGCATTGGCAAGAACAGCGACGGCTTGTCCTGTGGAGTGAATATAAATTGCATAAAAAGGACTGTCATAAGCCTTAGCTACTAGATAACCATAGTCATTGCTAATTGTCTTAATCCACACTTCAATTGTTAAATTACTATAGTTCATATCGATGACGTCTCCCATGTAAATTTTGTCATCCGAGCCGTCAAAACTCCTGGCAGCTGCCCCGAGTTTTTGATTAGTGGTTTCGATGGTTGTTCCTGTGGCGGTTCCATGATATACATTTCCCGATGAATCACAGGCATCTTCGCCACCTGAACAGGAATCATTGGCGGTTTCGTTTATGTGCCAGAGTCCCACCGTGTGTTCATCTGCCGGCAGTTCGTGGTAAGGGGTTCTTAGTTTGGGACTGGTGCCCGAGCCTTCATCTTCAATTCGATTGGTCGTGCCGGTGAATTCCGAGGATTCGTCATGAACGACTGAGGGATCAATGGTGACCGGGTAAACAGCCAAAGCCAGCCATTGGGGGTCAGGAGTGATAATAATAGTATAAACACTTTGACCGCCGTTGTTATCAAATGTTGAAAGTTGGTTAATTTTTAATTCGACAGCCTCGCTCCGATTGCCCGCGGCGTCAACCATATAGGGTTTAGGAATATGGAAGCGATACTGACCATCAATCGGCTCGATAAAATAAGTGGTTTCTTCGCCCTCGAGGGATTGACGGGGGATGGCGTTTTTTAAAGATAAGGCGAATTTAAATTGATGATTGATGATTGATGATTGATGATTGATGATAATTTCCTCTTTGACACCTTTCTCGGTGAGCGAATATTGGAGGTCAATTCCCGGTTGAATATTCCGGTAAACCACTGTTTTATCATCCTTTTTCTCAAATTTGGTATCAGCGTTGGGTAATTCGGCCAGGGAAAATTCGGCCGAAGACTCATTTTCTTCAAATCTAACTCTTGGGCTGGATTCTTGGGCTCTATTCCCCAGATATACTTTGAAACCGTTTACAGTATTTTGATAGAGATACTGGCTGTTTTTAGGCGCAGGGTAGAGTTTTAAGTCATAGACCTCGGCATGAGATTGACTTTTGAGAAGGAGATTGTCTTTTAATTGACTGAAGATTGGCGCAAGGATTAGAAAGCCGATTAACCCCAGAGCAATTTTGTTTGTTCGAGATTGAAGATTAAATCCATTTAGTCTTATGTTTTCAGTATTTAGTATTGAGTTTTCAGTGGCCATTGCCATCGCAGGTGCCTTGACGTAGTAAATTTTATGAAGTCTATTTGTGTGAATTATTCTATTTAGCTGGAACACTCGTTTAACGCTAATGTAAGCGAATTTAGATAGCGAATGACCACGAATTTTAGCGAATGGTAGCAAATGAGCTAATAGTTTATTTTTCATTTATAACCCTCTTTATTTCGATAATCTCTTTAGCGAAGTTAATTATTATTCCCAATTTCCTACCTGAAGCTTTCAAATAGGAGAGTAACTGCGCTTTATGAATGTCTTGAATCTCTGAGACCGCCTTCAGTTCAACCAATAGTTTTTCCTCAACGTCGAAGTCGACCTGTTCATAGCCAATAATGGCGTTGTTATACCTTACAATGATTTTCTTTTCTCTTTGGAATTTTAATCCTGAGTTTTTTAGTTCAAGATACATTGCCCGTTGATAGAGACGCTCGACGAATCCAGGGCCGAGCTTCTTGTGGACATTTATTGCCAATCCAATTACTTGTTGAGTTAGGCTTTTGTAGAGTGAATATTTTTCTTGCAGACGCGGAAGCACAGAACCCTGCAACCGCGGAAGCGCAGAAGGTTTCCGTGCTTCTGTTTTTGTAGTATTCCGCGTCTCTGTGTTTGCAAGTTTTTTATTGTTCATATTAGCTTCTTATTAGCGTTCATTCGCGTTTTGGGGCTTTGCCCCAATAATCCACCAGTTAAATTGAATATCTTTGGTAAGCGATTCGTTGAGGGCGACGATAAAATAGCCATCATTCGCGCATTCGCTTTCATTCGCTTGGCATTCGCGTGTATTCGCGTGTTTAGCCTTAACATAAAGCACCTTATTTTCCGTATTCGTGGTCGCCGTCACGTAAATCAAACTTTCGCCAGTGACTTGAGGATTGTAAATCATTACTTCTTCTTCATTGGCCGGCAGGATGCCGATGCCGGCGGTGGCATTGGTCTTAATGGCCGGTGCCAGATAGCCATTCTCGTAGTAGTTGTCAAACGCCGCAATAATCGCTCCAGATTGGGTGGCGCTGTAGTCGGCTTCAATTCCCAGTTGAGCAAAGAAGGCCGAACCAGAAGCATCAATTGAAGCCACTTCCAGACCTTCTTTATTAAGCACGCTGAGCAGTTTTCCAAATCCTGATTCTTCACTCGATAAGGAGTCTCCTTTTTGTAAAGGAGACTCCTTTACAGCCTCCGAAAGGATGAGTCCGCCGGTTTTAATCCTTCCGGCTGTTAATTCTCCGGTAATCAGAACATTCCCTTGAGTATCAATCGTTACTTTACCATCAAGCATATCAATCCCGCCCCAGCCATAGGCCTGAAGCTTGAGAGTTGAGCCAGGCAGGGTTTGAATGCCGTCTTTATCAATAATGACTGTCGCGTCAACCATCAGCTGACCCGCCACTGAAGTATCGGCCAGGGAAGAAGTGCCGAGAACAGTTAAAGAATCAGTGATTTGAACATCATTTGAGGGATCGGAAATTGGCCAGGATTCGCTATCGGCGAGCAGGCCAGAATCAGTGGCTTCTG
>Ga0315285_10005348_pt1 | contig 13261 bp, 8 predicted proteins | sample YL17G09_36_MG_FD_203698 | JGI IMG/M metagenome (GOLD analysis project Ga0315285, IMG submission 203698) | Sediment microbial communities from Yellowstone Lake, YNP, Wyoming, USA - YL17G09_36 | ecosystem: Environmental > Aquatic > Freshwater > Lake > Sediment | place: USA: Wyoming | collected... | reverse complement strand
GCGAAAATGAAAAAACCCCGAAGTTCCCACCTCGAGGTCTTCCGTAGTCGCCACCTATGGCAATACGAGTCGGAAAGTGCACGATCACGACAACGGCAACAGGGAGCGGGAACAGTAAAACATCACCACGAACAATAGCAACCGGAACCACACAATGTCAGCAATTCGACCCGGAAAAAAACCTTTTCAAAGAACGGAAAAGCAACTTCACGGCCCCACCCTCTCTCAGTGCGGCGGCGTGTGTCAAGAAAAATCGACGTGAAATGACCGGAAAATCTCGTCCCCCATTCCGGCCCCGTCACGCCTGACGGCGCCGCACCAGACAGGTTTGGGGCAACAGCACCTCAACCTGCTCCTTCAGGAAGTCCGGCGCCTTGCGCCCGGAGTTGCGAATCCTCTCGTCGAGTTGCGGCAGGCTGACTCCCACCATTTCCGCCACCATCTTCTTCCACAGCCAGGTCTGAACGAAAAGGGGGTTGACGCCCTTGTCGGCGAACTGCATGCGAAAACCGTGCAACACCTCCAGGCACCGCATGCTCAAAGCCACGCGGAAAGTGGAAAGGTAGCCGTCCAGTGCATGGCCCCGCAAGCGCACGATCTGCTCCTCGTAGCGGGCCAGGAACTGCTCAGCCAGATGGAGGACGGGCGTTTCCTCCGACAGTTCTTTGAGGATCCAGCGAAAGCCCTTCTCGATGGGCTCGTCGTGGAGCGCCTGGCGCAGGACCTTCGCCGCCTCAGGCGTCAGCGAGTCGGGCAGAACGACCTTCAGTTTGCCCTTCCCCTGGCCGTGACGGCGGGAAGTTCGCCGCGTGCGTTTCTGTCTCGAAGGTGTCTGCTGTGCCATGCGCTCCCACTCCTGAGGGTAGGGCGGCCCTGTAGGTTACTATTCTAATGCCAAACACGGGTGCGATTTCAAGAGAAAACGTCGCCCAAAATGTCGCCACCCGGGCCCGCCATCGTCGCCAAGGCCGCCGATCCGCTCAGCCGTGCAGCCGCGCCAGACCCGCTCCACCCCTCGCGAGAGGGCCGGCGCCCGAGTTGGGCGGCGCCCCGACTAAGCGGAGCGACTTACTGAAGTCCAGATTCTCGAACTCCCCGAGGAAAGCGTCGGAAAGGCTGATCTTGAAGCGCGGCGCCGTCTCGACGACCACCTCCTCACCCTCCTCGCCGATCAGGCGCAGGCGCACGGGGACCTGCCCGTGGTGTCCACGCAGCAGGGCGCGCACCTGTTCCAGGCGGGCTTCGGTCACCGCAACCAGGGGGACCCCGATCTCGACGGCTCTGGTCTGGGAGCGCCGGAAATCCTCGATCCGACTCGCGCGATTGACCAGAATCTTGCCGGTCTCGTCCTCCGGGCGCTTGCTGAAACGCCCATCGAGGAAGATCACGGAATCGGCGAGCAGGATGGGGCGCGTTTCGTCCAAAGTGCGCGGGAAGAAGAGGGCCTCGAACCGCCCCTCGAAGTCCTCCATTTCCACCGACGCCATCGCCTCCCCCTTTCGGGTGAGGAACTCGCGCACCTGGGTGACGATGCCGACCATCGAGACCGGCTGGTTGTTGTCGAGATCGGCCAGCAACGCCGAAGTGGCGTTGGAAAAGGACTCGATGTCGGCGCGGTAGCGGTCCAATGGATGCCCGGACAGGAAGATGCCGGCCAATTCCTTCTCTCGCTCGAATTTCTCGCGATCCGCCCAATCCGGAATGTCGGGAAGGGGGACCGAATTGAGGTCCGAACTCGCCTGGTCCGACCCCATGATGTCAAACAGGGAGGTCTGTCCGGTTTCCCTCATTTCCCGGCGAGCAGATCCCATTTCGATGGCGTCGGCCATGACGGAGAGCAGCTGGGGACGATTCGCCCCCAGACTGTCAAACGCGCCCGCCACAATCAGACACTCAATCGCCCGCGTGTTCACGTGGCGCGTGTCGATCCGGTCACAGAACTCCTGGAAAGACGTGAAGGGCCCGCCCCTCTCTCGGACCTCGAGGAGGTGGCTTACCGGCCCATGCCCCACGTTCTTGATCGCGGCGAGACCGAAGCGGATGTGGCCGTCAACGACGGAAAAGAAATCCTGCGAGAGATTGACGTCGGGCTGGAGAACGCGAAGCCCCATCTCCCGCGCGACGCCGATGTAGACGCCCAGCTTCTCGCTCGTCCCTCCACGGATCTCGTTGGTGAGGAGAGCGGCCATGAACTCCGCCGGGTAGTGGGCCTTGAGGTAGGCGGTGCGATAGGTGGTCACGGCGTAAGCGGCGGAGTGGGACTTGTTGAACCCGTACTCGGCGAATCGCGAGATCGTGTCGAAAATCTCGTCCGCCAACCCAGCGTCAATGCCGTTGTCCGCACATCCCTTCTCGAAGGCCTCGCGCATCTTGCGCATTTCACCCGGTTTCTTCTTCCCCATGGCGCGGCGCAGAACGTCCGCCTGGCCCAGGGAAAAGCCGGCCAGTGTGCTCGCCACCCGCATCACCTGCTCCTGATAGATCATCAGACCGTACGTCTCTCTGAGGATCGCCTCCATGGCGGGATGCAGGTACTCGATCGGCTCCCGGCCGTGCTTGCGGTGGATGAAGGAATCCATGAACTGCATAGGGCCGGGGCGGTAAAGGGCGATCAGCGCCACAATGTCCTCGAAACAGGAAGGGACGGCCCTCTTGAGCATCTCGCGCATGCCGGAGGACTCGACTTGGAAGACCCCGAAGCCGTCGCCCCGCTGGAGCAGTTCGTAGGTCTTGCGATCCTCCAGACCGATCTGGGCCCAGTCGATCTCCACGCCGTGGTTTTCCCGCACGAGGCGAATGCAGTCCTCGATGATCGTGAGGTTCTTCAGCCCCAGGAGATCGATCTTGAGCAGACCCACCTCCTCCACTTCGACCATGTTGTACTGAGTGATCACCTCGCCTTTGCCCGATTGCACGTAGAGCGGGAGGGTCTCGATCAGGGGTCTCCTGGACACAACCACGCCGGCGGCGTGCATCCCCGGCTGCCGCACGGAACCCTCGATCCGCATGGCGCGGTCCAGGAGTTCCTTGATCTGGGGGTCCGAGTCATGGAGGTCGCGAAGGTCGGGCGAATCCTCCAGACTGCTTTGGATCGTGACCTTTGGGCCCTCGGGAATCATCTTGGCCACGCGGTCAACGACGTTGAGGGGCATACCCATGACCCGCCCCACGTCGCGCACCGCCGCTTTCGCCTTCATCGTGTTGAAGGTGATGATGTTGGCCACGTTCTCCTTGCCGTATCTCTCGCGCACGTAGTGGATGACTTCCTCTCGGCGCAGAGGACAGAAATCGACGTCGAAATCCGGCGCGCTCACACGGTCCAGATTCAGAAACCGGTCGAAGATCAGGCCGTGTTCGATGGGGTCGAGGTCGGTGATCCCCAGCGTGTAAGCCACCACGCTGCCCACCCCTGAACCGCGCCCCGGCCCAACGGCAATGCCTTTCTCGCGGGCGTAGCGGACGAAATCCCAAACCACCAGGAAGTACGAGATGAACCCGGTCTTGGCGATGACGTCGATCTCCGAGTTCGCCCGTTCCGTCAGCGCGGGCGTGGCCTCTCCGTACCGCCACTCGATCCCCTTGCGAACGAGTTCGCGCAGGTACGCCTCGGCGCTCTTGCCCTCCGGCGGCCTGAACTCCGGCAGCAGGTTCTGCCCCAGCTTGATCTCGGACTGACAACGTTCGGCGATGGCGACCGTGTTCTCCAGGGCGCCCGGAACGTGCCCGAACAGCCGGCTCATCTCCTGCGGGGATTTCAGATAGAACTCCTCGACGGCGAAGCGGAAACGTTTCTGCTCTTCGAGCGTCTTGCCCGTGCCGATCGCCAGCAGGAGGTCCTGGGTTTTCGCGTCCCCCGGGTGGATGTAGTGCGAGTCGTTCGTCGCCACGACGGGCAGCCCGGTGCGTCTGGCAATCTCGAGCAGTTGCTGGTTGATCGGTTTCTGCTCCGGCAAGCCGTGGTCCATCAGCTCGATGTAGAAGTGATCCGGCCCCATGATCCGGGCAAAATCGTCCGCCGCCCGCTCGGCGTCCTTTCGACGCCCCTCGCGCAGGTAATCGGAGACAACGCCCGACATGCATCCGGAGAGGGCGATGAGACCCTCCCTGCGCTCGGCCAGCAGTTCCTTGTCGATGCGGGGTTGGTAGTAAAAGCCCTCCAGATAGCCCTTGGAGACGAGGTAGCAGAGATTCTCGTACCCCGCGAAGTCCTTCGCCAGGAGGATCAGGTGCTGGCGCACGCGGCGCGCCTCGGCGGACGTGCGATCGGCAAGGGTCGTCGGCGAGAGGTAGAGCTCACAACCGATGATGGGCCGCACCTCGTATCTGGGCGCTTCCTTGTAGAAAGCCAGGGCGCCAAAAAGGTTCCCGTGGTCGGTCAGCGCGACGGCGTTCATGCCCATCTCGCGGACGCGTTCGCAAAGCGGCCCGAAATGGCTCACGCCGTCGAGGAGGCTGTACTGGCTGTGCGTGTGCAGGTGGACAAAAGGGGGCTGGGCCATCATCCGGACTCTGGCGGAAGAACTGAGGGGGCATGGCCGAGGCGGCCCTGGCGGCACGACGGTCCGTCGCCGATCCCGTGTTGCTCATCCTATGCCACTCTCCCCGGGAAGCCAACAGGAATCTGGGAATTCCGGTCCCACGGAATTCCCGCACCTGAGGGGAATCACCGAATCCCCGTTGCGACCCTCCCCTGTCTCTGCTACAAATCCATTGCTACCCAGGCCGCTTTGCCATCGAGCGGCCGGAAACGGAAAGATGCCATGAAAGCCCTCATCCTGGCGGCCGGACAAGGCCGTCGGCTCTCTCCACTGACGGACAACTGCCCGAAGTGTCTGCTTCCGCTGGGCGAAACCACCTTTATCGAGTTTCAGATTGGCATGCTGCGTCGAGCCGGAGTCGCGTCGATCGGCGTCGTCACCGGCTTCCGCGCCGACCGCGTTCGGGAAGTCTGCGGCGCCGACCTCGAGTATTTCCACAATCCCGACTTCGAGACGACGAACAGCCTCTTCTCCTTCATGCAGGCCGCCGATTTCGCCCGGGAGGGATGCCTGGTCCTGAACTCGGACGTGGTCTTCCATCCGTCGCTCCTTGATCTCGTGCTTGCCGACGCGAGGAGCAACGTTCTTCTCGTGGACTTCCATTCCCATCTCGGCGAAGAGGAGATGAAAGTGGTCTGCGACGGAGCGGGGCGAGTGGTCCGGATCTCCAAGGACATCGCGCCGTGGGATGCGGAAGGAGAGAATCTCGGTTTGGTCCGCCTGGGAGAAGAGGGCGCGTGGGCCCTCATGGACGTCGCCCATGAGGCGAGCGACAAGGGACATCGCAATCTCTGGGTCCCGCAGGGAATCGCCCGCCTCTTGGAGCGCGTTCCTTTTTACGCCGCACCGATCGGCGACCGGCCTTGGATCGAAGTGGATTACTGCCACGATCTGCGCCGGGCCCAGGAGGAGATCTATCCCCTTTGCATGAAGGCGTAAGATTGCTCCTTCGGAGCGGAGGCTTTTCGACCGAATGGAACGGGGAAGCGACGTCCTCTTACGGATGCGGGGAATCGTGAAGGATTTTTCCGGCACGCGCGCGCTTGACAACGTCGATTTCGACGTGCGGTCAGGGGAAGTGCACGCCCTGATCGGCGAGAACGGCGCCGGCAAATCCACGTTGATGAACGTCCTGGCGGGCCGCTTCGACGACTACGAGGGGCAGATCCTCTTTGCCGGGCAGGAAGTGCGAATGACCAATCCGCGCCAGGCGCGCGACATGGGAATCGCCGTCATTTACCAGGACTTGAGCGTCCTGGCCAATTTCACGGTCGCCGAGAACATCATGCTCGGCGAAGAGAAGGCCGGGCGCTGGACGCGCAAGCTTGATCGCGCCGCCATTGACGCCGGGGCGCGCGAGGTGATCGATTACCTTGGCTTCGATCTTGGTCCGAAGGAACGGGTCGAGGGACTCAGCAGGGCGCGCCAGTGTCTGGTCGAGATAGCGGGCGCGGTGCGCCGCAAGGTGAGGCTCCTTGTGTTCGACGAGCCGACGGCTTCCCTCGGCAGCGAGGAGGTGGAGAAGCTGTTCCAGGTGGTCGGGGACCTGAAGGGCCGCGGTCTTGGCATCGTCTACATTTCGCACCGTCTTGCGGAGCTGCCGCGCGTCGCCGATCGGGTCACCGTTTTGCGAGACGCGAAGACGGTGGGGACGGTGAGAATGGCCGAGCGCGAGCTCTCGGACCTCACGCGCATGATGCTTGGCCACGACCTTGCCGAAGTCTTCCCGCGCAAGACGAATCGACCGGGCCGCGTCGTGCTCAAGGTCGAAGGGCTCACTCGGCCTGGGGTTTTCGAGGACGTTTCCTTTGAACTGCGCGAGGGGGAGATTCTCGGGATCGCGGGCCTCGTGGGCTCCGGGCGGACGGAGATCGCGCGCGCCATCTTCGGGGCGGAGAAATCGGCGGGAGCCGTGCTATTCGAGGGGAAACCGGTAGGAGGGTCGGGACCTGCGCGGGGACGTTCGCCGGCTCTCTGTCGCGCGCGCGGGATCGGCATGGCGCCGGAGAACCGCAAGACGCAGGGCAACATCACCGGTCGGCCGGTCTCGGAGAACATCACGCTGGGCATTCTGGACCGGATCGCCGGTCGGCTGGGGTTTCAGGCGCCTGGCTGCGTCCTTTCCCGCGCGCGACGCGCGATGGATCGGATGCGCGTCGAGCCGCGGGATCCGGGGATTGAGATCCAATCCCTCAGCGGCGGAAACCAGCAGAAGGTCATCGTCGGCCGTTGGCTGGCGGCGGATCCCAAGGCGCTCATTTTCGACGAGCCGACCCAGGGGATCGACGTCGGCACGAAATCGCAGATGTACAGACTCATCGTCGACCTCGCTTGCGAGGGTCGCGCCATTATCCTGATTTCCTCGGAACTGATCGAGATCGCGAAACTGGCGGATCGCATTCTTGTTATCCGCGACGGCCGCGTGGTGCGCGAAATGCCCGGACCGGGAACGACCGAGGACGCCCTCTTCGCCGAGTGCGTTGGGGAGACTGCGCGCGCCAAGTAGGGCCCCGTCCGCAGAGTCTCAAGGAGCTCAGATACTGCATCCGCGGGGTTGGGCCGTCCAATGTGAACTCCCTCCGAGTCTCGGGGACGAGAATCCTCATGCATGACCCCTCCGACGGCGCAAGGAGCGCGGGCGACATCTGGCATTTCCACGGCTCGGCGCGGGAGATTCCTTGGGATTGACGCCCGTCGTTTCTTCCTTCATATTCCCCGGCAGCAGGATGGCCGCATGGTTCTTCCTCACAAGGTCCCTAAGGTTCTTCTCCTGGCTCTCCTCGCTGGATGCGTCTCTTGCACAGGTCCGATGCGTATGCGACACCATGATCCCAACCTCGTCACGCTGGACAACCCCTACGTCTCGGTCTTCCTCGACCGCCGAACGGGGGCAGTCGCATCGCTCCGCGATAAGACCCTCGCGATGGCGTACCGTCTGCCCGGAATCGCCTTTTCCATCGAGACGGACACGGGCCCGATCACGGTCGGCCCGCCTTCAGAGGTCCGCGAGGGGAGCCCGACGACAACTTTCGTTTTCGATGCGGCGGACCATCAGATTTCCCTGCACTATCGACTGGGACCGGAGGACCGTTTCATCGAGAAGTGGCTCGAGATCAGAACGGAAAACGACTCACCCCTTCTTGTGAGGGAGATCGTCCTCGAGGACGTCGCCCCGTCGGAGCCGTTCCGCGAGATCCACTATCACGACGACCAGACGATATGGGCCTGCCCCATCAACCTGTTTCTCCGCGCCGACAAGGGGGGGTGCTTCGCGGGGCTCGAGTATCCCTACTGGTCCCTGAAGATTCGCGGATCGGAAGGGTTCCGCCTGGGCTTTGCGCCGAACTGCGCGATCGCGCCCTTCGAGACTTTCGTCAGCGAAAAGTACTTCCTGGGGGTTTTCCAGAACGAAGGCATTTACCGATACTCCCACGGCCCTTATCCCGGCATGGGAGAGAACAAGCCGAAGCACGTCGCCTTTGAGAACACCGGCCTGGGGCAGCACTTCAAGAACGGCGTCATCGACACCTCGGCCGTGAAGCCCGAGGTCCTCGACTGGGGCGAAGTCTGGGCCATGCAGGAGTTCATGCGCCGCGTCCTGCCCGACGACCTGCCCCTCCCCGAGGACGGCTATTGGGCGTGGGTGAACGCCTGGTGGGCCCAGGCCTTCGATCTGAACGAGGACGTGATCGACGCGCTTAAGGAAGCGGGCGTCCACGACATCATGACGGGCCAGGTCTGGTACGGCCACGGCATGCATCCCAACCCGCCGCCGTATATCACGAACATGAACACGCGGCGCGATCCGGAATTCCGCGCGCCCGAGAGGTTCGAGAAGATCATTGCATACGCAAAGGAGCGCGGCGTCCACGTCAACAGCTTTTGCGTGCCGGGAACCGCCTTCAAGGATCGGCCCGAATGGCTCTCCATCGACGAGGACGGCAATCCCAGCCAATACCTGTTTGGCGGACAAGTCTCGTGTCCCGCGTGCGACGAATACATGGCCTTCATGCTCGAGCTTCTGGACTCCGCCATCACGCGGTATGACGCGCGCTGGTGGGGCTTCGACGGCCGCTGGATGAGTTTCTGGGAAGCGCCATACTATCGCCCCGGCGAGAAGGGCCTCGGCCCCGACCCCTGCTACGCCAAGAGTCACGGTCACGCTCCCGGGGACAACCTCTACCGCGAGTGGAAGAACATTCAGGGTTCCTTGCGGGAGCTCCGCCGCCGCCATCCGCGGCTTTGTCTGGAGCAGTACCTCGGCCTGAAGCGGGGCGGGCCGTGGGCGTTGCGCTACCTGAACGCCGATGACAACTATTTCGAGACGAACGGCGCGACCATGAACCGGTTCCAGACCTGGCACAACCAGAACGACCGATTCCGCCCCCCCTACAAGAACTACGCCGCCGTTTTCGGCCAGAATCCGAAGGAGTTTCAGTTCAACGTCCTCTCTTGCATCAGCGTGGCGAGCTACTGCCAGATAGGCCCCGGCCTCAACCAGCTGCGCGTCGCGGAAAGTCGCGAGTTCTTCAACAAGTGGCGCGCGTGGGCGGGCAAGAATCTCCCGTACCTCAAAGTCAAGCGCGATCTGTTCGATTGCCCCGGGTCTGGGCCGCTGGACGGCAACGCCCACATCATCAACGACCGAGGCTACATCTTCCTGTTTCGCGCCGACGCGGGAGCGTCCCAGGGCCCCGTTCGCGCATCCATCCCCCTGAATCGCCGGCTGGGTCTCGCTGACAATCCGAAAGGCGTCTTCAGACTGACCGAGATCCACCCGCGGGAAATGCGACCGCTGGGCGCGTACCACTACGGGGAGGAGTTCCTCTTCGACATGGTGACGGAAGAACCCGCCGTTGTCATCTCGTTGGAGCCGGCTGAACCAGGCGGGAAGGTCCCCCGCGTCGAGCTCAACCCAGACAGAAACGTGGAGATCGTGAGCGCCTTCTCTCAAGCCAAACCCGATGTGGCGTCCCTCGCGCCGGGGGCGCATGACGGGCCGGCGCCGTCCATCTCGACGGAAGGCTGGCACGGCGATCCAACCGCCGAGCCGGGAGGGAGTCGTTGAAAGTCACGCGAAGACGTTTTCTTGGAAGCGCGGCCGCGACGGCCGCCGTGGCCGCCGGTTCCGGCGCCTTCCCCGCCATTGTCCCCGCTTCGGCCCGCGGAGCGGACGGGGCGACTGCGCCGAGTGAGCGCGTTTCGGTCGGCATGATCGGCGTGGGGAATCAGGGGATGTTCCACACGCAAGCCCTGGCGGCTCGGTCGGACGCGCAGATCGTCGCTCTGTGCGATCCCCAGCGCGACCAGCGCGAGGCGGGCAGGAAACACGTCGAGGAGGTCTACGCCCAGCGGCGCAACGCCGGGTCCTTCCGAGGCATTGTCACTACGAGCGATTTTCGCGAGCTGCTCGCGCGGCCGGACGTCGACGCCGTCTTCATCGCCACGCCCGAGCACTGGCACGCCTTGACCGCCATCGCCGCGGCGCGGGCGGGCAAGGACATCTACCTTGAGAAAGCGATGACCGTGACGATTGCCGAGGGGCAAGCGTTGGCGCGCGTCGTCCGTCGCTATGGCCGCATTCTCCAGGTCGGCACGCAGCAACGATCCCAGTGGCAGTTCCGCCTGGCGTGCGAACTCGTTCGCAACGGCTGCATCGGCGCGCTCCATACGATTGTCGCCGGGCTGCCGAGCGGGTATCCCGGCCCTCCCGTCGCGGAGGAGCCCGTTCCGGAGGGTTTCGATTACGACATGTGGCTGGGACCGGCGCCGTGGAAACCGTATTCCGGCGACCGCGTGACGAATCTCAAGGGCTGGATGCTGACCTACGACTACTGCGTCGGCTTCCAGGCGGGGTGGGGCTCCCACCACCTCGACATCGCCCAATGGGGCAACGGCACGGACCATACGGGCCCCGTGGAGGTCGAGGGGCGGGGCGTCTTCCCCGAGGAAGGACTCAATGACACGCCGATGACGTGGCACACGGAGTACAAGTACGCCAACGGTGTGCGCCTGGTTTTCACCACGACGAACGAGAACCCCATGGGCATCCGCTTCGAGGGCGCCGACGGATGGGTTTTCGTCAATCGCGAGACCATTGACGCGCACGACAAGTCCCTCCTGAAAACCCGCTTCGCCCCGGGCGCCTTGCGCCTCTACCGAAGCGACAACCACCACGACGATTTCCTCGACTGCGTGCGCACGCGTAAAGAGCCCATCTGCCCCGTCGAGGTCGGACACCGCACGACCACGCTCTGCAATCTCAGCGACATCTCCATCCGCCTCGGCCGCAAGCTGCGCTGGGACCCGGATCGCGAGCGGTTCATCAACGACGACGAAGCGACCCGCCTCATGGCCCGCGCGACGCGCGCGCCTTGGCAACCATGAAAATAGGCTCGATGGAGAGCGCGCGCGTCTCAGGAGAGCCTCGACAGGAGAGAAACCCGATGACGAATCCTACGCCCCTTGCCCGCATCCTCGCCCATTTGGTCTTCACGACGACGCTGTCCGTTTCAGCGGCGTCGGCGGAAATCCCGAAGGGAGACCGCGACAAGATTCTCAAGGCGGCGCCGGGGGACGCGCCCGCCAAACCCAGGAAACCCCGCAAGGTCCTCGTCTTCTCGCGCATGGCGGAATTCAAGCACGCCTCGACGCCGTGGGGCGCCGAGGCGTTGCGGATCCTCGGCGAGAAAACGGGCGCCTACGAGCCGGTCCTGAGCGACGAGCCGGCCATGTTCGATCGCGACAACCTCTTTCAGTTCGACGCCGTGATCTTCAACAACAACTGCGACAGCGGCATTGAGGACCCGACGCGCCGGAAGAACCTGCTCGATTTCGTCCGCGGCGGGCGCGGCCTCGTCGGCATCCATTGCGCCGCTCATCCCAAGGATTGGCCCGAGTTCGTCGAAATGCTCGGCGGCTACTCCGTGAGTCATCCCTGGCAGAACGGCGACGCCGTCGTCATTCGGATCGAGGAGCCCGAACACCCCGTCGTGCGCGCCTTTGCCGGCGCGCCTCTCACGATCGTGGATGAGATCTACGAGTTCGATCAGTACGAGCGAGCGAAGCTCCGGGTTCTGATCTCGATCGACACGGCGAAAACGGACATGACGAAGCCGGGCATTGCGCGGAAAGACGGCGACTTCGCGCTCAGTTGGGTCCGCAACTGCGCCAAGGGCCGCGTGTTCTATTGCGAATTCGGACACGAACTCAACATCTATTGGGATCCCGCGATTCTGCGCCACTACCTGGCGGGCATCCAGTTCGCGCTGGGGGACCTCGAAGCGGATGCGGCGCCCCGGGTCGATCGCGAGAAGCGTTCTGGGGACGAATCCGGGGCGGGCGTGAAGAAGCCCTCGCAGAGCGGCGAGAGCGGCGCCCACTGACGGTCGGGCCGCGACCTCCCGATCGGGCTATCACGGTTCTTGCGCAGCAGGAACACATGCCGGCCCTTCTTGGGGAAGCGTCGACACACCCAGGGGTCGCTGCTGTCGCTCTGGCCTCTACGCCGTCGCGCTTCCAGCGTTTCCAAGGTGGGAGGCCGTCTCCGGCGGGCGACTCCCGCGAATGGCGGGACGTGTTCCGTCGGGCTCTCGGCGCCTCTTCCTGCCGTGAGACAGCCCGACCTATGGGATGTTGAAGATATACTTGTGCGTGGCGATGATGTCGCCGCTCGAACGCGTTCCGTTGGTCGAATCGTAGAGGAGATTGACGGCCGCTTCTCTTCCCTGGGCGACGAGCGGGTAATAGTAGGCGTAATTGGCCGGATCTCCGAAATCATTGATCAGGTCTGGTCCCGAGGCCTGAATGTAGTAGTCAACGAGTGTCGTCCCGTCCTCGGCGTAGTAGCCGCCATACACGTAGGGCTGCACGGTCCTCTCCGTGCCGTGCCAGAAGTTGAGGGAGTAGAAGGGACTCGTCGGCGCGGACGTGATGTAGGCGATTGGCGTCGTGATCTGCGACCACGTCCGCCACTCATCGAGGCCGTAGTCGATCGGGAAACCGTTGTTCTCGACGCGGTACGCTTCGAGGCCGACGCGGAGGGTCCGGATGTCGTTATAGGCGCGGCTTACCTTCGACCGCACCTGGGCCTCGAGAAAATTGGGGACCGCGATCGCCGCCAGGATGGCGATGATGGCGACGACGATGAGGAGCTCGATCAGGGTAAAGGCGCCGCCTTCGCTTTCTCGTCTTCTGCTCATCGTGATTCTCCTCTTCTCCATCCGTTCGCCCGGGTTCCCGGCTCCGATTCAGGATGAGCGTTCGGCGTTCAATATGCAAGGCCCAAACACCAAGTTCCGAGCAGCGGCTTGCAGGAGAGCGCTTTGTAGGAGAGGCTTGACTATCCCCAGTTCGTGCGCTAACCTTCGAGCACAAGCAGCGTCTTCCGGGGTGAGCCGCGTCTCCTTCGATTCCCGGGAGCGCCGCGAGGGAGGCCGTGGAACCGGAGCCGCGGGCCCTGCCCAGCCACTTCGGGGGGCTAGGGCCTCGCAGCGACAGCGGGATGGCGTCAACGGCTCGGGACCACCACGGACCTGAAAGTGGGAACGGTCGTGTGCCTCGCGCGCTCAGAAACGCGTGGCGATCGGCGGTGCCGGAGATGTCCATAGCGGATTGTTTTTTCAACGAGGACTGCGTTGAAGGGTGCGTGCGGCGCGTCGCGGACGGCGGTGTTGATCTGATCATAACCGATCCTCCCTACGGGATAGGCGGAGGCGAGCTGC
>Ga0315285_10005347_pt1 | contig 13261 bp, 9 predicted proteins | sample YL17G09_36_MG_FD_203698 | JGI IMG/M metagenome (GOLD analysis project Ga0315285, IMG submission 203698) | Sediment microbial communities from Yellowstone Lake, YNP, Wyoming, USA - YL17G09_36 | ecosystem: Environmental > Aquatic > Freshwater > Lake > Sediment | place: USA: Wyoming | collected... | reverse complement strand
GCAAGGGGTGCGACTACTGCAACAACACCGGCTACCGGGGCCGGATGGGGATTTACGAACTGATGGTCCTGGACGACCCCTTGCGCGAGCTCATCATGCGCAAGGGATCGACGGCCGTGTTGCGACACGAAGCGGTCAAGCGCGGCATGCGCACGCTGCGTGAGACCGGCTTGATGGCGATTTACGAAGGGATCACCACCCTCGATGAGGTCGTGAAGGAGACGATCATCGAGGAATAAGCGCAGAAAAGCAGAAACGCAGAAACATGTGATGACGGTGAGTTATGCCGACATTCGCCTATGAGGCCATGAATCAAGGCGGGCAGCAGGTCAAGGACGAGATCGAGGCGCTCTCCAACGAGGACGCTCTCGCCAAAATCCGCAACCTCGGCTACTTCCCGACGCGCATCCGCGAAAAGGGCGGCGCCAAGGCGAAGGCCCCCGCTCCGGGCAAGAAGAAGAAGAAAGGCCGCAGCTTCGCCTTCGGGCGGGTCAAAACCAAGGTCCTGACCCAGGTCACTCGCCAGCTTTCCACCCTGCAGGACGCCGGTTTGCCGATCCTCCGCAGCCTCAACATCCTCGAAGAGCAGCAAAGACCGGGGACGCTGAAGAATATTCTGCGCGGGGTCGCGGAGGATATCGAGGGCGGATCGACGTTGTCGGAGGCGTGTTCCAAGCACCCCAAAGCGTTCAACCGTCTATACGTGAACATGGTCGCGGCGGGAGAGACGGGCGGGGTGCTCGACGTGATCCTGCAGCGTTTGGCCGAGTTCATGGAGAAAGCGGAGAAGCTGAAGCGCAAGATCATCGGGGCGATGATCTACCCGGCCGCGGTGGTGACGTTTGCGATGGGCATCGTGGTCGGCATCATGATCGTGGTCATCCCCAAGTTCAAGGACATCTTCAAGGACTTCGACGTGACCTTACCCGCTGCGACGCAGGGGTTGATGGGGGTTTCGGACTGGGTGGTACACGGAAAGCCGCCGGGGTGGGCGGTTATCGTGTTCAGCCCGTTCGCGATTTTCTTCGTCTTCAAGCTCATCCGATCCTCCAAAGGCGGGCGGTACGTGGTGGACTTCGTGGGGCTGAAAATCCCCGTTTTCGGGACGCTGCTGCAGAAAAGCTCGGTGGCGCGATTTACGCGCACCCTGGGCACGCTCATCAGCGCGGGCGTGCCGATCCTGGAGGCGATCCTCATCACCCGTGAAACCTCCGGCAACGAGGTTTACTCGCGGGCCCTGGAGAAAGTACACGACTCCATCCGCGAGGGCGAGAGCTTCGCCGCCCCGCTGCGGTCGACCGGGGTCTGCGACGGATTGGTGACCAACATGATCGACGTCGGCGAGGAGACCGGCGAGCTCGACAAGATGCTGCTGAAGATCGCGGACAACTACGAGGAGGACATCGACGTCGCGGTGGCGAGCCTGGTCTCCCTCCTCGAGCCGCTCATGATCGTCCTCCTGGGCAGTATCGTCGGGTTCATCGTGATCGCGCTGTTCCTGCCTCTGGTCAGCCTGATCGAGTCGGTTAACAGAGGTTGAGCCGAGACGGCCAGGGAGAATGCTGAATGCGGAATGGGGAATGCGGAAAAAAATGGAGACGGAACATGGTCGGTAACGATATTCAAGATTCCGCATTCAGCATTCCGCATTCGCGGCGCGGCGGCTTCTCGCTTGTCGAGTTGCTGACCGTGATCTTCATCATCACCCTGCTCATCGGGATTCTCGTCCCGTCATTGAGTGCGGCGCGCAACGCGGCGAAAAAGATGACGACCAAGAAGGCTCTCGACTCCATCAAGGTCGGGCTGGAAATGTTCAAGAACGACAACGGGCCGGACTTCCCGCAGACCAACGGCTATCCGCCCTCGTTCGCCCATCCGCCGATTCCCGGCGCGCTGACCGTCGAGGAGGCCTCTCAGGGGCGTTTTCCGTTCATTGAATCGAAACCCGCGATCACCGGCGCCCATTGGCTGCCCGCAATGCTGATGGGGTTCGATCAATTGGGGTACATCAAGCGCAGCAACGTGCCCAGCAAGGACAACCTCCAGAAGCTGCCCTGGAAGTGGTATACGCCGGATCCGCTCAACGAAGGAAAACCGTTGCAGCCCCGTGGCGGACCGTACGCCGATACGAACGGACTGGCGGTGAAAAAGACGAAGGACTTGCCTGGGCGGCCGAACACGACGCTGTTCACGAGTTGGAACGATATTCAGGACCTGCCGGTCGTCGTGGATGCGTTTGACCAGCCGATCCTGTATTACGCGGCCAACGCCCACGGCCGGGAAACGAATATGGTCGCGGGCGAGCGGACGGTGGACAACAACTACACCGGCGGCCCGCAACAGGAAGGCCCGCCCATGTACTTCCATCAGGACAACGTCCCCTTCACGGGGAAGGCGGACTCGGCCCCGGAGCCCGGCTGGGATTTCGGCAACACGGGGGCCAAGCACGCGATCGCGCTATCCGGGGCGAACGACACGGCTAAGGACATGGTGGACAAAGTGACCTCGCAGGAGCCCGCGCATCGCGACACCTTCGCCCGCTACATCGTCGACCGGAAGATCTACAGCGCTTACGCGGCCCACCCGGACGACGCCAAGCCGACCATGCCGCTCCGGGCGGTGAACCCGGACAGCTTTCTGCTTATCAGCGCCGGCGTCGACGGGCGCTACGGTACGAATGACGATGTCTCCAACCTTCCGCCGTGGATCGACTAGACCGGGTGTCCGCCGTCCGTGGGGGCGCGAGTGCGGGATGCGAAACATGAATCGAAAAGCAACGATCCTCCGGCGAGACGCGTTCACCTTGGTGGAGATGATGGTCGTGGTGGCGATCATCGCTTTGCTTTTGGCGGCGCTGTTGCCCGCGTTCTCGGCGGTGAGGGGTCAGGCGAAACTCGCCCAGGCGAGCGCCCAGTTCAAAGCCCTCGACACCGGCATCAACGCCTTTCGCGCTGAGGCAGCCCTCGGAGGCTCCCTCCCGCCTTCTTCCAGCGATGATCCGACTCCGGGTAATCGCCAGAAGATCGCTAACCCACAGGATCCTCCCGGTACGCCGGCAATTGTCCGTGTCGCGGGCGCGCATCTGCTCGTCCAGGCGATGATCGGCGCGGATGGATTGGGCACGCCGGGGTTCCGGGATGTGTCGTCGCCGGCCAACGGAAGGTGGTCTGACGACACCCACAAGACATACGGTGCAGCGCCCGGGACATCCGGCATCTACGCTATCGATCCCGCCACGGGAAAGGAAAAGTTTCCGCGCTACGGCGGGGCCGGATACGTCGACGAGAAGATGAAGGAACGAGTGGAATCACTTCAGAAGATGGCAGACAAGGGCAGACTCCTCAACTTGCCCACCAGCACGGATACCGCCGTGAACGAAGGGATGTTCATGGATCCGTGGGACCACCCGATCCTGTACTACAAGGCCAATCCGACGAGCCTGCGGATGACCGCGAAGACCGACGCCTCCCCCCCAAAGCCGGGAATCTACTGGCAGGAGGACAACGGCATCATCACGGGCACGGACAACGGATTGTTCCCCGACGCCGGGCTCGACTTCGGCCAGGGCAAGGAGGCGAATTACTACCACAACATTCCCATCGCCACCGGGCCCGAGCCCTCGATCGCTCAGGACGCGAACTGGATGGCCACCTTCCGCGCCGATCCGCAATATGACCATTCGTTTGCCAAGTTCATTCTCGACGGGTCGGTGAAGACCCGCCCGACGCCGGTGCAAAAGGACACCTATCTGCTGATCAGCGCCGGCCCGGACTCCCGTTACGGCACCGACGACGACGTGCTTAACTGGACGCGAAAGACCGACTGAAAAGCCTAAAGTTCAAAGATCGAAGTTCAAAAGGTCAGGACAATGCAGCGCAGATGGGATATTCGTTTTTTGAACTTTGAACTTCGAACTTCGTTCTCGCAGCGGGCGCTCACTTTAGTTGAACTACTGATCGTCATCGTCGTCATCGGCATCCTGGTCAGCGCCATCCTGGTGGCCAGTTCCGGGTTTATCAACAAGGGCCGCGCCAACAATACTCAGGCGGTCCTGCAGATCGTCGCGGACGCAGCGGAGGACTTCAAACGCGAGCAAGCGGCCAAGCCCACCATCACTCGCGCTAAGCAGACGAAAAACCCGAGCTTGGGTAAACAGGATCCGGCGGTCACGAGCGTACTCTATACGGACCGCTACGGGCTTTATCCGCCGGATGAATTGGAGGTTTTCAGTTCGATCGGCCTTCCGGGGAGCACGGGCGGGATCCCGCCATCGCGGACGCTGGCGCCCGGTGGCGCCGAAGTTTCTCCACCCCCGCCGTGGGACGCGATGCGGTTCTACAAAGACGGGGTGGATGCGACGAAAGACGCACTCGAGAACCGCGACCAAGCGGCCATGATCCTGGCGATCGAGACCTTGAGCGAGTCGGCCTCCGCCATCCTCGACCGCATCCCGGACCGCAATCGCACACCGGGACCGCTCAAGGACGGCACCCCCGCGTTGTTCCTGGACCGCGTTGACCGCGCGACCGGGACGCCCAACCGCACATGGGACGCCAACGATCACCAAATCCGTCTTATCGTTGACGACTGGGGTAACCCGATCAGCTATTTCTCTGAGCGCGATTGGCAGGACCCGTCGGTGAATCTCAATTTCAAGCCGATCCAATCGAGGAATCATGACAACTGGAACCGCGCCTCGACGGAGATCATCCGGCTCAACGGCGGTCAACCGGTCATCTTCTCCTACGGGCCCAATGGCAAGGACCAGCTTACCAAGGACGTGATGGGCGCCACCGGGGCGGCGACGCTGATGGGTGACATGCACCCCGCGACGCCGGGCCCGGACGACGCGGAGTATATCATCGACAATCCATTCAACGACGACAACGTCTACTCCAACCCGGCGCTCAAGGAAAAACTGGCCAAGGGAATCAAACCGCAATGAAGTTCAAAGTTCAAAGTTCAAAGTTCAAAGAGACGCAACGCTCTCGCGGGCGCGCAAGAGGCGGAGCCCGTCTTCGAACTTCGAACTTTGAACTTCGAGCTTTTTCTCCTTCGCAGACTGCGTTCACCTTGGTCGAAATGGTCATCGTGGTGGCCGTCATCCTGCTGATCGTCGGGATCGTGCTTCCGGCGGCGAGCACCCTGTGGAAGGAGCGTCGCATCGCGGAGGCGCAGGATACCATCAGCGGGCTGCTCATGACCGCCCGGGCCCGGGCCATGCAGGACAACTTCGGCGACAGCGGCCTGTTCTTTTACCTCGACGACGCCGGCGTCCAGCGGATCGCCTCGATCACCCAGGACGCCTCCAAGGCCGCCGATCCCGCCACCCGCGACGCCTGGAGCAACGTCTTCAATGTCACGACGGAACGAAGTTACGCCCTGCCCGCGCCCATGCGCGTCGTACCGAGGTATGCGGTGTGTGAAAACAAGGACGGCAAGTCGACTTGCGACGAAAACCGCGCCGACCCGCCGAAATCGTCCGAGATCTTCAGCCTGGAGGAGCTTGCCAACAACGACTTCACGACTCTCCCCACCGGCGGCGATCAGGCGCAGCGGCACCGGAACTTCTTTTCCATGATTTATTCGAGTGGCGGTCGCTTGGTCGTCGGTCGTCATGTCTTGATTCGGGACAGGGACGATGTCGACGTTTTCAATGAGGACGATTGCGCCAACGGTCTCAAGGGCGATGTGAGCGGTCTTTGCCTTGGCGATCCGGCCGCGGTCAGGAATTATTATGATCCCAAAACCAACCAGAAAACACTGATCGACTCCGATACCAGCAATGGGGTCACGCCGATCGATTTGCTCATCGTCGACCGGGACAATGTGGCCCTCAACTTCCCCTCGGTTGACGGACTGTTGGTGTACGACGAATCGTTGTTCGGGGCGGCGGGCGACGCCAAGGACAAGCGAAAATATCTGATCGACTACGCCCAGCCCTTCTACGTCCACCGTTTGACCGGGACCGTGGTCCGCGGACCGGTGGGCGAGAACCAGGTGCCGACAACGCCATGAGATACGCGTTCATTGTCAATTGCCAATTGCCAATTGCCGATTCCAGGCGCGAACGGCCTTGTGATCCCACAGCAATTGGCAATTGGAAATCGGCAATCGGCAATTCCTGTTCCCTTCGTGCCTCCGTGCCTTCGTGCCTCCGTGCCTTCTCCTTGGTCGAGATGATGATCGCCATCGTCATCCTCGGTCTAGGATTGGTGATGGTGGCGACGATTTTCCCCGTCGCCTGGGACCGGGCGCGAACGCTCAGCGACTACACCGTCGAACAAGCGGCCTCCTCCGGTGCCCATGCGACGCTGTCGGCCTTGCTTCGCCCGGCTGGACACAGCCTCGCTCCGCGCAAAGCCCCGCTGGCCAAACCCCCGTCTGAGGAGTTGCAGCTCACGGCGGGGAGCCTCGCGGGGGATATGTTTTTCGATCCCACGTTGGCCACGCAGGCGCACCCCCAGATTCCCCCGGACCCGGAGCCTCTCAAGCAGGAATGGTACAAGGCCATTCTCGCCTATTCCGACACTTCCGTGCACGCCCTGAACGTAGAGAATATCCCTTTCATTAGCACCACAGGGCCGACGGTTACACCGGTACCCGAGAACCCATGGGACATCGAGGACCCGACCGACCTTGTCCAGAAACGGTTCGTCTACCCGGATTCGAAGGATTATCCTCATGCCGATTATCCGCGGAATCGCGGCGGGCCGTTCCTGGACGGACTCTTCTACACTCCGCAGGTCCGCGTGGGGCAGCGGCTGTACCCGCCGATGGAGGCGCCGCCGGCGCCCGGTCCGGGACTCGACCAGTGGAACGAGAAGCTGGCCACGCGGCGGTTTTGTTGGGCCGTGCTGCACCGCCTGCGAAGTCGTGTCGGTCCGGCGCCACCCGGACCGCTGGTGCAGCCGTGGCAATCCGATGAACTGGTTCGTGAGGCCGCTGAGGCCATGGGGAGCACGCGCACCTTCGACATGTACTATGTGACCTTGCGGCGTTCCAGGTCGACCAACCGCTACGCCCGGCAGGACCCCACTCCGGCGCGAATCCCCAACCCCTTTGTGTTCGATCACACGGTCGAAGCCGTCGATCCCGCGGCCATGAAGTCGGAAAACGATGTGATGTTCCCCGTCGCTTGGCGGGTGCAGGTCCAGCTTCCGAGGTCGCTCCGGTATGACACCGCCCCGCCTGACTCAGGGAGAGAGCCGACCCGAGTTCCCACGGAAATCCAGGTTCCTGCGGACGGAATCGCCGGCAACCCGGCAGCACTGTTGGTATCAATGTTCCCGTCAGGAACGATGTTCGTGGATGAGATAAAGGGTCACGTCTACCGGGTCGCCAAGCGCCGGATCGTCGATGCCAATGGTGAAATGGCCATGCTCACACTGGATCGTGAGATCGTCCAGGAAGACATCGAAATCCCTGCTGGCGATTCGCGCTGCGAAAGCTGCACGAACACCGATTGGACCAAGGACCCCGATCCCGAAGAGCGTTTGCGGACGGTGTGGGTCTTCCCACCGCCGGTGGACCGTTCACAGCCCGGCGGCGAGCAGACGCCGACCTTCGACGGCCCATCACCCGTCGTCAATATCGAGGTGGCGACGTTGAACGTTTCGCCGTCGTAGAGGGAAGAGCGAAGTTCGAAGTTCAAAGCTCGAAGATTGCAAGCGCGGTCCACGCCCTATGCCCAGACCGTACGAGCGTCCCCTTCTTTGAACTTTGAACTTCGCACTTTGAACTTGTCCCCTTGGGTCACGACGTCGAAGACCCGTCGATGTCCCGTCGAAACCGCGAGCCTCTCGAACGCTCGCCAATCGACCCACCGCCGGTCGCATCGGCGCGGTTCATGGCCTCGTTCGACCTGGCACGCGTAGACATGAAAACGCAAGGATCGGTGGGTCAGTTGGTGGCGCACCGTCGCAATCCTTGTCGGGCGTTCGGAGATCATAACGTCCATTACGCGCGCCCGGCACCGAACGTTTCACTGTTTGGGCAGCCGCGTGCCGCATTGGGCGCAGTAGACCGCCTGCTCACGGTTGATCTCGCGGCAGCGCGTGCATCGACGTGAAGGCCGGCGGGAGGATGTCGCCAGGAAAACGATGACGGCGACAATGGCCACAGTGAAAAGATGATGATCGTCCAACCCGAAGAAGGCCGAGATCAATGTGGGATCGGGCACGGTTCACCGTCCAGGGACGTCCGCCGGCCCGATGCGGGCGGCGCAAAGCAGCAGAGCGCATGATCAGACGGACTCTAGAACTCCGATCTGCTGCGCTCTGCACCAACGTGGGCCACAACCACCGCAGCCTCGCGGACCGACGGCCGCTTGGCCGTCACGGCGACTCAACCCGCCGAATCCGCTCGCCGCAGCGCCCGGGATGACGCACGTTGTTGGTTCCCCTCTTCCCATTACGGGAGGAGTTGACGCCGCCCCGGTCGCGGACGTCGAATGCCCTTATTTCCATCGTAAGTATATCACGCCGGGATCGATATGACAAGCGCCGATGCGACCCCGCGGTCCGCGGTGGGGACGAGGCTGCGGCGGGCCGCCGTGCCGCACGCGCGATTCGGCCTGCTATAATCGCCTTCGGTTCCTGCGTGGTCGGTCGTGGTCGCGTGTCGGAGGGAAGATGTCGAAGGTGATTTCGTCCAAGCAACGCTATCGGGCCTTTCGCGCCGACCCCACGCGTCGGACCGATCCGGGTGCGCCCCGGACCGATCGGCCGATACGCGACCGCGGCGTCCGCAAACACTACCTGCGGCAATACCGCAAGTGGCTCTGGCCCCATCGCGCCAGGTTGTTGACCATCCTCGTTCTTGCCCTCTTCAGCGTCGGCGCGGGAATGGTCCTGCCGCTGGCGACGCAATACATCATCGACCAGGTCCTACCCAACCCGGCGATCGACTCGGCGGCGAAGCTGCGGCGTCTGGCGCTGGTGTGCGGCGGGATGTTCGCCCTCTTGCTCTTCGTCCAGGGGATCGACACCGTCCGCTGGTACCTCATGGCCGTCCTGAACGCAAAGGTCATCTTCCGCTTGCGGCAGCGGCTGTTCGAGAGATTCCTGCGACTCCCGCTCAGCGAGCTGGCGGAGTTGAAGTCCGGTGGAATCGTGTCGCGCCTTTCGCAGGATACGGACAAGGTCACGGGCATGGTGCAGATCGCGGTCATCACCCCCGGCGTGGCCTCGATTCGGGTCATCCTGACCGTCGGCGTGTTGATCTTCCTGAGTTGGCAAATGGCTCTAATCGCCGGCCTGATGATTCCTCCGATCGTGCTCATTAACCTGCTCTACATCCAGCGCGTCCGCCCGATCTATCGCACCATGGCCGAGGAGCGCGAGCGGATCGACGCCCACGTCACGGAGACCTTCGGCGGGCTTCGCGTGGTCCGTGCCTTCCGCCGCGAACGCCGCGAAGAGCGCGATTACGCCGTCGCCCATCACACCATCATCCGAAAGAATCTTCTCGCCGAGCGGTTGCAGCTCGCGGTCAATTCGGGGTGGGGACTGCTGATTCCCGCGACGACCTTGGCCATCGTCGGCTTCGGGAGCTATCGCGTGGTCCAAGGCCATGGCACGATCGGCGACATCATCGCGTTCCAGATGTACGCCCTGATGTTGCTGCACCCGGTTTCGCTGATCGTCAACTCCTACAGCGCGACGCAACAGGCGTTGGCGGCACTGGAGCGGGTGTTCGACATTCTGGAAAGACGAGAGGAAAAACCCGACGTGCCCCACGCCGTGGACGCGCCGTACCCCATCCGCGAAATCCGTTTCGACGCAGTGAGCTTCGAGTATCGCAAGGATATCCCCGTCTTACACGAAGTATCCCTGACCGTTCCCGCGGGAAGCATCGTGGCTCTAGTGGGTCCGAGCGGCGGAGGGAAGACCACCCTCACGGACTTGGCAGCCCGCTTTCACGATCCGACGGCGGGGGCGATTCTCATTAACGGGATCGACCTGCGCAAACTTCGGCTAGCAAGCTACCGGCAACGTCTGGCCATCGTGCCCCAGGAGGTGTTTCTCTTCGACGGCACGGTACGCGAGAACATCGCCTATAGTCGGCGCAACGCCGGGGAGTCGGCCATCATCGACGCGGCCACCCGGGCCAACGCCCATGAGTTCATCGACCGACTTCCTGAAGGCTATGACACGCTCATCGGCGAACGGGGCGTGAAGCTCTCCGGCGGCCAGCGGCAGCGAATCAGCATCGCCCGCGCGATTCTGGCCGACCCGGAAATCCTCGTCCTCGACGAGGCCACCAGTAATCTCGACACGGAGAGCGAGCAGCTTATCCAGGCCTCGTTGGTCGATTTACTCTCCACCCGCACGACGTTCGTCATCGCCCATCGCCTCAGCACCGTCACTCACGCCGACATGATTGTCGTTCTCGATCAAGGGCGAATCGTGGAAATCGGAACGCACACCGAGTTGATGGGCAACGACGGCCTCTACCGCGACATGGTCGAACGCCAACACCGCTTCGCCACGTCGGCCGCGTGGTCGGTAGTGAATGGTGAAGGGTGAGTCGTGAGTGGTCGTCAAGCAGGGGCCGCTGTGCGGACCTTCGTCGAGCACCACGAGTTGTAGACGAATCGTCCCCACGCACGGGATCAAGCGTCGGGTCGATGACCCGCACTTTCGGCTTCAAAATAGAGCCGTCTGAAGGGCAATAGACGGTCGGTTCGGGCGTTCGGCAGGGAGGGGTGGTCCCACGCCGCCGTAGCGGGTGAACCCTTGCCGCGGCGAAGTGGGGGAGTCCCTTGAGGCGTACGTGCGCACGGCGTCTACGCTATGCGCTGGGGGAGGGGACCGGCCGACCCGTACCGGCGGCTGTTCCGCGCGCGGTCACGAAACCGGGCGAAGCGAAACGCCGTTGACCCGCGGCCGCAATTGCGATAAGAGGACGGCGATATGGTCAATTCGACGGACGCCAACGCTCCGGAAGACGGCGAACGACTTTGGCGCCTCGCCGGCTCTCCGCGGGTCAAAGCCTCCCGGCTTTGGGCGTGCCCTTCATTGGGCCTTTGTTTTTAGTCACCTTGAATTGGAGGGTCGCGGCATGAAAACAAGAAGAAATGAGTGGACACTCCGCTTGCTCGCCATCGTCCTGGCGTCGGGGTCGACCGCCGCGGTCCAGGGCTACCCGCCCGTGTACGTGACCGTCGTCAGTCACAACGAAGAGGGAGGTGCGGGGCGACCGGTTTATACGGCCGACCAGACCTACTATCTTCAGAATCGAAACCTCGTGAAGCTGCTGGCGGAAACGATCACGAGTCGGGGGGCCACCTACAACTTTCAATCCGATTGGAACTACCTGAAGGCCGTCGCGATGTTCGACGTGGGGAGCGTCACTACCAACACGAATGGGAAAAACATCGTCCGCTGGATGAAAGAGGACCTCGGCGTCGAGATCGACCCGCACGCCCACGAATCGCAATACAACTATGCGGATGTCGCCTACCTCATCGAACAACTGGGCGTGACCACGTCGAAGAACGTGGGCGGGTTCCTCTACGACCCGCCCGATAATCCGCAGGGATGGGAGCAGCACGCCAATGGAATCTACGGCTGGATCTATCCGACCTATTTTTGGCGGGCCGATCACTTGTGGGGTGCGGCCACGTACCTGCATCAGGGGAGTGACGACCTGTCGTCGGGCATCTGGCGGCCCAAGGACCGCTACAACTTTTATGTGAACGATCCCAACCAGCGGCTTCTATACATCGGCGGCGGTTGTGGTGGTCAACCCGGTCTTTTGCAACTTCTGGACGACATCCAAGCTGGACGAGTGCCGGCGGACGGTTTTTACACCGCCAACCTCATGATGATTCAAGACTTGATGACGCCGCAGAGCATCGCCGCTCTCGGCGCCTTTATCGACTCTCTCACGCCCTACGTCGCCGATGGTCGCGTCCGCTGGTCCACTCTATCCCAGACGGCACAGACTTGGCGCACGCAGTATGGCGCCCGTTCCTTCCGTTATAACTGTGCCGCGGCGACGACCTACACCACCGAAACCATTGAGACGTGGGTTACAGCGCCGAACGGCAATCAGCTCTACACACGGGTGATTCAGCCTGTTCCGCCGCTCTATCCGGGCCAACGTTTCCCTGCCTTAATCGCCATACCGGGCGGGACAGGCCCCGGTGCTCCGCTGGCCGACAACGCGAGGTATCGCAATTTCGCCGCAAGCGGATTTGTAGTTGTGGTGTTCAACCCCGAAGGTCGCGGTAGTGGAACACCCGGCAATCTCCTGAGCACGGGAACGGAAGACTGCAATGGTTACATTCACCAGGACGACCTGAAGGCGGTCGTGGAGTACACGGCCGCCCGGTCCAACGTGGATGCCTCGAACATCGGCGTCGAAACGGCCTCCTTCGGCATTGCCATCGGCGCGGGCGCCCTGGGGCGATACCCCGATCTCCCCGTAAAATACCTGGTGGACCAGGAGGGGCCCCACGACAACCGGGTCATCACCTTCTATGACGTGGGTCACGAAGTGGCCGTCTGCGGGCACTCGAGCACGGTGACCGACCCTTCGCCTGCGAACGTGGCCTTCTGGGCCGAACGCGAGGCCGTTCGCCACATCGGCGGATTCCGCGGCATGTACCTGCGTATGCAGGCGGAGACCGACCACGCCCAGGGGGCAGGTTATTTTCGTCACACCATCGAGATGGTGAACGCGGCCACTGCGCCGGCGCATGGGGGGACAGGCTCAGCCTGCTGGACGCGCGTTAACGGCGCCGACATCGGCAACCCGATCAATACCGTCTATCCCCTCAACGACCCCAACCAGTATCCCACCTGGGTCACCGGCAAACTGTCCGACCATCCCGGGCTCAATCTGAACTATGACCGCGAAATGTCGGCGCTTTCGTGTCCTGCCGCCTCCGCGCCGATTCCCGCCGTCTCCGAATGGGGCCTCGTCATTCTGACCATGCTGCTCATGACTGCGGGCACGATCGTCATCCGACACACTCGCTGCGCACGGGCGTGGCGGCCGGGTGCGCGGGGGACGCGGTGACATCCTCGCCGGCCATTTGCCGGCGTTTCAGCAAGGCCCGGCGCTCGGTAGTTTCTAACCGGCGGAGATTGCCCTCCACGCGATCGACCTCGTTGGCCACACCCTTGAGGAACGCGAGCACGCCCACGCCGCACGTCGCCGCCCCAATAAGAACTTGCCACCCGCTCATGCCGACGCCGTCCCTCTTGGCAACGGTTTATCGGCTGTTTGCGGGAGCGGTTTTTGCTACCGG
>Ga0315285_10005346_pt1 | contig 13261 bp, 14 predicted proteins | sample YL17G09_36_MG_FD_203698 | JGI IMG/M metagenome (GOLD analysis project Ga0315285, IMG submission 203698) | Sediment microbial communities from Yellowstone Lake, YNP, Wyoming, USA - YL17G09_36 | ecosystem: Environmental > Aquatic > Freshwater > Lake > Sediment | place: USA: Wyoming | collected... | reverse complement strand
CCAGGTTCCATAGCTTGTACCTGATACATACACATGTCCTGTTGTGGTCACAGCTATTCCCTGGCTTGAATCATCCTGTGCCCCACCCAGGAAAGTATTCCATACCAATGTACCGCTCGAGTTCAGCTTGGCTGCGAAAGCATCTTTCTTGTTAGGTGTATACATCCGGACAGGAGAACCCCATGAGATCTGACTGCTACCTGAGATAAAGACATCTTCACTTCCATCGATTGCGATAGAACTGCTCTCATCAATTCCTTTACCGCCTGCGAACGTGTACCACACCAGCTTACCCGCAGAGTCGAGCTTGGCTACATAAGCATCATACCAACCCGTGCGCGGGTTTACTGGCATCTCAGCCCACTTCCCATTCCCCTTTCCTGCCACATAAATGTTCCCTGTACCATTCGCAACTGCAATACCGGTGCTTTCCTCATCGCTGCCGCTGCCAAGAAAGGTATTCCACTGGAGCTCGCCATTGGAGTTTAGTTTGGCGACAAAACCATCTTTAATGCCCCTCCACCTCCTGAATGGTGTACCCCAGGTTGCATCACAATAACCGGTGATATAAATATTCCCGCTTCCATCCGTGGTGATATCGGTGGCATTATCGTTGCCTGTCCCTCCCAGGAACGTGTACCAGATCAGTGTACCGCTTGAATCTAATTTGGCGACAAAGGTATCGGTCAAACCTGTATAAGCCCTGACCGGAGAATTGCCCTGAGTCCAGGCTGCATTGCTGCTGCCTGCCACTATCACATTCCCACTCCCGTCCACAGCGATGCCGGCGCTGGAATCCATTGTTGTCCCCCCCAGGAAAGTGTTCCACTGCAGGGTTGGATCGATCACCAGGGGATAGGTTGGATCATATCTACCCAGGGTAAAACCAATGCTCTGCTTACCCGCGAGACAGAAAGCAGCATTGACTATTTTACGTTGTCCATTGATCTCCTGCCAGGCGAGGGGTGCGCTCTCGTTCATTTCTCCGCCCGTAAGAGCAAGACGCAGCTCTCCGTTTTCCCCGATCTGCACTGGAACGTTATAGTGGAGTCTAATGTGGTTGGGATTGGCACCTGGCTCGAGCCTGTATGTGCTTTTGATGATCCCATCTCGTGTGGATTCATATGTCAGGTTGATACCTGGCCACAAGCCATCATATGTTACCCGATTGATGACCTGTGGATGGGTGTTTGTAAATGAAGCAATTGTCGGATTCGGTTTGATTCCAGATGTGCCGATAAAGGCGATATCGAGCACATTGTTGGACCCATTAATGTGTACACTTTCTTGATCGAAGACGAGTATATGCCCTCCGGCAGTGAACTGAATAAATGAAGTCGATTCTCTCACCTGTGAAGCATGGGCGGGATTGGGGTTCAAACCCGCCATGCTCAGCAGCAGGATAAGGCTTAAGCAACAAAGGGGGGATATTGAACGAAATACCATCTTCTCTTTCATCTTTATATCCTCTGTACTCCCCTGGAAAACAAAAATACTACAAAAAAGCCAGGCAATTCTATTATAACGACATTTTTAATTTGAATATATATGGTTGTCCGGAAATCGATCAACCTTACAATATTATAAGGAGTTGTCAAAATGCTCAAGGCGAAACCGAATTTACTGGACTTTTCACGAAAACACCACCCACATCACTCATACTGGGTGGTATTTTTAATTGGTTATTGAATTAGTAATTTTTTCATCCTTCGTGATTATCGCTGATTACGAAAGTATTCGTTCGGCGCGTTTTTTCTGTCTGAATACTACGGTCGAAGCAGCAATGTTTACGACCAGTGAGATCAGGAACAGAACCATTCCAATAAAGAAAAGGACGTGATAGTGAACACTGCCGCTGGCGACTTCGCCCATCTCCGCCGCGATTGTGGCGGTCATCGTGCGCACAGGTGAGAACATGTTACGGGGTGCGATTGCCATCACCGGAGCATTGCCTGTGACCATCATGACCGTCATTGTCTCACCGATGGCGCGGCCTACACCAAGCATGACTGCCGTCAGTACGCCGGAGCGCGCGGCAGGCAAGGTGACACGCCAGATGGTCTGCCAGCGGGTTGCGCCTAAAGCCAGCGCACCCTCACGGTATGAGCGTGGTACTGCATCCAGGGCGTCTTCAGCGATGGAGACCACGGTCGGGATGGCAATTGTACCCAGGAGCAGAGAACCGGCGAGGGCTGTAAGTCCTGTTGGCAAGTTCAACCAGGTCCGTAAAAAGGGCGAAAGGACCAGGATACCCAGAAAACCAAGGACAACCGAAGGCAACCCTCCGAGCAGTTCGACCAGCGGCTTGAGGATTTCACGTGCCCAGCGGGGAGCGATCTCAGCGATGAAAATAGCCGTTCCTATGCCGAATGGTATGGCGATTACCCCCGCTCCGATCGTGACCATCAGTGAACCGGTGAGCAATGGCAGGATGCCGAAGAAATCCTCGATCGGGTACCAGCGTAGGCCGAAGAGATCTTTAAGCGGCACATCCACCAATGCAGGCATGCCCTCGCGCAGCAGGAAAAGGAAAATTAAACTGACAAATAGGATTGCCGAATAACCTGAAGTCTTTATTAGGCGGGTGATGACATATTCACGCCAGTTGAGAGATTTTTCCATTGGTACTTTCGCATCACTTCATCGGAATGAACTTTTCTCTTCAAGGATTACCCCTTGAAGGGAAGGGAGTTTGGTTGCACCGTACAGTAACTTGATGGCATCAGCCCCAAAGGATGCCTTGAGTGAGGGTTATTGTTTTATTTTAATTTTAATGGTACAAAACCCAGTTCAGTTACAATTTCTTGGGCTTGAGGTGAGAGGATCCATTCAAGATAGTCCTTGACAAATCCGGTTGGTTGACCACTTATATACATGTAAAGATCCCGGGCGATCGGGTAGCTGTTATCGTTGACCGTTACCGCAGATGGCAGTATATAAAGCTCACCTGGCTTGCGTGCAATGGCAAGTATCTTTATGTCGGGTGGGACGTAACCCAGTCCATCATAGCCGATGGAATTGGGATTCTGCCGGACTTCAGCGATGATGCCTTCCGAGGAAGGAAGCAATAATGTGTCATCAGAGAAAAAGGTCTTGTTATTTTTATCTCCCAAGCGCAGGACGGTTTCGAGAAAATATACGTGTGTGCCCGAATTGGTCTCGCGCGATAGGCGTACGATGGGTCGGTTTTCGCCGCCAACTTCTGTCCAGGTCTTGATCTTTCCGCTATAAATATCAGATATTTGTTGCAGGCTCAATTCTGATACCGGATTTTCCGGATTGACGATCACTGCAATGGCATCGCGGGCTACAACGAATTCGACCGGCTGGATCCCTTTCTCTCCTGCCAGCTTCATCTCTTCCTCTTTGATTCGGCGGGAGGCATTGGCGATATCCACCGTACCATTGATCAGGGCAGCGATACCGGTTCCCGATCCACCACCGGTCACTGAGAGGCTGACCTGCGGGTGCTCACCTTGATATTTCTCAGCCCAAGCCAGTGCCAGGTTGACCATCGTATCGGAGCCTTTATTTTCAATGTAAGCCTGGGCTTGAGGTCCTGGTGTGGATAGTGAGGCTGGAGAGCAGGCTGCTAAAAAGACCAGTGCAAGGATTATTGCATATTTCATCGCCAGAATTATAGTCGCAAATATGTTCGGATACCAACTTATCTCATATTCGATACTTTTAATTAGGGTACAATCCACACATGTCCAGCCAAAACCCGGTTTTCGCTATCCAGGATGTTATGTTCTCTTATGGGGAAAAACGGGCGCTGTCTAATATAAATATGAACATCCTGCCCAAAAAGGTAACCGCGTTGATCGGTCCTTCCGGATGTGGAAAGTCCACTTTCCTACGCTGCCTGAACCGCATGAACGATACCATTCCAGGGACACACCTGGAGGGGAAAGTCTTGCTCAATGGGGAGGATATCTACGCTCCCGAGACGAACGTGGTCAGCCTGCGTCAGCGGGTGGGAATGGTATTTCAGAAACCCAATCCCTTTCCTCAATCGATCTTTGATAACGTGGCTTTCGGCCCGCGCGTACTTGGGTTGGAGAAAAGCAAGTCTGGTTTGGAGGAGATAGTAGAGCGCAGTCTTTGCCTGGCAGCTCTATGGGATGAGGTCAAAGAGGATCTCAAGCAGGATGCCCTGGGTCTATCCCTTGGCCAGCAGCAGCGGTTGTGCATCGCACGCGTGGTTGCTGTTCATCCTGAGGTCATTCTGATGGATGAGTCTACCTCAGCGCTCGATCCTGTTGCCACCCTGCGGATCGAGGAACTGATCTCTGAATTGAAAGAGAACTATACGATCGTTATCGTTACACATAATATGCAACAGGCAGCACGGGTTTCGGATTACACTGGTCTCTTCTGGCTGGGGGAGTTGATCGAATTTGCGGCTACAAAGATCCTTTTTACCCGCCCGAAAGAAGATTTGACTGAATCGTATATTACGGGACGCATGGGTTGATCCAGGCGTCCAGAAGTATGAAATTATGGGCCAGGTTTTTGTTAGCGGCCTGGCTTATTGATTACCGTTCGAGCCAATGGAAATACGCGATAATGCTGTCAACCTGTTCATCAGAAAAATGGAAACTCGGCATGGATGTTCCGGGTTTGACGCCCTGGGGTCTTTCCAGCCATTGATGGAGAGAGAGGTCGTCATATCGTTGCATGATGCCGGTTAGATCAGGTCCGATGTCCCCTCCATCTCCGTCAACGATATGACAGGTACGACATTGGTATTTCTCGACTGCAAACTTTCCAACCGTAGCCTGATTGTTCGGGTTCATATCCTGCCCACTGGTGACCAGACCAAGAACGGCTGCGGCAAGCACGACCAGCGCGAAAATCGTAGGGATGTGTTCTTTTATATTGATATTGACCATTGAATAACAGTAATAGATTTCTTTATTTATTTGGACAAGTTTCCCCATTATACCTATATATTCGTTTTGTGACGTATTCTAAGGCTCCAGATTGACTTAAGGGCGGTTGACCTTGATCTCAACGGCAGGTTCATCCTTTTTTCTAAGATACCCGAAAAATGTTTCTTTCCTGCGAATTCCCAAGAATAACACCACATAATAGATCAGATACGCCGCCAATTCACTCAGGGAAGGATTACTGTTGTAACCGAACAATGCTTTCAACATCTCACCCAGCGGAGAGTTCTCGTTCACGATGGTGTTGATATCCCACACATGTTCGATAATTACAGGAATCCAGCCGATCTCGTTAAATTCATGTATGCTGTGTGCTATCAGCCCTGCAGCGAAAAGGATTAACAGAAAACCGGTAACCTGGAAGAAGCGGCTCAGGTCGAGGTGTATGCTGGTGGTGAAAAGTGACCATCCGAGGAGGATAGCTGTTCCCAACCCAAGAAGGGTACCTGTGGCAGCTTGTTGGACACCTGAAGTAAAAACCGCAGCGGTTAAAAATAAAGCCAGTTCGATACCCTCACGCAGCACTGCTATGAAGGCTAACCCGAAAAGGGTTCGCTTTCCACTACCTTCCGTTGCTTGATGTACACCATCTTCCAGATTGATTTTCATTGCCTGTGCCTGCCTGCTCATCCAAAAGATCATCCAGGTCAGGATACCGGTTGCCAGGAGCATGGTGATGCCCTCGAAAATTGCCTCGGTTTCACCTTCCAGACTAAGACCATAAATAGTAAGCAGAAGAGCGCTGATCAGGCTGACCGCTATTGCGCTGCATACACCATACCAGACAACGGACGTCAGGTTGGGTCGTTGTATTTTACGTAATGTACCCAGTACGATGCCTATGATCAAGGCGGCTTCTAAACCTTCGCGAAGTGATAACAGGTAACTTGACAGCATTTATTCTCTGGGATCGGAGTGGTTGAGTTGAATATAGTCTAATAATATCATATATATCAATATTATATCATTGTTGTTCATCATTAAAAAAAGAAATCCATTTTCTCTGGGAGTCCCGGTTACTTTGACCCGAGAAAATGGATTTCAATGCAATAAGAATGGGGTTCAGTAATTATTTATCGTTTTCGATTTCGATTCTGACGGTTTATGCCGTGATAAGTCGGTGCGGTGATGGCGTAGATAGTGGACAGCCGTCTATCCAGCAAGCGTGAGCGAATGCGAGCGTCTATATCGTCAACACTGTCAGAGGTGGTGATCACGGTTGGCAGTTCAGCGTTACAGCGGTAATTAAACAGCTGGTGGAGTTTCTCGCGCACCCACGGGGTCACGGATTGCGTCCCCAGGTCGTCCAGGATGAGCAGCGGAGCAGAACGTAACTCGTCAAAACGCTGGTCATACCTGACCTGGCTGCTCGGGTTGAAGGTTGCCCGCAGGTGATCGAGCAGGTCGGGAACCATGACGAACAGTGGTGGGTCACCCAACCCGGCGCGATAATTGGCGATTGCTGCTGCCAGGTGGGTTTTTCCGCAGCCGTAGGTACCCGTGAAGGTCAACCAACCCTGCGGTTTCTCAGCGTAGATGAGAGCAGCTTTGAGCGCTTTCTGAAGGGATTTAAGTTCTTCAGGAGCCATTCTTTCATCCTGCCGCTCGCTGAAGTTGCCGAAGGTTTTACTGGAGAGCAGGTCAAGGGAGGATAGTTCCGAGTGACCGGTATCATCACTGGGGCGGCGGTAGTCAGTGGCTTGAATACGTACGGCGGTTACCAGTTCCGGATCCTGCAGACGTGAGCGAATGCGGGCTTCGATCTCATCCAGTGACAGGTTGGTCGTTACTACCGTTGCCAGTTGGTTGATGTAACGATAGTTGATGATCTGGAAGAGTTTTTCCTGTGCCCAGGGGGTTGCGTTATGGGTACCGAAGTCGTCCAACACCAGCAGACGGGCACTGCGGATTTCTTCAAAGCGCTCTTCAAAGGTGATATCTTCGTTGTTGTAGGAAAAGCGCAGCATATCCAGCAGGTCCGGGACGGTCAGGAATAACGTTGGCACACCCATGCTCACGGCGAAGTTTGCAACCGAAGCTGCCAGATGGGTTTTGCCACAACCGTAACCTCCCTGAAGCAGCAACCAACCGTGTAGATTTTGGGCGTAGTTCTGTGCCTGGTTGAACGCCCGTTCAAGAGATGAAGCTTGCATCTCACCCAGCCCCATTCGTCCATGGGGTTGAAAGCTTTCAAAGGTCAGATCAGAAAGTTCGTCGAGATGGCTTAATGAAAACAACCGCTCACGCACCTGGTTCGCCACCTTCCTGCGGCGGCAAACGCAGAACTCCAACCGGCCGAAGTCCGGATGACCGAGTGGGACGTCGCGCCTCAGGTAACCTGCGCCGCCGCAGTGCGGGCAATCTGGGTCGCCAGGCAGGTCATCAATGCTCGATGAAATCGGCGAACTCACCTTCGATATACCGTCGGCGATCTTTTTCAGTGTCTCGTCCAGCTTGCTTTTTCGCATGACCTTCTTCTTTCCAACGTGTCAAGATGGCTTCAATATAGCGCCAGTTGCGTTTATTTGCTTTGACGGCGATCTCGATGGCCTCTTCAAGCCATTCTGCAGGGTGGATTTTCTCGGCATCCCGCAGGGTGTCGGCTATCATGGGCGTCAGCGGACCGATATTTTCTTCGTATAGCTTAAAAATATTTGGACGTACCGTTGGCGGCGATACTGGCTCATCATCAGGATGCCAGCCTCCACTGCGGATGGATTCGATCACGGCGCGGCCGCGTGGTGTATTGAGAAAGTAAAATGTCTTTTCATCTGCCTGGACTTCGATCAGGCTTCCGCGTTGGATGGCTTTTTCTATTGCCTCGTTCAGGTCTTCAATGCTAGGTATTTCGCTGAAATCAGAACGGCGCAGAGGACGGGCACGTCCTTCCATGTGCTCGATGCGCCACAACGCAAAGAGCGTCACCTTCAACTCACCCAGATCGTCGATCTCGTTCAATAATTGGTTGAAGAACGAATCGGGCAAGGGGGTAAAGGTCTCTCTATCTGTAAATCCTGTGAACGATGGCATTTGCAGCTTCTACATCTGAGAGATGTCCACGCGACGCGTGGCAGCGTTCTCGAATTTTGCCAGGTTGGAGCGGAAGATCAACTCTATTGTTCCAACTGGTCCATTGCGGTGTTTGGCGACCATAATCTCGGCTATGTTCTGCTTTTCCGTGTCCTTTTCGTATTGGTCAGGCCGGTAGATGAACATCACGATATCCGAATCCTGTTCGAGCGAGCCGGATTCCCTCAGGTCGGAAAGGACCGGTTTTTTATCGCTGCGTTGCTCGACAGCCCGGCTCAACTGGGCTGCTGCCAGGACAGGTACATTTAATTCACGCGCCAGGACCTTCAGGTTGCGCGTGATATATGATACTTCTTGGACCCGGTTCTCGGTCCGGACGTCGCCGCCCATCAACTGCAGATAATCCACCAGGATCAGGTCGAGGCCATACTCCATATGCAAGCGGCGGGATTTCGTCCGCAGCTGCAGCGGAGTGATTGCTGGTGTGTCATCCAGGAAGATGTGTGTATCTGAAAGGACTTCAATGGAGTGGGTGAAAAGAGGCCAATCGTCTTCGCTCAGTTTACCCGTGCGCAATTTCTGGGCATCGATGCCGGTTTCTTGCGAGATCAATCGCTGGGCGACCTGCTCATTGGACATTTCCAATGAGAAGATCGCGACGTGCTTTTTATGTTCAAGCGCTGCATTGCGGGCTACGGAAAGCAGGAATCCGGTCTTGCCCTGGCCAGGGCGACCGGCGATGATCAGCAGGTCTGAAGGTTGCAGCCCGGTGAGCAGACGATCGAGGTCTATAAAACCGGTGGGAACGCCAAATATCTCTTCGCTGCGTTGGGAACGTTCTTCGGTCTGGTCATAGACTATGCTCATGACCTGCCTGATAGGCTGGACATCATGCCGTAAGCGGCGTTCGCTGACATTGAAGACCGCCTTCTCGGCTTCGCTCATCACGTTCTCGATGCTGCTCTCCTCGGTATATGCCAATGTGGCGATCTGGTTGGCTGCGGTCAGCATCTTGCGGCGGATGGAATGTGCCTCAACCACCCGCCCGTAAGCTTCGGCGTGCATGGATGTGGGCACCTGGTTGACCAGTGCGGTCAGGTAGGCTGGACCACCAAGCTCATTCAACTGGTTCATCCTGTCCAGTTCCTCGGTGACGGTCAGCAGGTCAACCGGTGTGCGCCCCTCATGCAGGCGCGTGAACGCTTCCCAGATCCAGCGCAGGCGGTGGATGTAAAAATCATCTGCCTGCAGGAACTGGGCGACATCGTAATAAACGTCGGGGTTAATGAGTACCGCCCCTACGACTGCTTCTTCGGCTTCACGGCTGTGGGGGATGCCGGGGGTGGCCGAGGAGGGGGCGGTGAATTCTTCAGGGGGGTTGTATTCGCTCATCATTTAAGATCAGGTTTTTTTGTCTGGTTTATTTTCATCGGGCTTGTCGTTGTCCTCATCACCGGGATGTTCCACATCGAGTTTTTCAAGGAAGTCCTCGAATACGGAGAGGCGGTCAGAACTTGCTTCGGGAAGAGCAGCTCCTTCGCCGGGTGGATGAACCTGTTCCAGGTCTTTCTCCGGGATGATCCCGGCGGTATCCATGACGCCCGGATCGACCATGATCGGAATATGAGCCCGTACCGCGATGGCGATTGCATCAGAAGGACGGGCGTCGATATTAATCGTCTTGCCATCCACTTCAGCCACGATATTGCCGAAAAAGATATCCTCGCGCAAACCAACGATCTCGACCCGCCTCAGCTTGGCAGCGAATGTGTTAAAGACGTTCTTGAGCAGGTCGTGGGTCAATGGGCGCGCCATGACGATCTCCTGCAGGGCGACAGTGATGGCTTCAGCCTCGTACGGTCCAACCCAGATGGGAAGATAGCGATCGGAATCCACCTGGCGCAACACCACCACCCGCTGCGGCGACATCAGGCTGACCCGGATGCTGTCGATGACCACTTCAACCATGTCAGGCATACCAGAATTCCACTTGTCTTATTTTAGCACAAAGCATACATGGTGCAGTGACATTGTCATCTTTCTTAAAAGCGGCTATAATACCGCCTGACACGCGGGGCGTGGCGCAGTCCGGCTAGCGCGCTTGCATGGGGTGCAAGAGGTCCCGGGTTCAAATCCCGGCGCCCCGACAATTTTTCAACCCTAAAGGTCTTTCGCGGTAGATCAGTAAGCGAATTGCCCCAGTATTTGCTTAATACGCGTACTTTTTATGAAAAGGTGATCTTTGAGGTCTTTAACCATCTTTTCATATGAATCTGCCTGCCTGCGCCTGGTGAGCGTCATTCAGATGAAAATTGACGAAGAGTGTCAGGTCGGTAAAACGTATTTGCCTCATAGAGATGAGAGTGATGAAATAGTCTTATACAGTGGTGGTTTTATCAATTTTTACTTCAAAACATCGCAATATTTGGGATCTTCTCATCGTTTTTCAAGAACCTGTGATATTAGTAATTGACGTCTGCGGTGTTTCGCTTTACACTGTTCGAAAATACACATCGTCTTCCAAAAGAAAAAGTTGATCCAAGAAAAAGAAAACCGCCACTTGACTTTTATTCTAATTCAGCTATACTGAGTGCAGTATACCCGCCAAGCCTCTACCCCTTCGAGGGTAAGCTCAAATGTGGCGGGTTTTTGTTTGTGAGAGAGCGCAATGAAATATACCAAACCCGCATTATCATTTGAAAAACAGGCGCAGTTATTGCTTGATCGCGGGCTGATAGCACCGGATAAAGACGTGCTGGTTAAATGTCTGAGCACTATCAACTATTACCGTCTCAGTGCATACTGGTATCCTTTCAAACACTAGTTCAAAATATAAGCATTTATAATTATTATCAAGACTTTTAGAAATGGAGACAACATAAAGGATTCGTTTTAATCATGGTCTTTTGCCTGGTTTGATGTCCATCTTATGAGATTTAGCAGTCACAACCTTGGTTTCTTTTCTTAACAAGATTATTTTTCATAGAACGCATCGACAAGAAGGGGGTAGCAAAACTCCATATCCAAAATCTTAAAACAATAGGTTTGTTTTATTGTCCCATATACAGTAATCCATTGACCTGAGTATAAATCTACGAAGGGATATTTCATTAAGGCAATTACGCAACTGTTTCCAATCTGCATTTGGACTTGCATGTTATTCGGAATATTCAAAATCTTCCCTCGAATTTTTATTTTTTCCCATAGATGTGAATCGGTATAGACGGCTAAATCTTCCCAATAGATATCTTTATAAGGTGCTACCTTGGTGGCATGTTCTGATTTAGCAATGGCTGTCTGAGTTTTACGTATAATGTGTTCTGCTTGAGTAGCGGTTGCATTCTTTGCATTTTCAGTTTTCCTTGCCACTTTTGCTAGCGCTGTTTGGGTTGCAGGTGGCGGTGGCGGTGATGTAAAGGTTTGGGTAATTGTAGTCGTTCTGGTAGGTAAGGGTGTCTTTGTAGGGGTAAGTGTATTTATAGGTATGAGTGTCACTGTTGGTTGTGCAGCATTTGTCTGGGCAATCGCTGTTTGAATAAAACTTTCAGAAGGCCCACAGGCAGAAAGGATTAGCGTAAAGTAAACGAAAACGAGGAAAGTTGTTTTTATCATGTTACCATCCTTTCAAACTCTTATTCAATATAGAATAATTCTTAATTCTAATAAATACACTCAGATGAAGACAATAGAATGGTCCCATCTAAATCATGGTCTTTAGTCTGGCCTGTTTCTCATCATTCTTGATTTGGGATTTCTCACAAGGATTCTCCATCTTTCATCGTAGCTATGCCCAGGTTTTAATCTCCTCAATCTCCCATCCCTCTCTCAATAGATAAGACATCTCATCCTTTATATTTACAAGTCTTTGGAGTGATTTTCTTGGGTTCTTGTTTTTATTTTCTGTGAACTCAAATTATGGTTTGAATACAATAAAATTATCGAACAAAATATCCACGCCGGGCACATCGTACGCTCCCGCCATCAATCCAACATCACCTTCAGAAAAGGAAATATCGTTTCCCGTGGCTACCTGCACGTCATTGACGTAAAGGGTTAAAGAATTACCGATGCAGTCAGCGCGGATGTGATTGCTTGACGCCCCCTGCCTGATGACACCGGCGGGCTGCATTTCATCGGTAGATATCAACTGACGGTCACCGTCCTTCATCTTGCCAATCCCCGCAAAGCCATCGCTGCTGATAAGGAAATAATAAAAGTTGTGATTGTTATTAACATAACTATACTGGCAGATCAAGCCGAAATCATTATCGTCCGTGCCCGGCAGCTTTGCGGCATCCACCTCCACGCTTACATCCCCCTTAAAATATTTACCCGGGTTTGACCAATTATCTGTCTGGGTTTCATTGACATATATCCGGTAACCACCATTTACATAGTCAGTGACCTTATCCACTTCCTGTACTCTGTCCCAACCGCTCTATGGATCGGAGAAATCATCCTTGAATAAGATTGTTCGTTGTTCTGCTGCGGGATTTCCACCCCCGCTAAGCCCCTTGATAGGCAGGTCTACTTTTTGCATGATGGTTGTCAGGAATAAGAATACTCCCCCAATACACGCTCCGATAAGACTAAAAATACCCGCAATAATGGCTGCTTTTGTTTTATCCTCTTTTAACATTCTTTCTCCTGAAGGAATTACTTATGTACGTCCATCCTGTTTAGATTTTAACTAGACATGGTGAGGTGTGGAGGATTTTATCTATGCCAATCTCATTTTAATTCCCTACCCATCAGTATTGTTTGTCACATTAGTGTTTTTCAGTCAGCATCGAACTTTAAATGAATAATTTAATGTCAGGTAGAAATGTTTGACAAGGGTTCAATAGCGAATGGTCAGTTTTATCAGATTTTGAAAAACACAGATATCAGTAAACCAGGATTTTAATACCTCTATCCTGATTTCTTTATACGAGTTAATATGAAGCCTGCGATGGCCAGGATCAAGCCGAGGGCAGCCCCCATCAACTGCTTCCACCCGATCACGGGGTGAGCAGCTTTACCCAGTCCGATGTAGTCTGCTGATAAGGAGATCACCAATACCAGTATGCCAATGATCAACAAACCAATTCCCAGGTATTTTTTCACCATACTTTTCTCCTATTTTGCCCAGGTTTGCCCCAGGATCAACCCGTTGTTGTTTCCATCAGGGAGGTACATGAGCATGAATCCCTGGACGCCTTTATTCCACGATACCATGGTGGCGTTTGGCTCTGTGGAATATGTCGGTTCATTTTGTTCCCAGTTCTTGAGGGCACCTA
>Ga0315285_10005344_pt1 | contig 13262 bp, 10 predicted proteins | sample YL17G09_36_MG_FD_203698 | JGI IMG/M metagenome (GOLD analysis project Ga0315285, IMG submission 203698) | Sediment microbial communities from Yellowstone Lake, YNP, Wyoming, USA - YL17G09_36 | ecosystem: Environmental > Aquatic > Freshwater > Lake > Sediment | place: USA: Wyoming | collected... | reverse complement strand
CTGCGCGTGATCCGATACTATCAGAGACGAAACCACGTCGCCTATCTTTCACACCGCAAAACCAAACTTGCGCGACTCGCAGCGGCTAACTTTGCGCTGTAATAATAATCGCTGCCAAGAACAAGACTCCAGCGAAACTTATTGGACTGCTAAACCATTTTCTGAGGTAGAAATGGAAACAAACGAGTGCCAGAAAAACGAACAGCCAGCGTTGAAGTATATAGGCGTCTTGGGTATTAAGAGAGAATAGTTTATGAAATAGCTCGGGGATCAAGAACTGCAACAAACGAGATTGCTCATTATTACTATAATTGAACTGCAACAACAGTGAGTGATTTCCATCAAGCGTCCCATTGAACCAGGCTGGCGTGAAAAGCAACTTGCTACGCAAAGCAATCAGCGATAGAAAAAAGTAGACCGCTCCAAAGAGAATAAATTCTCGGGCCCCAAGAATTTGCTTGTCCAAATTCAATCTGTTTCCTTGCACCTGATCCTCCGTTTGTTAAAGCGAATTGACTACGTTTTGTCGATGAGGAACTCCCTCAACAATTCCTCTCCGACAAACTTGCTCGTGCCGAAATATTCTATTCTTTCTTTGTGTCGCTGTGGTACACTTGGCTATAGTCATCTGCGCGCTCTGTAACTGTTCACAAATCGTCAGTCCTTGGCTTTGATCCTGACCGGTGTGATCAAGGTATCGCCAATTACTGCCTTGCTCGCTACCTCACGCAATACGACTCCCAGTTTGTATTCGCCAACGGCAAAATCCTCAGGAATAAAGAGATCGTGCCAATCAAGCAACACCTCACCCAGGTTCCACTCCATTGTTGGATACGTATCATTTGCCGGGCGACTGGCTTGCTCAATGAGCACCCTGCCACTCAAATCGCGCAATTGCACCGCCACCTCATAATCGCCACGCGGTTTGCCGCGCGCACGCCAGTAGATTCCAACAGGCAAGCTAGTGCCAACAGCGGTCTCTCTCACCAATGGCGCGAAGCCTAGCAAGCGCATCTCTGCCATATCCACGAACAACGGTTCTCCGATTTGCAACTGACTCGCGGTGACACTCGTCTTGTTCTTTTCGACGCGCACGGTTGCTACCACCGGCTCCGTGTCGAGATTTTGATTGGTTGCGCTACAGGCTGGCAAGTATTTCCCCGTCACTGAGTCGTAGACGCTGATGGTGATTTGATAATCACCGCTGGGAATCGTGGGCGACATTCGCAGCGTGAAATTGTCTTCGACGCGCTGATCACGCTGCCATTGATCCGTCGGTGACAAGCCGGCGCGCGGTTCGTGCTCATCGTGTGCATAGACGTGCCCTTGGGCATCCTCGAGTTGCGCCTGCACGACGTATCGCGCGTGGAGGTCTTGATCGGCCCGCCACGCGATCACCGGGCACAAGCGCTGGCCGCCGCGCACCGTTTCAGTCAGCGGCAGCGTGTAAGCGAGCAACGTCATCTGATCGCCAAAGCGAATTTGCAGGCTTTGGTCGGGCGTTTTCCGTTTGGCAAGCAAATAGCTGTCTGGCTGGGCGACGATTTCAAAGTACTTCGTCGCGAACCACTGCCCCCACCCTTTTTCGTACTGCCGATACGGAAATCGGGTGGTGTCAGCAATCAAATACTCGGCTTGGCAATAATCCAGAATAGCAGGGAATTCGTAGATGCCGCGCCGTTCCGACAGATGAGGCACCAACCCGGTTTGTGCGACGACAATCGCATCGTCGGGAATCCGCGCCGCGAGCGCGTGACCGATCGCCGTATGCGCGTCCAGCGTATAGCGTCGCGCATCAAAGCGCTGCGCGAGCGGTCCCGGCGCGAGAAAATAATAGCCCAACGCGCTTGCCGTAACGACGAGCGCGGTCAACGCCATTGCGCGCTCGACCTTCACCCAGCGCGCAAGCCGTGGCAAGCCAAGCGTCATCGCGAAAAAGAGAAAGGGCAACAGCGACGCCGAGTAGTGATAATCAATCGAAAATTGCGGCGCGTAATCGCTCAGCAGCGAAATGCCCAGCGTTGGCAACGCCAACATTCCCAGCTCCGCGCCGAAGAGCGGCAGTAGCGCGAGTGGCGTCAGCAAACTCAGCACGTAGTCAGATTTGGGCAGGACGAGCAGATGCTGTAACACAAAACCGGGTCGCGTGATCAACGTAGTGACAACGTCGAAAAACGAATGTCCCAGATAATCATAGCGTCCGCGTCCGGCTGCAATGCCGAGTCCGAAATAGTAATAGTTCCCAGTTCCCAGCGGCGAGCCGCTAAAGTACGGAATGATGTACTGCAACAGCAATGCGCCCCATACCGTCCCGAACACAGTGATGCCCAACCCCAGCCGCATCTTGCGCTGCACCAACAACATGTAGAGACCCATCGCGATGACGACGAACGCCATATCCTCTTTGACCAAAAGCGTCAATCCCAAACAGACCAAGGCGGGCGCGTACCTTTGCCGCAGCACAAAAAAAGTGGCGAACGAAAACAGCGGTATCGCCAAAGCGATCTCGTGAAACTCGTACAGGTTGACCCCTTGCAAGGCGGGACACAAAAAATACGCGAGCACGACAGCCAACGCCAGTAGATTACCGACGCGCGCGCGCGCAAGCCAATAGATCGGAAACGCGGCAAGGGTGATCCCGACCGTCTGTACGACCATCAGGACAATGGGGCTGCTCCATACGGCGTACAGCGGCACGAACGCGAGCAAGATCGGAGAAAAACGCTGACTGAGCAACAGAGTCACATCGGGGAGGATAGAGGTCTGAAGCAGTCGCCCGCGCAAAGAATTCCAGATCACTTGATCGAAGATGCTCATATCGTAGCCATCGGTGTTGAAAGACAGATGGCGCAAGATGGAGAGCGCCGAAAAGGTGACGAGGTAAACCAAAGCCACCGCACAAAAAATCGCATCCGCCACGCGGCGATCCAGTTTGCCGATTGGAAAACGAACATTGCCACGCTGCACGGCTTGCAGAAGCAGAACCGTCGCGAGACTGGCTCCAAGCGACGCCAAAAGAATCAGAAGGTGAACGGATAGGTTCATGATTGCCAATTCACACTCATTCGCGGCTCCATTCTGGCTCCGGTTGACGCCGCCTCCGCCGCGTTGCGTTCCTCTACGTCACGCGCGTTTTGCCGCGCCAGAAAGAATTCCTGGCTCGCTTCTGCCGCGCGATTCAGCGAACGCAGGAGTAGTGCAAGGTTGCGATGCACGATGCTGGAAAACGGATCGAGTGCGGCAGCGCGGCGGTACGCGGTTTCCGCTTCCGCGCGCTTGCCACGCGCTTGCAGCGCGACCCCCAGATCGTTGTGCGCGTTGGGATTCGTCGGATCGATCCGCACAGCTTGGCGATACAACTCAATCGCGCGGTCGAGATCGCCGCGCGCGTGAAAGCGCCGCGCAAGTACGTACCGCGCGTCCGCATCCATCGAATCGTTGGCAACGCGCCGCTCGAGTTCCGCCACCGGCAAGTTCCACACGCCTTGAATCGGCGCGGCGTCACCCGCAACCGACGGGGGCGCGTTCGCTTCCTGGGGCAACGCTGATTCGTCTGGCGACGTTGCCCTTGGCATTGCTACTGGCGGTGGCGCGTACGGATCGGGCAGCGGCGGCATCGCCCGTCGCGCTGGCTCCGTTTGATCGAGTGCCGTCGGTGCGATTTTCTTCAGCATATCTTGCAGTGCGGCAGGCAAGGAGGACTCGGCTTGAACAACCGGCGCGCCTGTCAACTCGGAAATTTTCTGCGCGAGATCCATCATTTCGCGCTGTCTGCCATTCCAATTGATTCGCGTCCGTCGGTTGTCGCGGCTCACCGCGTTGACCAACCATACATCTACCGCGCTGGAGCCCGCAACGTACTGCACTTCGATCTTCGTCAAATCCCTGAACGCAAACACCGTCGAAGAAACCGGGATGACGAACAATGATCGGACGGATGACAATGTCCGCGTGCCGCGATCGATCGTGACCGTCGTCGTGAAAATCGCGCTAAGGAGCGACGCGCTCACAGGAACGAACGCGAAGAACAGGAACGCAATCACCGCGAGCCAGTCCATGCGCCCGCCAAAGAGCACCGGAAGCAGGAAAACCCCCGCGACCGCAAGCCAAATCAGACCGAAACCGAGACTGAGCACGCGCGAAGCGACCGCCGGACGCAGGGTCAATCGTCCGGTGCGTTCATCTTCGCGCAATTGCAACGCCGCCATTGTTCTTCTCCTCGCCTGCATTATATCACGCGTCGCGCCGCGCTTCAAGTCGTTTGCCGCGCGCAATGACAATCGGATGGGGAGTTTGACAAATCCCATCGCTTCACCTATTATGCGTCGCAGTGCAAAACCGTTCGAGCCCGATCACCCTGGCATCCACGTCGCCGCGCCGCCGCGAACTGGTCATGCTGTTCGACGCGGCGTTTCAATTTGTCGCCGCCGAGATTGACGAATTACCGCGCGCAAACGAATCGCCGGAAGAACTCGTGCGCCGACTCAGCCGCGCCAAAGCCGAAATCGGCGCGCGCAACGCGCCACGTCCTGACGCCGTGGTCGTCGGCGCGGACACGATTGTCTGGCTCGACCAGACGATCATCGGCAAACCGAAAGATTCTGCCGATGCGACGCGGATGCTGAAAGTTTTGCGCGCGCGTCCGCACGTCGTCTACTCCGGCGTCACCGTGAAACAGGGCGACCGCACGCTGACCCAGGTCGCGACGACGACCGTCTGGATGCGCGATTATTCTGATGATGAAATCGCGGCATACGTTGCGACCGGCGATCCGCTGGACAAAGCCGCGGCGTACGCGATTCAGCACAATCATTTTCGCCCGGTCGCGCGCATTGACGGCTGTCACGCGAACGTGATGGGTTTGCCGTTGTGTCATTCGTATCGCGCGTTGAAAGTATTCGGTGTCGTGTTTTCTGAACCAGATCGCGCGTGTCAAGCGCATTTGGGAATCGTGTGCCCGGTCGCGCGCTTTGTTTTGAACCAAGATATTTCACCAACCACATAGCAAGGGAGCAGGGCCGCAGGGGAGCGAGGGAGAATTTTCTCCCCTGCTCCCCCGCCCCTCTGCTCCCCGGCTAGACTTGTAGCGAATGGACATCCTTTCCTCCCTCAACCCCGCGCAGCGCGAAGCCGTTACCACCGTCAAGGGTCCCATCCTCGTTCTCGCTGGACCGGGGAGCGGCAAGACGCGCGTCCTGACGCATCGCGTTGCGTACTTGATTCGCGAATGCCGCGTCGCGCCGTTCAACATTCTCGCGGTTACGTTCACGAACAAAGCCGCGCGCGAAATGCGCGAACGCTTGATGCAACTCGTCGGCGAAGCGAACCTCAACGATTTGACGATTGGCACCTTTCACGCGACCTGCGCGCGCTTTTTGCGCCGCGACGGCGAACGCGTCGGCTTGGGGCGCGGCTTTGTCATTTACGACGAAGACGATCAAGCCGTGCTGATCAAGCAAGTCCTCAAGGAACTCAACCTCGACGACAAAATCTATCGCCCGGGCGCGGTGCTGGGCGCCATCGGCAAAGCGAAGAACGATTTGATTCCGCCCGACCAGTACATCCCGCCCTCGTACTGGCACGAAGCCGTCGGGCGCGCGTACACTCGCTATCAGCAATTGCTGCTCGAAAACAATGCCGCCGATTTCGACGATTTGATTATGGCGACCGTCCATCTGCTCCGCGAGAACCGAGATGTGTTAGAACGATACCAAGATCGTTTTACATACTTGCACGTGGACGAATTTCAAGATACGAATGTGGCGCAGTACGTCTTGATGAAACTGCTCGCGGACAAGTATCAAAATCTGTTTTGCGTCGGGGACGAGGATCAAAGTATCTATGGCTGGCGCGGCGCGGACTATCGCAACGTCCTCCGCTTCAGCCAGGATTTCCTCAACGCGCAAGTCAAACTCCTGGAACAAAATTACCGTTCGACGCAGACGATTCTCGACGTCGCGCAAGCGATCATTCGCAAAAACCCATCGCGCCACGCAAAACAATTGTGGACGGAAAACACCCAGGGCATCCCGCTTACGCTCTTTGAAGCATACGATCAGGACGAAGAAGCCGCGTTCGTCGCGGACGAAATCACGCGGCTGACGAAACGGGGTTATCGCCAGTGCGAGATCGCGGTGTTTTATCGCACCAACGCCCAGTCGCGCGCGATTGAGGACGCGTTCGTGCGGCGCGGGATGCCGTACCAACTCGTCGGCGCGACGCGCTTTTATCAACGCCGCGAAGTGAAAGACCTGCTCGCCTATCTGCGGCTGATTTACAATCCCAACGACAGCGTCGCGTTCAATCGCATCCTTAACGTCCCGCCGCGCGGCATCGGCAAAAATACCGTGGACAATCTCGCCCGCTGGGCGGAGAAACTGCGCGTGTCGCCGTGCGCGTTGCTGCAAATGTTGAAAGCGCAGACGCAGGACGGAAGACCGACGACGGACGATGGACAATCTCGGTCATCCGACGTCCGTCTTCCGTCACTTGCCGATGACGCGTTCGACGCGCGTTCGCGCAAAGCGCTCGTCGCGTTTGTGAATCTGATTGACGAATTCATCGCCGCGCGCTCAGAAAAGCAACTCGCCGAGTTGTTGGGGCGCGTGGTGCTTAAGACCGGGTACGAACCGTACCTCCGCGACGGCTCGGCAGAAGGCGAAGATCGCTGGGGGAACGTCGTCGAGTTGGAGCGCGTGACGAGCAAGTACACGAGCGCGGCGGCAGACGTGACGCTCATGCAATTTCTCGAAGAGGTCGCGCTCGTCGCGGACGTGGATACGATGCGCGAGGATGTGAACGCGCCGACGTTGATGACGCTGCACACCGCGAAAGGTTTGGAATTCGGCGTCGTCTTCATCGTCGGTTTGGAAGAGGGCTTGTTTCCACATGCGCGCTCCTTTGAAGACCCCGCGCAAATGGAAGAGGAACGCCGCTTGTGCTACGTCGGCATCACGCGCGCGCGCGAAAAATTGTACCTCGTCCGCGCGTTCCGCCGCGCGTTCTATGGCAGTTCGGAACCCGGCGAGCCGTCGCGGTATCTGGCGGACATCCCGCGCGAGTTGATTCAGACTAGTCAACAACATTCATCGGTCAACGGCAACCACCGGTCGGCGGTCAGCGGTCGTCGGTCGCAGCGCGCGCGCGATGATCTTGACCTTGACGACGAAGAAGAGAAAGATGAACGTTTATCGCGTCGCCAGCCATCCGCCGTTCGCCACGCAGAGCGGCCCTCCGCCATCCGCCAGACGCAATTCCGTGCGGGCGACAAAGTTCATCACGCGGCGTTCGGCGATGGGGTCGTCGTCTCCAGCAAAATGATTGGCGCGGATGAAGAGGTTGAAATCGCGTTCGTGGGCAAAGGGGTCAAACGCCTGATCGCGCGCTATGCCGGACTGGAAAAGAAATAATTCTCTCCACTCGGCACGCGTCACCTCTCCGCAAAGCGATCCATCAACTCGCGCACAAACGTCATCCCCTCAAAATAATCCGCGAGGCGAATGTTTTCGTTCGGCGCGTGCCCGCGCGAATCGTGCCAGCCGCACCCCGCGCTGACGGCAGGAATCCCCAATGCTTGACACAACGGATACATCGGTCCGCTGCCTGCCATCGTCGGATAGACGATGGGCGCGCGGTTGTAAACGCTCTTCGCCGCGTCAATCGCCGCGCGCACGATCATCGAATCGAGCGGCGAGCGCGCGACCTCTTCCCCGGTCTCCGTCAATTTTACTTCGATGTCGGCAAAACCGCGCCGCGCGAGATGCTGTTTCAGCAAATCGACCACCAAATCGGGTGAAAGATTCGGGACGAGCCGAAAATCAATTTTCGCGAACGCGTGGTTCGGCAAGACCGTTTTCGATCCTGCGCCGACGTAACCGGAGTATAAACCACAAATCGTGCAGGTCGGCTCGTACAAATATTTCTTCAACAGTTCGATGCCGGTGAGATTGCGAATGAACGACGAAATATTCAAATCGGCTTTGAAGTTTTCTTCGTCGAACGGAATCGTTTTGAGCGCGTCCATCTCGGCATCGGTCGGCGCACGGACGTGCTTCATCAGATCGTCAACCAGAATGTTGTCGTCCGCGTCTTTGAGTGTCGCGAGCGCCCAGGTGAGCCGCCACGCGGGATCAGTCACAATCGCCGCCATCGCAGAATGTAAATCGCGTTTCGCGCCGCGCGCGTGCAGTTCGACGTAGACGATTCCTTTGACGCCGCACGAAATCACCGGGCGTTCGCTCACGTCTTTGTAACCGGCTTCCCACAGACAACCCTCCGCACCTTCGAGCAGCGCGCGATTTTCTTCGACGAATCGCGGTAAGTGAATACTGCCGATTTCTTCTTCACCCTCGACGACGAACTTGATTTTCAGCGGCAGCGCGCCAACCGCGGCGAGGTACGCTTCGACCGCGTGGATGCGGCACATCAGGTTGCCTTTGTTGTCCGCGACGCCGCGGGCGAACAATTTGCCATCGCGAATTGCCGCGTCCCAGGGACCGCTTTCCCACAGTTCGAGCGGCTCGGGCGGCTGAACGTCGTAGTGATTGTAAATCAGCAACGTCCGTCCTGTGCCTGTCGAAGGAGCGCTGCCGATTTCGGCGTACACAACCGGCGCGCCCCCTTCCACCGGGATAATTCGCGCGCGCGCGCCGAGTTTCTGCAAACGCGCCAACACCTTATCCGCCATCTCGGATATCCCCCAGTTCTGCGCGGCGACGCTCGGCTGACGGCAAAAGTCTTGCAGTTCCGCGATGAAGCGCTCGCGGTTTGCGTTGACGTACTCTTGGAATTTATCCATTGGTGAATTCCCTTTATTGTTTTGATTGGGCGTATTTCTATTTGTTCGCTGCGGCAAAGCGTTCGCCTTGTTTGATGCGTTTACCAATCGGCGGATGCGAGTACAGCACAAGTTCGACCCACCGTTCGGGCTCGACCTCTGCGAGATTTTGATTTGCCAGTTTTTCCATCGCGCCGATGAACGCGGGCGCGTTGCGCGTCGCTTGCAGCGCGTACGCGTCGGCGAGCGCTTCGCGCCAGCGCGAGAACGCGTTGCCCAGCGGCAGTGTGATCGCGCCGAACGCGCCGAGCGCGAGCGCGAAGAGCGGCATCGCGGCAAGGTCGGCAATGCTTTCGTACCCCAGCCGCGCGACGCTCGCGCGCAAGAACAGATCGGCGATGAAAAAGCCCGCGAGTGTCAGCGCGATTTCGACGACGAGCCCCCAGGCGATGTCGCGGTGGACGTGATGCCCCAGTTCGTGCGCGAGAATCGTTTCGATCTCGTCATGCGAATATTTTTCGTACAGCGTGTCGCCAAGCACGATGCGGCGCGTGTTCCCCAAGCCCATCAGCGCTGCGTTCGCCGCCGTCGTTTTCTCCGACAGCATCATCGTAAAGACGCCGCGCACGCGCGTGCCGGCGCGTTCTGCGAGCGCGCTCAAGCGCGCGACCAGTTCCGCGTCCTCGAGCGGCTTGAATTTGAAAAAGATCGGCAAGATCAGCACGGGCGCGAGATTTGCGAGCAGGACGTTGAACACGAGCATAAACGCGCTCGCCCATAACCACCATGTCGCGGGTGTTGCTCGCAAGACTGCATAGATCACTTCGATCACCACGCCGCCCAGCGCGATGCCGAGCGCGCCGCCTTTCAACTCGTCGGCGAACCATGCGCGGCGCGTTTGCGTGGAGAGTCCGTAGCGATGCGGCAGCACAAAGCCGCCGTAGTACGAGAGCGGAAAGAACATCACCCCGTACGCGATCAACGCGACGGCAAAGTAGAGAAACGTGGCGAGCCAGATAGCCTGCCCTGCCGAAGGTGGCGAAGGGTCGCGCGTGATCGCGAAGACGATTTGCTTGAGCCACACGTTCAGCCCGACGGCGAGCACGGCGACGAGCGCGAGCGCGGTCAGTGCGAGTTCGAGCGCGAGCAGGCGATGGCGGAGGCGCGCGTATTCTTTGGCTTGGCGTTGGCGGGCAGGATCAATTGGCATGAAAAATCAGTCAACAGTCAACAGTGGTCAGTCGTCAGTGAGATGAAGCGCGCGAGTGATTGGGCGTTTATGGTTGCGCTTGTTGAAGACAATGATTTTCTTCCAGTCAATTTCATTATCCGCTGTGCAGTAGTAGTTGATGAATTGGAGTGTTAGCCTGTTTCGCGCGTAGGCAAATTCGTCCTCGTACACGAATTTTTGAAGCATTTTGCCACGGCGTCTGAGATGAAGCGCGCCCACGCAAAAGGCGGTGTCTTTGAATGCGTCCCACCACCAATCTTCAAAACCGGCGAGGTACGCCTCGATCAGTCTCGTCACAACCTTATCGGCGCTCTCGTGTTCCGGCGACCAGAGACCATTCGGAACATTGGCAGTGATGTCGTCAAGTTCAAGTGAGTGTAACCTTTCGGCGCGCTGCTGATAAAAGTTCTTCACCAATTGGCGTACTGATTTTTCTGGCATCTTGGTTTTCATCGTGTCTCCTAGACGAATTGCTCATGTCAGTTTGGCGAATTTGGCGTCAATCTCTGGGCGTAAAGCAATTCCAACTTGTTCAAAAACATCCAATAATTCTTCGTATGTGTTGCGCCCTCCGAGAAAGTTCCAGAATTCTTCGGCAACCAGGATTTCGTTTTTGAGGTCGAGCATTCCTTGCAATGTCCAACGTTGGTACGGTTCAGGTTCGTACGGGTTATATGGAATTGCAAGCAACGTGCGAACTTTTGCTTTGGGGTCCAATGCTCCGCGTATGGCAATCCACTCCAACAACATCCTCTTAAACTCTTTGAATTCTCCAACGTTAGGTTTTGCTGTCTTGAGATCAAAGTAATATTCGACGCCTTCGTGTGATTCAACGAACAAGTCAATGCGTGGACGTTTGACTTTTTGCATCGCGCCTGATTGTGCTATGGCAAGAATACGTTTTGTTTCCGCCGCTTTATCAGGCGTGATCCGCCCAGTAGTCAAGTCGTCCATCAATGATTGGATCAGCCGTTGTGCTTCTCGGCTAATTGTATCGTTGAATTCCTTATATTGGCTTGCCGCCCGTTTGAAGTTTGGAGAGGCAATAATAGCCGCGGTTTGTTCAAAGACCGATGCCCCAAGAGTGGTATTGATGGACTGAATGAATGAGAAAAGCGCCATACGATCTTTGCCAAGTAGCCGCGTATGGAAAGGCATCGTGTTGGGTTCTGGGTTGTAGTCAGCTAACTTCCGCCGAATTTGCCCTGTCAATAGTTCGGCGATCTCTTTAACCTGCCGTTTTGAAAGAGGCATTGTCTTCGTCCTTCATCATCCTGAAGATCGTCTCTTGATACGGATCGTCGCCTTGCTCTGTGCGCTTCGTCACTGCGCGATGAAACTGTTCTGCAATTTTCATTCCGCTTCGCCGCGCGATTTCGGGGTAAAGTTTGAGGCGGTCGTTCGCGACGACAAAAATCTTGGCGTCATCGCGTAACGCAGGCAAGACATTCCGAAAGACCGCCGCAATATCCTCGATGTATTGTTGTTGCGCTTGACGCCCCTTGCCGCTCCGTTTAGGTCCAATCTCTAGTTGGTCATTGCGCGGAATGCCAAAAAGCTCGTAGGCGTAGATGTGCTGGTCGTGATAATCAATCTGCCCGACGTAGGGCGGCGACGTAAAGATGCCATCTATTTGATGACCCGCGAGCGGCGTGCTTTCTAGTTCTTTCCCCAAATCCGCCGCGCGTGAGTCACCTTGAATGATAGTGATTGTCTTGTCGCTTCGCAGTTGGTCAAACTGCTTGAGCCGCCGCGCGGTGTCTTCGCTGTAGGCGTGGATTTTGGCTAAACATTCCTCAATCGGTATGCACATCCGCGAGTGTTTTTTGCACCAATATTCTTTTCCGACAGGAAGCGGTGATTTGGGTGTAGCCAGATCGTAATGCGGAACGAGACGCGAAGAACGCACGGCGCGGCTCAAGATCACGCGCAACAAATCTTGGTACTCGTATTGGCTGATCAAGCGACGGTAATAAAGCATTTCCAGCAAAGCGCGCGGCGCAAACCATGTCTTGAGATATTCGCTATGACACTCCGCCAACAAACTCTCTTTCAGTTCTTCCAGTTTGTCATCAGAAAATAATACCGGTTGGGCGTGGGGCGTGTGTGTCAGATATTGGCTGAACAATGTCACACGGCATTCGGCGTCAAGGATTTCGTGGCGCGCTTTCTCCAGATCGTACTTGGCAGTCTTGACACGCGCGATGCGGCAATTGAATTCCGAAATGTCAATGCCAATCGTATGCATTTTCATCTCGTTGCCTTGCACAAGCGTTGTGCCTGACCCCATAAATGGATCAAGAATCACGTCATCTCCATGGAAGTACCGCGCGAGAAACCACTCGACAAGTTGGGGAATGAATTTACCGAGGTACGGATGCAAACGATGAACATGTTTTGTCCGTTCGCGTTCAGCGAGATTATAAAAACCAAGTTCAGGGTGCAACCCCGCGTGATGATGTTTCTCGTTTCCTTGTGCGACCAGCGATAAGAAGGTGCGCAACTCGAAGAGCGATACACGTAACTCGCCATTTTTCGCACGCGCAATACGCTTCCCTTCTGGGTTGTACTTGGCAATCCGACCGCGCTGAATATAGTCGCGAATGTTGTGCGTCGTCTTACCAACAGTTCGCGCCGCTTCTTCGAGCGTTGCGAGTTCAAGTGATGCTAGAGGCAAAGCCAGTTTGGGTTTGACCACATATGCGGCACGAGTCTCTTTCGCGGTTCGTCGTTTCGTGCGCGTTATGCGCTGTTTCGGTAATCTGATCTTGGCTTTCATCACCTCCATTTTACCACACTCCGCGCCCAAATGAAAGACCGAGCTCATCACACACCCGGTCACTTTCCAACCTCCAATCTCTAATCTCCAATCTCTATCCCACCCACGGCGCAATCGGCAACCCAATGATGTACGTGATCGTCGCTTCGCCCAACCCGACGACCGTCATCTCCGTCCCGCTCTTCCACCAACCGCGCCCTGTCACAATCACCTTCGACGCGCCGAAGTGACCGCCAAATTGATCCGGGCTGAAAATCGCGACCCTGCGTCGAGAAGCGCATGATCACATCGAAGCAGACAAGGAACAAGTGCATCGTCACGAATGGGAACGTATTCTGAAAGAAATGGATGCGTTGGAACAAGTGCCTTTGGTGTCTCCTTATGCCGCGGCCTGCGTACTTCAGATCTCGTGGCAATCGAACACCGTGTCGCGGAGAGGTCAGGTTTATTGTCCATAGATAAAAACCTCAACAACA
>Ga0315285_10005343_pt1 | contig 13262 bp, 10 predicted proteins | sample YL17G09_36_MG_FD_203698 | JGI IMG/M metagenome (GOLD analysis project Ga0315285, IMG submission 203698) | Sediment microbial communities from Yellowstone Lake, YNP, Wyoming, USA - YL17G09_36 | ecosystem: Environmental > Aquatic > Freshwater > Lake > Sediment | place: USA: Wyoming | collected... | reverse complement strand
GCCGCCACCAGCGTCTGCAGGTCAGGCGCTTTGCGCGGCGCAAAGGAAGCGGCACGGAAGGCGTTCGTCGCGCTGAAGGGAGCACGCACCTGCGGGTCCAGGTGATTGCGGTAGCGCCGGCCCTGGTAGGTGACCTCGATGGCTCCGCCGCGCAGGAGCGTCGCCAGCACCAGCCACAGCACCTCCCGCTCCCAGCCGTAGCCGAGGCCGCCGAAGTGATTCTCGAGCGTGCGGCCAGTCACCTTGTTGCCGTAGGAGTGCTCGCGCGCCAGGTGGTCGGCCACCTCCCTGGCGATGGGGGCATTCATATTCACGACGTATTTGCTGCCCTCTTTGACCACCAGGTCCAGCCCGTCGGGAGGAGCATAAAAGATCCTGGGCAGCCCGTTGAGGTTGGCTGCCTTGAGGATTTCCTCCGCCTCGTCGCCCTTGAGCGGGCGTGCACCCAGCTCCAGCTTGGGGTAGAGGTCGGGCACGGCGTAGTCGAAGAGCGCCTTCAGGATCTCGCTCATGGTCTTGCCCAACGCCGCGCCATCCTTGGAGACACCGCGGAAAAAGCCCCGGCCGCCGGCCAGCGCCTCGAACAGCAGGTCCTTGAGCCGCTCCTCCCAGCGCAGTACCTCGGTCTTCTCCGCCGCCAGGCTGGCCGATTCCTCATTGGTCAGCCGGCCCTGGGCGCGCAGTTGGTCGTACCTGGCCACCATCTGGTGGGAACGGTAGAGTTCAGCCACGGCCTCGTCAATGCTGCCCGTCAGGCTCATGGCCCAGAACACGTCGTTGCGGTGTGGCTCAGCCCGGCTGTCGTCGCGGGCCTGCTCGCAGGTCTCCTGGAAAGCGTCCGGCCCATCGGCAATGCGCAGGACCAGCGGCACCTGGGCTTCGCCTGCCGTGATCGTCCGGCCATCCCAGGCCACGCCAAGCCGGAAATTGCGCAGGTTACGGTAGCGATAGCGGGCCAGGTTGGGTTCGGAAAAGATCGCCTGCAGGCGGTCCTCCAGGACGTCGTGTTGCTGATGGAGGTTGGGGCTGTGGGCGTTGCGCTCGGCGGCCCACGACTTTTCCTGAGCAGTCTGCAACTTCCAGCCGCTCTCGGTCTGGCGGATGAACTGTGCCTTGTGCAGCACGTCCACGGCCTGCTGGACGTGAGGCAGCGGCGAGTCGGCCCCCAGCTCGCGGTAGAGCAGCGCGGCCAGGTTAGTCTCGCTGCGGGGCAGGTCGCGCACGTACTCTAGCAGCGCGATGGCCTTGGCCGTGCGCGCCGGCCAGGGGTCGCCGGGCCAGCGCACGGTGACGTCGCTGACGTCCTTCTGCTTTTCGCTCGACAGGTTGCCTTCGACCAGGTCGAAGATGCGGTCCAGGCTGACCAGCGTACCGACCGGCGCATCGGCCAGGCCGGTACGCTCGCCGACCAGCATCTCGTAGGCCTGCTTGATGAGCGTGCGGTTCGAGCCGCCGATGTGCCGGGGCGCGCCCGGCTGCAGCCGCATGCCGGAGACGATGTCAATGGAAAGGTCCACAAAGTGCGGCAGGTAGGGGTAGAACTGCACGAACTCGTCGGCGGCGACGTCGGAACGGCGGGCCGTGCGCTCCAGCCGGGTGTGTGTCTTGAGCATCGCCTCGGCCTGCGCGAAACGGTCGCGCAAGACCGGCTCGGCCTGCGGTCGCTTGGCCAGCACGCGCCGGGTGGCCACCTCACGGATGTCGGCCGGGGCCATGTCAATGCGGATGGGGAAACGGTCCTGCATCTTGGCCAGTTCCACGCGCTTGTCGTCAATGGCCGCCACGACCTCGTCCAGTTTCTCCTGGGAGGTGACGATGACCCACACCGGCGCGACGGCCTTGCCAGCCAGGACGCGGTTCTTGCTCTCCTGGCCAAAGTGCTCGACGACGGCGCGCAGGTTCTCGATCTTCTCCGCGCTGCGGGCCACGTACTGGCCCACCTCGTCCACGACGAAGATCACGCTATGCCCGGGACGGCGGCGCGCGGTCAGGTCGAAAGTGCGCTCCACCAGCGTGCGCACGGTGATGCCGGTTTCTCTCTGGAGCGAACCGGCCCACGAGTCGGGCGTGGGGTAGATGGCCGGGTCGAGTTCGTGCAGGACGCTGCTGGCGCGCTGGACGCGCTGCGCCCCCTTGCGCACCTGCCGCCACACGGCGTAGGCTTCCGGCGGAACGCCTGCCAGCGTAGGCGGGACCGCTTCGGCCGGCTTCCCTTCGCCCACCTGTGCGCCTAAAATCCTGGCGCACGTGCGCACAAAATCGGCCAGGCGGCCCTCCGCCTCCAGTTCGATCTCCAGTTCGGCCACGTCGAAATCCTGGGCATAGTCCAACTCGCGCAGCAGCACGCTGTACATGATCTCGGCGATGGGCTCGGTGGCGCGGCGCACGGCGCGGTCCACCTGCACGTCGAACATGATGACGTGGGCGTCGAAGCGCTTGTTGATAAAGTCCACCGTGTCGGCGATGCGCCGGACGAGCGGGTCGCCTGAAGACTGCTGCTGCAACTGCCGGATGAAGAGCGCGCTGGCCGGGTGGCCCAGCACCTCCCGGTTGGCCAGGACGTAACCCAGGTTCTTGGCGAAGGAGGACTTGCCGGAGCCGAAGAAGCCCGAGATCCACACCCCCACGCCCTCGGTCGGGTCGCCGGGCGCGTCGGCAATGGCCTTGAGCACCTCCAGGTACTGGTGCTTGATGCGGTCGGTGGCGACGTACTCGGTGATCTCGCCGTAGACGGTCGCCTCGTCCTGCTGGTCGAGTTTGATGACCTCTTCAATGGGCTGTGAGAGGTCGCGGGACAACAAATCGCGGATGGTATGCATCAACCGGCCTCCTTAAATCTTGATCTATGGAATGGTGGCCAATACCCGGATATCTGCTGCAAAACGGGCGAAACTGGGACAGGCGGCTTCAATTGGCTCTGGAGAAAAGCCGGGGTACTCACCAATCTGCCGGGTCTGTCCCTGGCTCAGGTCGTCACCGCCGTTGTGCGGATGGATAATTTCGTTCTTGGGGTGCGGAATCGCTTCGGGAGTAACACAGCGGTTACGGTCCTGCGGAGATAATGAGTCCCACAGGACGTTTTCCACGACCTCTGGCTGTGCCAATAACCATGCTTCCAGCATTTGCACAGCCACACCGATGACGATCGGGACTGCACCGGCCTGATGAGTGCTCAGGATGCGATCCAGGAGACTGTCCAGCGTGAGATAGAGATTGCTACATTGCGCAGCCTGACCAGACACATCTACCCACTCAATGCGGCGTTGTGGGTACTCGAAGGGGAGATTGCGCCCCAAGAGACACCACCGTTTGTGCAGAGGTTCTCTATCGTTATCCACCACGATCACGACAGCGTCCGCTCCCTGGATGAGCAGCGCAATAGTATAGCTTTTGAGCATCCCCCAGGCACGGTTCAGGTTGGGATTGTCACCTTGTCTCCGGCGGCGGAAGTCGGCAAAGCCAGGGGCTTCTTTGCTGAAAGGGATTCGCTCAACCGGCCGGTTCAGCAGTTTGGCAACCAACACCGGTATGGTCTCCTGGTCGGTCGGCCCTTCAAAGATAAAACCGATGCGCAACGGACGTCTGGTTTCCATGATTCATCCTCTGGCCGTTATGGATTGTAGCGACGGGATGTCTGCTCAGGCCACAGCCCGGTGGAGTAGAGGTCACCGATCGTGTAGCCCGCTTCATCCTGGAATCGCTGCCACTTTTCTTCCTCGGGCGAGGGTAAAATCTGGCTCGTACCGTTCTCGCTACGCACAATCGCCATCACTTCTTCCCGCTTCAATGAATGTAACAGGGGGATGGAATGTGTGGTAAGGATGATTTGCGCGTCGGGGTCACTGCTAACCCGTTTGCGACAGAGTTCAACCAGGCGGCTCAATCGGCTGAAGTGGACACCATTTTCTGGTTCCTCAACGATCAACGTAGAAATAGACGGCGCGACACCCATAATGGTGGCCAACAGGGCCAACAGGCGCAACGTGCCGTCGGAAATCTGCTGGGGGCGATAAGGTTCGTTCTCACCACGCTCCATGATCCCGATCACCTTTTTCCCTGGCTCGGCGGGCAGAAGCCGGATAGATTGTGTAGCGCGATCGCCCTCGGCCAGCCAGCGTGCCAGCCGGTCCAGTTGCCCGGGGTCGGCGGCATCCAGAATGGCCGGGAGACCCTCACCGCCGCTGCCGAGCCGCAACTCACCGCCCACGGTCGCCGATTGGCGCAACACTCTGGGATCGGGACGCAGCACAAGAATCGAGCGTAATTCATCCCGAATCCGGCGGAGCGCCGGGAAACGCTCCTCATCGGTCAGCCGGGCCAGTTGCAGGTAGGTGGGTTCTACCCCCCATTTTTCTTTGGCCCCGCTGACTTCGTTGTGAGCCTGGGAAGTAACTGTATTCCGTTCCAGGTAGAGGGTATCGGGACCGCGTCGTTTATCCAGTCTCCCTGTCAGAGTTTCGGAAAGAATTTGAGGCTCCCCCTTACGCGCACTCAACCCTACTTTGAACTCGTAAATCAACTGCCAACCTTTGCCGGAAAAACCAAAGTGGAAGAAGATTTCGCGCTCCTCCTTGCGCCCGCGAACGATTTCCCGGAAACTGCCCCGCCGTTCTTCGAACAGGGCTTCGCGCAATCCTCGTTCCAGCACATCGCGGGTGAACTCAAAAGCATCGCATAAATTGGTTTTCCCGGCGCTGTTGTCACCTACCCATACTAGAAAATGTGGTAGTCTGATGGGGTCTTGCATAGCCAGACTTTTGAACTCGGCGAAACGGATTTCTTCGATCATCTCAGCCTCCTCATAACTTGCTGATGCAGTGCTATCCCTGATACCACTCTGGATGCCCGTGGGCGATGGCGAAGGACTTGTTCGCCTTGCACGCCTCCCGCACCCGCTCCGGCCAGTAGCGCATGGCGATGTGGCTCCAGTCAAAGTCGCCCTGCTGTAGGCGCTCCCAGGCCTTTTTCGGCTCGCTTTTCCAGAGGGGGACCAACTCCCACAGTGGGGCCAGGCGCAGGATGACGCCGTCGTCAATCCAGTCGGGTGCGGGTTCGTATCCTGCGCGGACGATGCGTTCCATCGTCGCGGCAAATTCGGCCAGTTCGTCCAGCACCTGCGCGGCCGCATCCATCTGCCGTTCTATCTGCTTGCGCGCGCGGCCCTCCTTGCCCTCCAGTTGGGCGCGCAGGTCGTCTATCTGCAAGCGCAGGCCGTTCAGTTTGTGATCCAGGTAGTCGCGTTGGAGGACGTAGAGCGTGGTGCGCTCTACGCGCTCGTGGAAGAGGACGAAGCCGTAGGAGCGCCGCGCCGATTGTAGCGGCCAGTAGACCGGGCGCTTGCGGTACCGTATGAAGTGGTATTTGGTGAAAAAGTCGCGTTCGAGGAACTTGCGCAGGTCGCCTCCGGCACCAAGTTGGATGACCTGGGCAGCGTTGGGAGCGTGATGCGTGAAACGTGAAACGTGATGATCACGCTTCACGTCTTCACGTTTCACGTCCAGCATCAGTCGCAGCGCCTGCTCGACGAGTGCCGGCAGGTCGCGCGGGTGGCCCGCATCGAATACGGCGATGCCGTCAGGGAGCGCCAGCGCACGTAGCGCGGTTTCGACCTCCGCGGAGAAGAGGTGGCGGCCGCCCTCGTCGTCCACGTAGGCGAAGCGCTCCGGCCCACCGACGAGCGCGTCGAACTCGGCCTCGTCCGGCGCGGGGAGCGAGCCGACGGCGAAATCCTCCCGGCGGTAGACGGCAGAGCCCAGCGTCCCCAAAATGCCCGGCTGGAATCGATCCAGGACGACGCCCACGGCGTAGGAGATCCAGTGGACGGCGAGTTCTTCTTCATCCATGGGCGCTTGGGCCGCGTTGGCTTCCTCGCTTTCGTCGTCAGACGTGGTGCGTGGTTCGTGTTCCGTTTCGCCGTCTCCGCTTTCATCTGCGAGGGTGCCCCCGGCCAGTTCCGCCTCGATGGCGGCGCGGTCCTCGTCACTGATACCATAGAGGCGGTAGACCTCGTCGTCAATCTGGGCTTCCAGCACAGCCAGACGGACCTGCGCGGAGGCCAGGTCTTCAAGGCCAGTGTCCCAGCGCGGCGGGGCGATAAAGTCGTAGGTGGTCTCTTGCTCGAGACTCTGCATCAGCGCCGCTAAGATGTTATCTGAGACCAAGTCCTCAAGGACTGTGCTTGACATCGTCGAGTAGAAAGGAAGGCGGGAAATGTCACCAGACTGGAAGGAAACAGATGGATTCAGCAGATTTAGAAGGTAGGATGCTAGCGACGAATTCAGGATTCCCAGCGCTTGGTTTGTTAGATTGTCACTGATACTGCATGATGACCCCTTGTCATCAAACAAGAACCCGACGCACATGAGCCGAGCACTGAACGCCTTGGATGTCAAACTGCTCCAAGTGATCCCCCGTTTGAAATACCGATAGCTGTTTCTGATTGTGGCGCGCCCTGTTGACCTGATTTCTTTACCATTACTGTGCCAGTTTATCACCATGTCTTGGTGACCATACCATTTCAGAGTTCCCCCACCTTTCATGTAAGGGAACCATTTTAGGTGACTAACCTGAGCTGAAGTACCGTTCTCGTGACCGAATCCAACTCGCTCCAGACTTATCTCCCACCAATAACGCAGGAACCTTGAGTTGTCTGCGGTGGTCATGCCTTGCCCAACATCCGCAACATCGCCAAATCCTGGGTTATCCTCAAAGAGTCGGCGGAGTTTAGCAGTTATCCAATACACCCACGGGCTGCCGGGGATGGCGTCGAAGCGGCGCTGGGCCACGCGGTAGACGTTGGGGGGTAGCTTCCCCGTCATCGCTCCTCCTGGGAGATCAAGCACTTCTGCCGGGCTATTCGCAGGCGGGCCTCCTCCAGGTCGGGCGCGTCGCCCACCAGCCGCAGAACTGCCTGCCGGTAGGGCTCAGTCAGGAGCGTCTGGATGCCGTGGCAGATGGCATCGGCCAGGTAGCGGATACCGTCGCGCTGGCAGCAGAAAGTCTCTTTTGTAACGCTCTGCTTAGCCAGGTGGGCCAATTCGCTCGCTTTCTCTGCCGGGGAAGCGCTGTCATCGTTTAGAATATCGATGTTTGGCGGAAGAGAGGTGTACAGGACCAGCTCTACACCCTCGAAGTCATGTAGCTTCTCAATGACAACCGCTTTATCTTGCCTACTTCGCTGCCGTTCGTCGTTGTAGATCACACTCTTCTCGCCGACGCAGTTGATCTCCCGTCGGTAGAGGATATTGCATGCCTCTTCCACGGCCACCTCATTGTCAAGGACCAGAATGTAAGCCTGTACCTGGCACCCCTTGCCATCCGGGACAGGGACGAGCGTTGGGGCACCTGCTCGTCTCTTGCTGCTGCGGGCCAACTCCACCTCAAATGGCGTCTGGGTCTTGATCCGTCCCACAATGTGCTGTTCCAATTCTTTGCCGGGCTCTGCTATCAGCGAGCCATATGCCAGGATTCCTAACTTCACTTTGGTGCCTCCGGCTGAACTTTGCAGATAACATCCATCTTGCACTTAAAGCTCCTGCGCAGTTCTTCATCCGGCGGATCGTTCTGTCGTAGATGCGCAACATAGTGGCTGAACTCACATTCCAGTTGTTCGTGGAACAGCAGACGGTTGATCACCAAGCCGTTGCCATCCTCAGCCCAAGTAACCAGTGGTATTCCTGGTCTGATCAAGATCCGTGAACTCCCCTTGATCTCTGCCTGGTGCAGGATGCCGCAGCGGATCGACCTATAGAACAGGGCAGCTTTCTTCGTGTCAAAGAATGCACCGAACGAAGTCCTTGTCAGGAACCGGCGGAAGTACTTCCCAGACTGCCCCAGAGTTTCTGCTCTTCCCTCGTAGAACTGCTGTAACGTCTCGATGAGCAAGCAGTCCAGAGCCATGACTGCAAAACCTGAAAACTCATAATCCTGGATGGCTTCCACCATACCCAAGAAACGACCACGAATCCGGTCTTCGAAGATGTCTATGGCCCTTTGCCATCCTTCTTCGGTCGAGAAATCCAGGGCCTTCCAGTGCTCGACGGTCCAATGCCCACCGTAGCGTGACGGGGCAATGCGCAGCGGCTCCTCCATTTCGTTCATTTTGCCTTTCCTCCCAACCATCAAACTCGTTTCACCACTTCTACGGTGCCATCCTCCATCACCCAAATGAAGGAGAAGCGAGCCACCGGCTGAAGCCACGCCACTCTCTCGGCCAGGCTCCGGTACCGTGGAAAATCTGGGAGGGCCAAAGCCAGCTCGGCGGCAGAATTCTCACCGCGCCAGGCCACGATGTCGAACAGGGCTTGCTTGAACCAATGTGCGGCCTGGGTCGAAGGACGCGTCCTGGGAGTGCCCGTGGGATAGCCTTTGACGGTCACCCATAGAGGCCCTGCATCGCTCTCCGCCTCGATGTCCTTCCCTGGCTGGCGGGTGGCCGTGTCGGCAAAGCGAACGATCCGGTAGCCCGCTTTGCGCAGGTATTCGACCACCACCTGTTGGACGTTGCCCTCCCAGAACCAGGGGCGGTCCTCGACCGGCTCCGGCGGGACAGGCGGGGCTAAGGTCCTCTCAGGCGCGATCAGGAAGTTGTGAATCTTGCCGCCGACGCGCCTGCGCTCGACGAGGCCCTCGGCAGCCAGTTGGCGGCAACGGCTGTTTGCCTGCTGGCGCGCGCGGAGATCAAGCGCGCGGGCAAGTTCATCGTCGTCAACGCCTTCGGGGTGGTCTGCCAGATACTCCAGGATTCTGTCACGAATCGTCTTTCGTTTCACCCCGTAACCTCCTTTCCCCTGCTCTCCTGTGTTCACAATGCCGCCAGCGCTTGCTCAAAGGCCCGGCGCTTGGCCTCGGAGTCCGGTTCGTGTACCAGGCGGAAGTAGGTGCCCACGCTGTTCTCGCGGTGAGGAGTATCAGGATCGGCACGCAGGACGAAGACGGTGGTATTGACTTTCTCACCGCTAATCTCGTCAAAAGCGCGCGGCCCAGTATGCGCCATCGTTTCCACGGCAAAGACCTCGCGCAGGCTGGCCCGGAGTTTGTTGTAGGATGAGAGAAACATGAAGGATTGCTGGGTGATCATTCCTAATCGCCCGCCTTCGTCCACCCATTCGCCGCAGCGTTGCAGGAAAGCCGTATACAGATCCCCTTTTGCATCTGGGTACTCGGCGCTCAGATAATCGGCCATAGTATTGTTCAAGTTGCGCCTACCAGAGTACGGGGGATTTGTGACCACCACGTCGTAGCGGCGCAGCATCAGGTCCGCCAGCCGCAGCCCCTTCACCGCCTCGCCGGTGAAGAAGGTCTGATCTACCCCGGCCTGGGCCTGCTGGCGGGTGAACTCGTCCAGCCCTTGCACGATCTGGGCCGAGATGATCTGCCAGAACTCTTCCTCGGCCGCCTCCCGCTCAAACTCGCCCGGCAGCCCGGCAAAGAGGGGCATCTTCTCGTATTGAGCGCGCTCCTGGGTCACCATGCCGCCGATTTCCCGCTCCAGCCGCAACAGCGAGCCCAATTGGGTTGCATCGCGCAGCCGCTCCCACAGGGCACGGATCAGCCGCTCGTAGATCGGCCGGGTGAAGCGCGCCTCCCGCAGGAAAGCGCCCAGCCTGGCCCCATCCAGGGGTGTCACGTCGGCACAGGCCAGGTTGCTCTCGGCGATGCGCGCCTGGGGACTCAACGCCTTCGCCTTGAGATAAAGCGCCAGCGCGCTGAGTTGTACGGCACGCAGGTCAATGTCAATGCCAAAGAGGTTGTACTTGAGGATCGCCGCCGGGATCCCGGTTGGGTCGCTCACCGAGGGCGACGTAGGCCAACCTGGCTCTCCGGCCCGCTCCAACTCCTCCTGGTACATAGCCGCGAACAGGTCGAAGGCCACCAGGCCAAAGTGCATTCCCCCACAGGCCGGATCGAGGAGTGTGATCTCTTTTGCAGGCTTCAGAGATCCCGGCGGGGTCTCGCCCTGGAGCGGCACCAGGTAATCGAGCAGTCCAGTGACAACCAACCGTGTGTCTGAGTGCATCTGTACCCACATTCGGCCCAAGGTGTTCTGCACCAGGAAGCGCACGATCCAGTGGGGAGTGAAGAGTTGAGTAGCAGCCGGGATGTCCTGAGCACGTAGCTTCTGTTTCAGCCTGTAGAGCCGGTCGAATACCTGTGCCTTCTCCTGTTCGTTGAAGAACTGATACACCCAGCCAATCGTCTCGTCGGCCTGCCAGGCCTCGGCCAACTCGGGCCGGTTGAGCATCTCCAGCAATGTGTGCAATGCCCGCGGACGGGGAAAGAGCCGGCTGGAGAGCGTCTCGGGGTCGAAGAGCACGCGCACTTCCTGTGCCACCTGCGCCGACTGCCAGAGCAGGAAGTGGCGGTAAGCGGTGTCGGCCTCGCCCCTCTCGTAGAGAACCAGGTCGTCGGCGTGGTCGGGATCGGCCAGGTAGAACTTGAAGGCGTTGGACTCGGTGCCTCGGTCGAGTATGCCGCGAATCAGCCGGCGGGCCTCCATCATCTTGAAGGCCACCAGCCGGTTGAGGTGAGTGAAGGCCACTTCTTTGACCAGTTTTTCCACCGCCTCGGGCAGAGGCAGCCCGGAGCGTGCTTCGTCCTCCAGAAACTGGGCCAGGCGGCGGTACGTCTCACCGGCCTCGGGATCGGCCTGCACCTGGGGCAACTTGTCCGGCGCATCCAGTCGCCCGTCGGCGTAGAGACCGTATACCCCCTCCAGCAACTCCCGCGCCTCGCGCGTCAGAATCGCGCGGGCCTCCAGCGCCAGGTCATGAATGGCTTTACGCTGCCCATCAGTCAAAACTCGTGCCATCTTACGCATCACGCATCACGTACCACGTACCGCACATTACACATTACGCATCACGTTTCACGTTTCACGTTTCACGTGTACACCTTGGTATGATAACTCCCCCGTCCTTCGTTCTCCGCAATGCCCATAAAGCGCAGGCTGGTGCGCCCCTCGGTCGTGGCGGGCATAAAGAGCACGCAAGGGACGCGGGTGCAGCCCTTCATCTCGTCCAACAGTTTGGACACGCGATAGATGTTGGGTGCCAGCGCCCCCGCACGCACGATGAAGGCGACGTGGCGGCCGGGGTCCAATGCCGCCAGCCGCCCGGCCAGCAGGTCACGCAGCGGGCACCAGTCCGGGTCCGAGAGGTAATCCTGGATCTGCAACTGGGCCGCTTCGAACCCATCCCGCCGCTCCAACTCTGCGACGGCCTCGAGCCCCTCGCTCTCCTCGATCGCCTGCCACATCAGTTCAGCCAGCGAGATGAACACGACCGTGCGCTGCGTGTTCTGCTCCAGCCGGGTCTTGAGCAACTCAACCTCGCGGCGCATGGCCCATTCCTGCTCCGGCGCGTAGCAGAAGATGGCGAAGGGCAGGTCGTGGTAGACGTAGTGCCGCATGGGAGAGGCGGTGAGGTCCGCCTCCAGCATTTTAACGCGCTCTTTCAAGGACGCCGTCCTGAGTTCACCGAAGGAGGACATAGGCATACTCCGTCAGCGTGGTGGCCGGGAACTCGATGCGCACGACCGAGCCGGCCGCGTAGTAGGTCAGCAAGTGCTCCTGATGAGCCTCGACGAAGAAGCGTTCCACCCCTTCCACAGGAAGGAAGAAGAGTCTCCAGTCATCGCTGCCGAGAACGAGGTGGCCGGAGCGCATGCGACACTGGAGCCAGAGGGTGATCAGGGCGAACGACGAGGTAGGCAGGTAGGCCGGAGCAAGGCGTTTGTGGACTGCGCCCTGGAGCACCCCAAAGTCACGCAACGTGGCCATCACACCCTTTGCCACTCGCGCAACGGTCGCGTCACCCCAACGTGTGGTGGTCTTGCCTTCGGCAACCCAGTTGCGGATGGCACGCGCTACGACCTCGACCGGCAGGTCGGTGTAACCTACCAGGTGCCGGGGATAGAGCACCTCGACGACGACGTCGCGCAGCGTGCGGTCGTTCTGGGCGGAGAAGAAGTAGAGCAGCGGGTCTATCCATTGGACTGGCGCGCCATTCTGGGCCAGTGTCACCAGCGCCGTGCCGACGTCGGGATCGTCGAAGAAGCGTTGGCGGAAGATCAGCAGAATGTCCTCGACGCGCTTGCGCGAGGCCTTGCCGAAGATGTTCTGCCGCCGGGCACGGTCCAGGTTCTCCGCCACCGGCTGCGCCAGGTCCCACTCGGCCAGCAGGACGTGGGTATCGGCTGTCAAGGCACTGGCCTTGATGATGCGGCTGGTGTAAACGGGAGCAGATGAGTCGGTCAAGTGCTTACTCCAGACAGAATGGGAATACCGGTTCCCCAGGGGCGCCCTCCAGGTAGGCCCAGGCCAGCGCCCGTGCGCGGTGCAAGAGTGTTGAGATGCGCTCTGGATTCGGTGGAATCTGGATCAGGAGCCCGTGTGCATCTACCCGCCGCAGAACCGTGTAGGAAGCAGGTACACCGGTCAGGTTCAACAAGTGTCGGCGCAGCGCGTCCATCGTCGTGATGGGTTCCTCCAGCACCGGGATGGATATGAGGAGTGCGAAGCGCAGCGCGAGTCTATCCCGGTTGTCCGCGTCGAGCCGGTAGAGATGTAGAGCCCCGTCACTGGCGGGACAGGCAGCCTGGTGGCGCGCCAACGCGGCGGCCAACGCCAGGCTTCGCGCGGCCAGGCGGGGCGCCATCGGAAAGATACGCTCCAACACGAAGCTGGCGTGTGGGGTGAGCGACTCATCGTCCCACCAGGCCAGGCTGTCCTTGTTGGCGGCGCGGGCCATCAGGAGGCGCAGGCCCAAGACTGTGTGAATCTCCTCTGGTAAGAGACTATCGGTAGACATACGTTTGGCCATCGGAGAAGAAACCGCGAGTAGAACGTATATAGATTGTAGCACAACAGGGCGTTAAAGGCAAATTGGTTTTCGGAGACCGTCACACATTGGGGACAAGCTCCTGGAAGGTTCAAGCAGGCCACCCCACTCCTATAGAAATAGAGCCGACCGCCCGCCAAGGTACATGCTGGCAGGGGGTCGGCTCGGTGTTGTCTACAATGCCCTCCTCGGCACGTGCACGGTGAGGCGGGTCAGGTTATTGCAGTTTCAGTCAACAGTATAGCGGTGACTGGTATACGGATGGTGAACGAAAGATTGGAATTTGTCACTCTGCGAGAGCAAGAAAACTTCATTGATCAATTCACGGGTGCGGTCGTCTACGATGTCGTGGGACATACCGGGTGAGGGGAGATTCAGGCCGCTACACGCAGGTCCACTGCGACCGGCAACTCAAACACATCT
>Ga0315285_10005340_pt1 | contig 13267 bp, 13 predicted proteins | sample YL17G09_36_MG_FD_203698 | JGI IMG/M metagenome (GOLD analysis project Ga0315285, IMG submission 203698) | Sediment microbial communities from Yellowstone Lake, YNP, Wyoming, USA - YL17G09_36 | ecosystem: Environmental > Aquatic > Freshwater > Lake > Sediment | place: USA: Wyoming | collected... | reverse complement strand
TGAGACTGTTTTTTTCGCAGTAGCTACTGTCACAGTGATCGAGGGAAAACCAATGCCGAAGATAAACCTCGTTTGTATCTGAGAGCTCGACCCAGGCTGTATCACACTTAACGTACCAGTGGTTTCACGTCCAAGAAGGACGAGACCACCCTCAAGGGTCATAGACCAGGAAACATTCGATACTTCATCGATACCAGTGTTTATCACCTCTGCAGAGACGCTACCGAAACCACCGGTGATCTCCCCGATCTCAATATTGGGTGAAGACTCGATATGAACCGTGATGGAACTGGACCATCCGCTTTCTATTCCAAGAACGTCTTTTGCTTTTACTTTCACGGTGTAATCCCCAGCAGCGCTCCAAGTGTGTGTTGCTGTAGTAACAACACCGGAGTCAAAGGGACCAAGCCATGTGCTATTTATATCGCCCCAGGACCAGAGATAGTATACCTGCTGGGATTCAGGATCGGTTGTGCTGGTTGTATATGAATATTCCACATTAGATACCCCGGTATTTGGGCCGTTTGGCTCAGTGGGGTTGTTTGGTGGTTGATTTGCGTTTTCTGCAGCGAGGTTCTGAATTGCATCGATATCAGCCCCTGGATTAGTCTCACTCGGATTTCCATTTCCATCGTCTATGATTTTTACATATCGGGCCAATTCCACTGAACCATCAGCAAGGTCAAACTCCGCTGTTCCCATTCCTGGTCCTAGTCCTACCCAGGGACCGTCCCAATCGGTGGATACAAACACAGTGTACCCATCGGTGGTTGCGTCTCCTTCAAATACCTTGAAATCAGAAGCATTGGAAAGATCAGTAATATTATCTGCCATATCGACGATAATTGATCCGCTAACGCCAAGCGATGCGCACACATCATCAGGGGGTCCAAGCAGGGAGATGCCTTCGGTCGGGTTGTTTTGATAGTTATCGGACGGAGCATAGTAAGCACACGTGGTGACTTGGTACGCATAGAATTGGTTACTCGGGTGTAATGCAACATTCAGTACTGTCGGGTCTCCTGAATTTACTTGAACGGAAAATGTTTTTTCCTCAAAGCCATTGGCTCGATAGTGGACCGTGTAGGTTCCCGGTAGAAGCACACAATGGTAATCTCCAACCAGTGGATCTGCGAAACAAGGCCAGGGCGCCTCATCAACCCAGACTGTCGCAGCAAGTGGTTGTCCGTTGTTTGCATTCGTCACGACACCGGTGAGTCCCATGTTTGCGGCATCAATCAATTCCAGCATCGCATCCCGGTTCAAGTCCCATGCCTGGGGAATATTGGAGGTTTGCACTTCAATGGTCCAGTCTATGTCGCCACGGCATCCATAGCTAAAATCATTACAATCGCCGAGGGTTTGGTACCAGTCGTACCCTTCGACGACCCAATATCCATTATGAGAGCCATATTGTTCGGAGAGAAATTCAACAACGTCGTTATTAGGGACCCGTTGAGTTTTATGGTTCCAGACGTAGTTGACAATGTTCCCAGAGCAATGGAAGGATAACGAGAGGACGAAGTTGTTTTGTAACGCATTGTCTCGTATCGCCCGCGTCTCAGGCTCAGAATACGGAGTTGAGCTTTCTGGCATGTATCCATAATTTCTGTTGAGGTCGATACCATGAGCATTATACCGAGTACCTGCTTCTCGTCCATCAGGGTTCACCATGGGGATAATCCAGATCTCTCTGTTGTCTACCAGCTCAGTAATCGAGGGGTTGAAGCTGTAGTTTTGGACGAGATGGAAAGCAAGATTGAGTGGTAACTCTGCAGACATGTATTCGTTGCCATGGTGAAGACCGCAAATGCGGACCTCTGGTTCGTTTTCCTCAGAATCAGGGTTATCTGTGATCTTCAAACCCCAGAGAACCCTTCCTTGTACACTATGCCCCAGATCATATAAACGAGTGATGTCCGGGTAAATATTTGCGATGTTTTGAAGTTCGGTCATCATCTGAGAATACGAATGAAAATCACGTTCAAACTCAGCAGAATGCTTCCACCCTTGCTGCTCCGCAAGCTCATCAGGCACAATCTTGGGAGCAAGGTTCATGGCGGAAAGCCAAGCGAATTCCTTAGAAGACACGAGGACAACCGCGGAGGTTCTGGACCGGTCCACCTCAAGGATGGTAATCCGATGTTGAATGATGTCACCAAGGGTACTTGGCTGAGAGAGAGGAACAGCTGCAACGATGGAATCCAAAGAATGGTTCATTGTTTCTTGTGCAGTCGAAAATCCTCCAAAAACCGTAGCAATGCCCATCGTGAAAAACACGAGAAAGGCACATATTTTTTTATTTGTAAGACTTTTGTGGTTCATATGGTATCTGCCCCTATCTTTTTGTATTTTCGCAACAATGTACCTGCCATTTTTTTTTCGATTCCAAAGAAGAAAGGTTGGTATAACAACCTCGCTGCTCTTGATGAGATGTTCAAGAGAATCCCAGGAACATATGCGATGATCTTATAATATCATTGTATAATTATATACATAGTCCTATCCTCTATATAAATATAATGAGACCAACACAAAAATGAGAAAATGACATGGTTCGCTTTGTTCTCACAAAATACGCAACCTTTAACTTTACATCATCGAACGAGTCTTGTTTCACAGGAGTTCCTATAGTGAAACATTGACGGAGAGAGACTGAGGCTCGCCCCGGTTAAAATATTTCTCTAAAATGGAATGCAGAAAAACTACACTGATCGAGCAGCAAGAATTCGTTTTACGCATTCTTTTAATTTCACGATATCGAAGGGTTTGACGATGTAATCCTCTGATGTAAGGAGCCCCGCCCCGGCACTCATCTCATCGCCAACTGCGGTCAAAAAAACAATCGGGACTGCGCTCCATCTGTCGTTTTCTTTAATGCGTGCTGCAACATCCCACCCGCTCATCCCCGGCATCATGATATCCAGCAAGATCAGATCAGGGAGATGGTCTCCTTGTAGCACCTGGAGACATTTTTCCCCGCTGTCTACTCCGATGACTTGATATTCCTTTGTCGTATCTTCTAACACGTGTTTGACCGAGAGAACAGTATCAATATAATCGTCAACGACTAATATTGTTTTTACCATCCGCTCCAAAAACTATTATATAGTATAAATAATTAGTGATTTTTTCTTTGTCATCACAAACGGGATTCCAGTACAATGAATTTTCCCGTTTCCATCAAAGATGAGAAATCCTTTTCGCCGAACGCGGAAGCGGTCTAGGATAACAATCATTTTCAGAAGCAACCGGCACATTATATCATATTTGATATCATTAAAGAGAGAAACTTCAGTATCTCCTGTAAAAACGACTCTGTTTTTTCTTTCAGAACAACCGCCCCTCAAGGCACATCTTATCTCCAACCCACTGATACAAAATACCATCATCACAATCTTTAAATACACTGCATCCTCTTTTTAATTCATATGAAAATAGAAATCGATAAACACATCATTATTGACCCTGAAATCTGTCATGGAAAACCCACCTTCAAAGGAACAAGAATCATGATATGGCAAGTTCTTGAAATGCTAGAAGCAGGCGTCAGCGTAAAAGAAATCATCGAAGCATTTCCATCAATTACACCTAAAGCAATTAAAGCCGCGCTCCACTACGCGGTAACAATCACGAGAGGAACAAACAATGTCGTCATCAATGTCGGAGCGTAAATTCCTCCTTGATGAGAACGTTCACAGTAAACTTCAACACTTTCTTATCGCACAAGGATACGATGTAAGCGCAGTACCAAAGGGAGCGAAAAACGGCGTGCTTGCTGCGAAATCAAAAACAGAGAAACGCATCTTCGTAACAAATGATTCTGATTTTTCAGCATATCCAAAAGAATCTATTTTCTGTGTCATTTGGCTACGCATTCCACAATATAAACCAGAAGCACTCATCGCATCGTTTACCAAGCTGCTAAAAAGCATAACAAACAAAGATCTGACGGGAACGTTAGTAATTCTAAAAGAAGGATCACACGAAATTATATCGTTACATACCAAACGATAAACTAGTTTTTTCTGAACGCGATAGCGGTCTAGGGGACGAATCGTTTTGAGAAGCAACCTGTATAATATATCATATTTGATATCATCTAAGAGAGCAATTTCCATATCTCATTGATAAACAATTCTGTTTTTCTCTTTCGTCACCGCCCCCTCCCAAGAACCTCTGATTCCTCTACGGCATTCCAGTCCAATGAATTTTTACTTTTATTAAACAAGGATGAGAGATCTTTATTAAATCACAAACGCTCAGTTGTACTCTCTGCATAGATATCACCATCACTTCCAAAAAAGAGCAGGCGCCAACCACCTTGTTTTACGAAAGTAAGACATTTAAAGAATAATGGTATTATGGAGTACGGAGATGCATATCACTCAAGTAATTTATCAATGGAGAGAAAAGATGGGATACTATGCTGGATACTGCTGATGTTACACGACAATTTTTACAGGCAATAATTCAAATCATCGGGAGAAAAACATCAGAAGAATATGCAGCAGTAACCATACGAAATCTTATAAAAAAGCTCCAGCCGACCTATCCTTTTTTACAAGACATAGAAATAAAAAATACACGTTCCTTGGAACTGGAAAGTAATGTGACCGTACGGGACTCGCTGAACACCATTCATCCCAAAAAAGTTGGAATGGCGTTGAAAGAACTTGCGAAAATAATAATAAAATTCCTAGGGAAAAACGCAGGGTATTTCTTCATCAGAGAAACACAAGAAAAAATAGGCAAAGACTATGATACGATGCTTGTCAAAACCATGGATGTTGATTTAACTTTGATGCAGTCAACCTATATCGTTGAAAAAAAATCGATCTCTCTGCTGCATATCGAGAAATCTGACGTGATGAGACGGTTTTTAAAAGCTCTTATGGAGGCTTTGGAGAAACAAACCTCTAAAACATTTGCAATAGGATTTACCGCACAACGTATCGAAGCACTGAGACAACAATATACGTTTCTTGAATATGTTTCTGTCAATGATATCAGGTATACACTAGGTTCTGAAGAGGTGGCGGTACAGTCGGAAATCAACAACGTTGGCCCTCTGGACCTCGGAAGAGCAATCGAATCTATTCTTCAGGATACCGATACAGCTCTCACCGACCTTGGTAGGAACTCTGTTGCCGATGATCTGAAAACACATCTTACATTGGAATATCTTGCAAAACTAGAGGAGATGGGTGTTACCATTATTGCACATGGCGTCGGGTACGAAGCGATTTTCAAACAAGTAATCAAAGCATTGATCGATATCCTGGGTAAAACAAGCACGGAGAATGATGCGATTTTCGCGGTGAATTCGTTTCTTCGAAAAATAGATAGTACGTATGAATTCCTCAAATACGTGAAAGTGGACTCGGCAACCAACGAAGGCGAACTTTACCACATCACGATCACGGACAACATCAATTCAATCAGCGAGACCGATGCTCGACGAGCAATCCAGCAACTCCTTGAAACAATAATGGAGTCCTTAGAGGAAAAAGTGAGAAATGAATTCATCCAAAAATTCAAGAACTCACTTGAGAAAAAATACCTATTAAAAATCGAGGAGATGGGCGTCAACTTCCATATGATAGAGTTACATCAAGAGATGCTGAACCAAACATAACAAAAATATCCGAATTAAAAAAATTTCATACAGGCAGCTATGGATAAAAATTCATGAAATATGAAAACGTAGTAGTCGATAGGAATGATAAATTGAAAGAGTGTACGCAACAATCCAGAACGATTATACTTCAGAAATTATCCGCAACGATGACGGGAGGGTTGATAGAACCGTGAAGGAACCGTTTGATCTGAAGAAATTTTTCTTGGGTCGGATCAATGTAAAACTGACGCTTATATTCCTTCTGGTTGGATTGGTGGCTCCCTCCATAGGTATCTGGTATTTCTATTTAATCGCGAGTTCGTTTCTTTCACAGAACCCTGAGATTGTTATGCACCAGCAGATGCTCTTGAATGGCACGGCGCTCATAATCATTATACTGATCGCGTTCAATACGATGCTTCTAGGGCTTATAATATCCCGTTCATTTACCAAACCAATTCAGGAGCTGAATAAAGCAACACAGGAACTGGAAAAAGGAAATTTTACGGTCAGAGCATACGTGAAAACAAACGATGAGCTTGAACAACTCAGCGACGCGTTCAATCGAAGTGCACTTGCATTAAGCAAGATGGACGAGGAACGTCGACAACTTGATAAGGCGAAATCAGAGTTCCTCAGCATCACGTCTCATGAACTGCGTACACCAATCACCCCGCTCAAAGCACAATTACAGATGCTGCTACAAGAATATTTTGGAAAACTAACAGATAAACAAAAAGAAAGTCTTGATGTGATTCTTCGAAACGCGGAGCGACTCAACAAAATCATTGATGATTTCGTTGAGATCTCTCGTATTGAGGCTGCACGATTGAGATTCGCATTTAGAAAAACAGACCTTCAGGAAACCGTGATGGAAACGGTACGGTTCATGGAAGGATTTGCTAAGGAGAATAACATAACACTTGTGGTAACTTCTGGTGAGCTCCCAATTATCGAAGTAGATCCGGATCGAATCAGTCAGGTCTTACGAAACCTTGTCCATAACGCTATCAAATATTCTCCATCGGACAGTAGCATTGAAATCAATACAGAGCTAAAAAAAGACTATATACGATTCAGTGTGAAAGATCAAGGGATTGGACTCAAATCCGAGGATCAAATCCGAGTGTTTGAACCGTTCTACCAAGTAGAGGAAACTCTGATTAGAAAATACGGGGGAACAGGTCTTGGATTGACGATTTGTCGAGGGATTATTGAAGCACAAAAAGGAAAAATATGGGTCGAAAGCAAACCTGGTTTTGGTAGCACGTTTTATTTCACAATTCCACTCACACCGGTTCACGAGATTGAACCCATTAAAGTCCTCTTCTCACAGAAGATTGATATCGAAAAAAAATTACGAGAAGAATTTATGAATGCATTAGGACCAATGGGCATTATCGAGTTTAATGAACTGAGAAACAAACACGCCCTTGGTAAAGAAGATCTCTTCGAATATGTTACAACCCTGGAAAATCAATGTATTCTTCGTCATAAACATGCGGATGATTTGAAAAGAAATATTGGAAAGATTTTTGGTGAAGATTATCGAAAAGAAGAAAATGAACAAGTCGATGAAGGAATGAGAAAGGAGCTATGAGGTGAAACAATGAGGTTAAGACAATTATTGATCATTATGTGTTTAGCAATATCGCTGATACCGATTGCAATGATTAGTGGGTTGCAAGGCTTTCAGATTGCAAGCATGTTTCTTGGCTTGATTCTGGTCATCACGCTTGCAGTAGGTTTTGTGATTTCCTATTTTATCTCCATGCCGCTTGTAAAACTAACAAAAAACATTGATGACATCAGCAAAGGTAACCTGGATGTTGAGCTGGAGAAAAGTGAGATTTATGAGATCAATAATCTGACCGCTTCGTTAGATCGGGTGATGGCGAGCCTGAAACTTGCTATCCATAAGGTTGGGTTGAAAAAAGAGGAGATATTTAAAGAGGTCGTAAAAGCAAAAGAACAAGCTGAGGAGAAATTTGAGACCGTGCTAAAAAAGATCGACGGGTGGATCTGGGAGATCGATGAAAAAGGAACATGCACGGTCTGCTCCGTAAAAGTAGGAGAAACGCTTGGGTACACCCCTGCGCAGATAATCGGAAAGGAGATTTTTGGGTTTTTACCTGCTGAAGAAGCAAAGAAGATGAAAGACATGATGCACCACATGTCGCAGGAGAAGACAGGTGCAACGAATAAATTGGACATGTATTGGGTGTACCATGAGGATAAGCATCCGGTCTGGGTACGCTCGTATCTTATTCCTGTGTTCGATCGAACAGGGAGCTTCCATGGCCTGCGCTGTTTCAGCAGGGACGCAACAGAGGAACGAGTTGCAGAAAATCAGATTGAAGAGCTACATAAAAAGATAGGGGAGTTAGACAAACGGATGCATGAAATCCTTCAGGATCAAATGAAAGAGAGCCACGAAAAAGAACCAACCCTTGATACGACCGCTGAGCAGGAATTTGATTATATGCTTATTTTTGATGAAAACGCAAAAATCATTGACTGCACGAGTGATATTCAGAAGAAACTCGGATATAACAAGGATGAGATGCTTTCCCTGAGTTTCGCTGACGTCGTGTATCTTGAATCATACGACGAGATTAGAGCAAATCTCGATGAAATCAAGAAACTAGGGACCATGCAAGTAAAGACCATTCATAAGAAGAAAGACGGCTCATCGGTATTTGTAAGTGAACAGATTAGGTATCTGAAAGACCGGAATATGTTTATCTGTATGGTGAAGGAAGATACTATTTAATATCTGGATGCAGAGGGTGCCCTCCTGTTTTAATAGTCTGCATATCTTATAAAACCATCAACTATTTATGTGGATTTCTTATCTGGGGTCTTGAGAACATGACGATAAAAGCGTCGAGGCGTGCACAAGGCGTTGAGTATGCGATTCGAGATGTCCTCATCCCAGCACGGCAGTTGGAGAAGAAAGGCATCACGGTTTTAAAGCTGAACATCGGTGATCCGAACGCGTATGATTTTGATACGCCGCAGCATATTAAAGATGCGTTGTACAAAGCAGCGAATGAACAGCATAACGGGTACGCACCCTCAGAGGGGGTCCTTGAGTTACGGCGTGCGATCATTGAACGGGAAAAGAAGAGAAATAAGGTTTCCTATGAGCCTGATGATGTCTGTGTCACGACCGGCGTCACTGAGGGTCTCCAGATGCTTCTGAATGCGTCGTTGGACCCAAACGACGAATTATTAATCCCTGGTCCTACGTACCCGCAGTATAACGTCATTACGAAATTTGCTGATGCAGAACCTGTTCCGTATCATTGTATTGAGGACGAAAACTGGCAGCCTGATGTTGACGATATTCGAAAAAAGATCTCAAAACGCACCAAAGGAATTGTTCTCATCAACCCGAATAACCCCACAGGTGCATTGTATTCCAAGAAGGTGTTACAAGAGATCCTTGATATCGCAGGTGAGCATAAAATCATGGTGATCTCTGATGAGATCTATGATGATCTAACCTTTGATGGGAAACAGTACGCGACCGCGTCACTTACGAACGATGTCCCGATTATCACCTTCAACGGGTTTTCAAAAGTGTATCTGATGCCGGGGTGGCGTATCGGGTACACCATGTTCAAACATAACGGGGAACTTGATGAAATCCAGGATGCGTTTATGCGGATTGCTCGATCGCGGCTCTGCGCAAACTCGGTGTGTCAACACGCTTGTATCCAGGCGTTACAAGGACCACAGGATCATATTGAAAAGGTCAATGACAAGTTGCGGAAACGACGTGATTTCTCCTACAAACGTCTCAACGAGATCGAGGGAATTTCCACCGCAAAACCAGATGGCGCGTTCTACATTTTCCCAAAGATCGAGGCGATGGGAAAAGGACCATGGAAAAACGATAAGGAATTCGTCCTGGATCTACTGCAAGAGGCACATGTGCTGGTGGTGAATGGATCAGGATTCTGTGCGACCTACGGGAAAGAACATTTCAGAGCAGTGATTCTTCCACCTATGGAAACCTTGGAAAAAGCGTTTGACGAAATGGAAGAGTTCATGAAAAAGAGGTTGAAACAACAATATAGTATCCATTCAAACTCATAGAATACCGTTTTTTACGTGAGAAACAATTATATAAATTACAAAATGATTCTCTTTTGAGAGGTATGTGAGAATGGAGGATAAAGAACCGAACGTGTTTGACAGCCCAAAATTATTCGAATACAAAGCCATGGAAACCCGGCTTTATGGAGAGTTATTGAAAGCGTGTCGTCGGTACAATAACAAGCTCAGTATTATCTCTATTGTGGGGATTTTAGAGCTTATCAGCCAAGAAATGAAGGATTTGGATAAGACTGATTTCAAAGATATTGGAGAAGAAATAATCCACAACAGAGACCCATTGGATCGATTAGTGTAATTGGTTTTTTCGTGCTTGTATATTCCCATTTTTTTTCTTATATTGGAATGGAATTATAACGAATTTTGTGCAACTCCGGAAGAGTTAAAAATATATATTTAAGTATGGCTTTGCACATAAATTATTTACACTTCGATTTTGCACATAAATTCGGGTGCGGTCTCCTGGAAATCGACTTTAACCCCTAACTCGAACATTTCCTGTATAAGCACACAAATATTATGACAGAGGGCTTTACAGAGAATTTCATTATCACGAGCAATAGAAGTTTTTGCTCGTAAGTAACATCCGAACTTCCTTTTCATCATACTGAAAACAGATTCAACATTACTTCGTAGATGATAATGTTTATTGAACTCTTCTTTGTTATCCTTGAAAAATTTGAACATAACCCGCCAGATCAACATTTTACCTTGTTCGGAGTCTTTCGTATTCTTTTTAAATGGTATAAAAGGAATAACACCTTGTTTTATTGCTATACCAAGGTTCTTTTCAGATAAATATCCTTTATCAGCATAGACTTCCTTCATATTGAAATTCTTTTTAGTGTTCGATAGAAGAGTATCAAACATCATACTATCATGCAGATACCCATCAGTTATTTCTATATGTGTAATTATATTCGTTTTTACACCACACATAATGTGTGCTTTCTTGAACTTAGCCCGCTCAGAACCATTATGATTTACTTTATTCCATGCAAAAGACATTACCGTACTAAAACCACTGGCATCCATAGCAAAATTACTTTCAACCTCTTTCAATGGAAGAGCAGAAACCTCGATAAGCTTCATGAGAACCTTTTTCATCTCAGGTTTCCGAAGATATTTCAAGACAGTATTGAAATGTGGTGTATGATTGATATATCCTAACTGCATTGCTAGTTGAATATCTGATTCACTTCTTCTACTACTAAAATCAAGATATGTTTTTAGACAACAGGAAAAAATCATTTCACCAAGATTAGCTGATGGTCGACCTGCTCCCTTACGTTTTGGTTGTGATATTTGTGATGTTAGTTCATGAAGTAATTCTAAAAATAGGATCTTTTCTTGTGTTTGTGCCTGGTTGTATGCTTCCCAGACCTGAGGATATGTAGGTTTTGTTTGTGTCTTTGTTTGTTGTGTTTCCATACTACCTTTTCTCTTTAATTTTAGGTAGTAATCTAAGGTAGTTTGTTGTTGATATCCTCGGATAATTTCGTTGATTTTATCTTTTGTTTCACGGGGTTTAACCACCCCCCTATTAGAGAGAGTGGAATGCGAGCCGTGGTTTTATTTCTTGTCATCTTAATACTACCTTTTTTACTACCCATTTTACTGTATAGTATTTCTAGTATATAAATATTTAGGTAGGAAAAGAGGAAGTATTAAATATAGCAAAAAAAGCAGTAACTATAAATAACCACAAAAACATTCACAACTCGATTTCCATGGGATTTAAAACAACAATAGCAAAAGCATCAACCATATCCAATTCCTTCCGAACAACTGTTCCAGCAGCAATAATGAACCAATTTAATCTCAAGGATGGAGATCAACTTGACTGGGAATTAAAGGCACAAAATGGTAATCTTATTGTCGTAGTCAAACCACAAAAGAAATAACAACAGAATATCATGAAAGAATAAAGAAAATTAAATATAAAGATTTGTTCGTAAATTCTTTGAAAGACCAGGAGATAATGAATATAAAATCGCTTCTTTTTTGAATCCATCTAATCTGATTATATTATTTTTGTGAAACATCATTAGAAGAACGAGCATATTTCTCATTACTTTTTTGTAAATAGCTTTTCCTTTCCGAATATCTTCTTCGGTTAATTTAGGAATTGTATAATTTTCAAGTTTAGATGAATTAGAAGTTATTCTTCCATGAACTATTTCACAAAGTTCTTGGTATGAAATATCTAATAAATTAATAGAATCATTCTGGAGTGCACCCCTGAAAGTAGACACCAAGTTAAGCAACAAACACTTAAGGGTGTCAAATGGGAAAAACACGTCGAAAATTCAGCCGGGAATTCAAAATATCCCTTCTCAGGGATTTAGAAGCAGGTACATCTGTTGCAGAAGTAACAAGAAAAGCTGAGATCCATCCAAGTCTTCTTGCCCGTTGGAAGAAAGAATTTTCTGAGAACCTTGAACAGGCTTTCAGAGGCAAAGGAAATAAGAAATATAAGGAGCAGATGGACATTGCTAAGCTTCAACAGCTGGTTGGTCAGCTGTATGCTGAGAATGATTTTTTAAAAAAAGCATTGAGCACCTTGGAAGCGAAAATGGCGGAAGAACACAAACACCAACAAGGGAGATGAAATTCATGTTCATTCAAAACTATCTATCTTCAGGAGGCCCGATCTCTCTTTCTCATGCATCTCATCTACTTGATGTGAACCGGACTAGCTATTACAAATGGGTTTCTCGCCAAGGCCAGCAACCTTCAGGTTCAACAAGTGATCTTTCTCTGCGCGATATGGTCCAGAGGCTCGCCGTGGAATTTCCAAGATATGGTTATCGCAGGATTACGATCGAGTTGAAACGACAGAGCGTTTTGGTCAATCATAAGAAGATTCTTCGGTTGATGAAAGAGGACAATCTTTTGTGTGTGAAAAAGAGGTTCAAACCAGTGACAACAGATTCAAATCATGGGTTTTCTGTGTACCCTAACCTAATCAAGAATCTAGAGATCACGCAGCTCAACCAGGTATGGGCATCGGACATCACCTACATCCAGCTGTCCCATGACTTCGTCTATCTGTCTGTAATCCTGGATCTGTTCAGCAGGAAATGCATCGGCTGGAGTCTTGGCCGCTCCCTTGACACACAGCTTACGTTGAATGCCTTGGATATGGCAATACAAACGAGATGGAACAAGGATATGACTGGATTAATACACCACTCAGATCAGGGCGTGCAGTATGCCTCACACCAGTATGTAGAACAACTGAAAACTCACCATATCCAGATAAGCATGAGCAGAAAAGGAAATCCATATGACAACGCGTTTGTAGAAAGTTTCATCAAAACGTTGAAGTGGGAGGAGGTATATCTGAACGAATATGAAACATATGGGGATGCATTGGACAATATCGGTACATTCATTGATGAGATCTACAATAGAAAAAGACTGCATTCTTCACTCGAATATCGCTCACCTGTCGATTTCGAGCAGGAGGCAAATTTAAATAGTATTGCTTAACTTTCTGTCTACGCAGAGGGGTTCAGTCCA
>Ga0315285_10005339_pt1 | contig 13268 bp, 13 predicted proteins | sample YL17G09_36_MG_FD_203698 | JGI IMG/M metagenome (GOLD analysis project Ga0315285, IMG submission 203698) | Sediment microbial communities from Yellowstone Lake, YNP, Wyoming, USA - YL17G09_36 | ecosystem: Environmental > Aquatic > Freshwater > Lake > Sediment | place: USA: Wyoming | collected... | reverse complement strand
ACACTCGAAGTTGGAAAACTCCACAATCGTCACCTTGGCTCCGGCCGGGCCCCGGCTGGGAGATTTTTCGAGTTCCAGTATGCCCGCATCAATCTTTCGCGGCTTGGGTTCTCCGGCCTCTTTGCGAGTCACATTTTCCCCCTTTATGAAAAGATGGCCGGCGATGACTTTCTCTCCCGCGGGGTCCACGTAAATGACAATCGGAACTTCCCGGTCTGGAGTCGAGACGAGCACTTTTACCGCCAGGAATCCCGGAATCTGGCTCTCCATTTTTCCCATATACCTTATCTCCCAATCCTTGGGCAAACGATATTGGGTTCTGGCGTATTCGATAGCCACCTGGGCGATTTTATTCTCCTGAGCAAAACCCGGAAAGGGTGAAAAATGGGTTATCCCGAAAAGACAGACAACCCAGAATGCGGTCTTCTTAAACATCCTGATCTCCTCCTGGCAATAGCGTCTGGCTTTTATAAAGGATATCACAAAAAAAGAAGACCGAAGAGAAATTTCTGGCCAGCTAACGACGGGTTAAGAATTCGAGGGCGATTGGAAGATTCTATCGCGAGTGAGAAGGCCGGTTTACAAGGAGGAACGCGATTGGTTTAGCCCCTTATTCAATCAGGAGGAGCCCGAAGCGGTTCATCTCTTCTTCATACCCTTTGAGGACCTGAATCTCATACCCCATCTTCCGCGCCGTGGCGAAAACATCCACGCAAAAAGCCTCCAGGGTCGGGCGGGAGGCGAGGGGCTGGCGGCATTCCCGCTTGCTCTCTTGGCACCGGCCACATAAGTTGCAGGGAGCCGGAGGGAAGGCAAAGGCCTTGTAAAATCCTGACAGGAAGACTTCCTTTTCCAGGTTGAGAACCCGTCTGTTCACTTCCCGGAACCAGGAGAACCTCATCTCCGGCTTTTTGAATTTCCTGGAGAAGTGAAAGAAAAGGCCGGATTTATAGTCTCTAAAAAAATTTACACATTCGGAAACCGCAGGAACTTCCGGCGGACAACAGGCCTTTTGCCCATAGCGCGGACAACCGTACAAGCATTTTGCCCTCACCCAATGGCCGGTGACGATTGATCTGGGTTGAATCCATTTGAAATCCTTGAGATCGTGAGCCTGGGCCATTCTCTCAATTCGCGTTGCCGTTGTCCGGGTCATCTTCTTTTCCTCTGGCGTTCTTTCCTTTTTGTCTTTCCCTCTTCAATCTACCCCACCTGAGTCTTTTAGAGCAAGGTCAAAAGATGATGACCTTTTCAAACGATGGGATTTCGCAATACACCCAGGCCCTCAATCCTGGCCTCGACGACATCTCCGGGCTTAAGAAACCAGGCCCGTGGATCGGGCTGGCGCACAAAAGCGACGCCGCCGGGAGTGCCGGAAGTGATGATATCTCCCGGTTCCAGGGTCATCTGGGACCAATAAGCGATCAAGTCGGGAATCTTGAAGACCATCTGGCCGGTGGTGGATTTTTGCCTGGGCTGCGGCTCTTCATTGACCTTCAGCTCCATGCTCAAGGCATGGGGGTCCCCGATTTCATCCGGCGTCACCAGGTAAGGCCCCATGGGAGCCAGGGCATCCAGCCCTTTCCCTAAAAGGATGAGCCTCTTCTGCATTTCCTTGGCCTGGATGTCTCTGGCGCTGAGATCATTCAAGATCGTATAGCCGGCGATATACTCGAAAGCTTTTTCCTTGGGGATATCCTTCCCCTTCTTTCCGATCACGATGGCCAGCTCGATCTCATAGTCCAGTTCCTTGGTGGAGCGAGGATAAGGAACCGGCTCGTCGGGCCCGACGAGGGCCGTGACGGCTTTCAAAAAAGCCACGGGAAATTCAGGGACGGGAACTTTGTTCTCCTGGGCATGGTCGTAGAAGTTGAGCCCCATGGCGATGATCTTGCCCGGCCTGGGGACAGGGGCCTTGCGGATGATCCCGGAAAGAGGGAACACCAGGGTCTCCCGACGCAGGCCTTTGCAGGCTTTCTTTTTTTCTTGCTGCCACAAGGGAAAAATAAAATCAAGGGTGCGGCGGGCCAAATTCATGGCCTCCACACCCTGCCCCAGGAAAGCCGCCATATCCGCAGGAATGAATTGCGCGGCTCGCAGGTATGGCTTTTTCTCCTTTTCTATTTCCTTAAGATAGAGGGCCGCGGCTGGATGGAGGTTCAATACAGAATCTTCCTCCAGCACGACCCCTAACATCCTTACCCCGTCTTTCTGACTCCGTGGCACAAAGGTGGTAAATTTCATTCTCGCTCCTCCTTTCCGCAGCCTATTTCACATTTTAAATTACCCTGGAAATAAGCCGATTCCAAGCATTATTTTAGGGTCCTTGAGATCTACAAGATGAAACAACACAAAATACAGTATATCTCCCCGGGTAATACAGCATTCACCCTATTTACTTCTTCCTCAATTTTTGGGATTCTAGTATAGTTTCCATCCGGAAAGCCCCTCTCCCCTAGCGGGAGAGGGATGGGGTGAGGGGGATCAAAATGGAAGGTGTTGATATTCCGAGCCATTACCACCCCCACCTTTGCCCTCCCCCATCGAGGGGGAGGGGGAAAACCGGGTTTCCGGATGAAAACTAGTATAGATTTTTTATCGGCGGGAGTTCGGCCTCGAAAGGAGGATACCATGGGAGAAAGTCATTTGGCGGTAAAGGAATGGCTGGCGAAAAATCAAGAAGATATGGTCTGTTGCCCCCACCAGCCGGGGAAGTTGATGATCTCCAAAAGTGCCTGCGCCAAGCGCTATTGGATGGCGCGAAATGAAGACTATCAGGACCTCATGAAAGGAGACGTCTTTAATTATAGCTATAAGAGGGGTCTATCCCTGTGCCGGGAGTGTTCGATTGGAAAGCAACTGGCCCGTGAGCTTAAGGCGGAGAAATCGTACTCCCGTCCCCAGGCCCGAAATGGCCGCCCCCATCATGGGTGGAAGATGAATATCCAAAAGTCCGTTTAAATCTTAGCGCAAACCTTGCCGGGAAATCCTAACCCATCAAATACCCGTTCGAGATCCGCAGGGGGCCAGGGAAGGCCCCCTCGCATCCTGTTCTTCTAAAGGAAGTGGACCGGATGGACCCGGAAGCCGCCCTGATTTTTCCTTACTACTTTACGCACCAAGCGAATCGTAGGCTTTAGTTTCTTTGGGTGGAGGTTATGCCGCCTTATGTCCGGAGGTCAAAATTGAGTTGCCTTTTTCTTTTCCTCCTCTTTTGTTTTTTTTCCCCCACCCTGGCAGAGGCGGGACTCAAGGAGCAGGTGTTTGCAACCGTACTGCCCAATGGCCTTAAAGTTATCCTTCTCGAAAATCATAAAGCTCCTTTGATCACCTTCCAGGTCTGGTACCGGGTGGGATCCCGGAACGAAGAATGGGGCAAGACTGGACTCTCCCACATGCTCGAGCACATGATGTTCAAAGGGACCCAAAAAGTGGGCCCGGAAGAATTTTCCCGGATCATTCAGGAGAATGGGGGCAATGACAACGCCTTCACTTCCCGCGACTACACCGCCTATTTTGAAAATCTGAGTGCGGACCGCATCCAGGTGCCCCTGGATTTAGAATCGGACCGGATGCAAAACCTCATGCTCCGGCAGGAGGACTTCCGTACGGAGCGAATGGTGGTGATGGAAGAGAGGAGGATGCGCACCGAGGACAATCCCCAGGCCTTTCTCATGGAGCAGATGGAAGCCACAGCCTTCCAGATTTCCCCCTATCACTGGCCCACCATCGGCTGGAAGGAGGACATCACCCGCTTTACCCTCGAGGACTTGAAAAAGTACTATCGCACTTATTACAACCCTGCCAATGCCATCCTGGTCGTCGTGGGGGACTTTCAGAAGAAGGACATCCTTCATGGAATCGAGCAGTCCTTCGGTCCACTCCCCAAAGGGGCCGCGCCCAATCAGGAAATGGATGTAGATCCAAAACAGGCAGGGGAGCGCAGAATTGCTGTCAAAAAGGAAGCCCAGTTGCCCTTTCTGGTCATGAGCTATCACGTCCCGAACCTCCGCCACCCGGATAGCTATGTACTCGAAGTAACGGCCGCGATCCTCTCTTCCGGCAAAAGTTCGAGACTTCACCAAGGCCTTGTCCGGGAAAAGCGGCTCGTGCTGGACGCCGATGCGGAACACTCTCTCCTTTCCAGAGACCCAGGACTCTTCTATCTTTCGGCCCAGCCTCTCCCCGGCAAGGAGGTTGGAGAAGTAGAGAAGGCCTTAGATCAAGAGGTCGAGCGGCTCCAAAAAGAGTGGGTAGGCGAACCCGAACTGGCCAAGGCCAAAAATCAACTGGAGGCATCCTTCATATACGGGCAGGATTCGCTTTTCTTCCAGGCCATGCTCCTGGCCCAGCATGAGATCGTCCTTAACTGGGAGGCGATTGACGATTACCTCCCCTCCATTCGTAAAGTCACTGCCGGAGACATCCAGCGGGTTGCCCGACAATACCTCACCCCGGACAACCGCACCGCCGGGGTCCTCATCCCCTTGCCACCTAAAGAGGGAACATTACCGCCGGTTGGCTCTTCCGTCAAAGAACGCATCGTCAGATAGGGAGGTTCGGTGTTCCAGAAAAATCACAGAATTTCATTCTCTCTCCTGACCTTCACCTTTTGCCTCCTGGGGGTAATTTTAATGGAAGGGTCTTCTTCGGCCATGCCCCCGGTTCAGAGGATGGTTCTTCCCAACAAGAACGTCCTGCTCATATCTGAAGAGCACTCCCTTCCCTTTATCACGCTGCAGCTTCTGGTCGATTCCGGGGCCCGGAAAGATCCTTCCGGGAAGGAAGGCCTGGCGCGGCTGGTGGCCACGGGACTTCTCCTGGGGACTTCCAAACGCACGGTTGTGGCCATCAATGAAGAACTCGACTTCATGGGTGCTTCTCTCAATACTTCGTGCGGCAGAGATTATGCGACCGTCAACCTCAGGGTTTTGAAGAAGGATTTGGATAAAGGATTGGATCTCTTCCTGGAGAGCCTTACCCAACCCACCTTTCCGGAAGGAGAAGTGCGCCGGGAGGTAGAGAAGACCCTGGCGGCGATTCAAGCCGCTGAAGACCAACCCGAGGAAGTGGCCGAAAAGGAGTTTCAGAAGGATCTCTTTCTCACCAGCCCCTATGGACCTCCGGTGGAAGGGACGAAAGAATCCGTTTCCCGAATTACCCGCGAAACGATCGTCCAGTTTTACCGGAACTATTACCATCCCAACAACTCCATCCTGGTCGTGGTGGGAGATATAACCCTCGATGAAGTGAAGGCAAAACTTCTGTCCCGCCTGACAAACTGGCCCATGGGCAAGATTCCCGAGGTGCCTTTCAAAAGCGAATTCGCCAAAGGGCCGAAGACGGTGAAGATCGACCGGGCCCTCACCCAGGCCAATATTATCCTCGGGCACAGAGGGGTAAGCCGGGAGAACCCGGACTTTTACGCCCTAACCGTAATGAATTATATTCTGGGGGGAGGAGGATTTTCCTCCCGGCTGGTGCAGGAGATCCGGAACAAAAGAGGGCTGGCGTATTCCGTAGCGAGCTTCTTTGATCCCGCCAAGTACCCGGGTTCTTTCCAGATCGTTCTGCAGACCAAAAACTCTTCTGCCCATCAGGCCATCTCTCTCTCGCTCCAGCAGATGGAGCGGATTCGCCGGGAAATGGTCTCGGAAAAAGAGCTGGAAGGGGCCAAGAAATACCTCATCGGCAGTTTCCCCATGCGCCTCGACAATCAGGGAAAGCTGGTCAATTTTCTCAGCCAGGTGGAGTATTATGGATTGGGCCTAGATTATCCAGAGAAATACCGCGGTCTAATCCAGTCCGTCACCCGTGAAGAGATCCTGCGGGTTGCCAAAGCCTATCTGCATCCGGAAGACTACATCCTCGTCGTTGTCGCCGACCTGAAAGAAGCCGGGATGGAATAATCTCGCGATTCCTCCTTTGCTTTTGCCCTGCAGAGGGACCGCACCTACGTCGTCGTCACCCTGATTGTACTCGCCGTGCTCCTCTACAGCCTTGCGGGCGGAGGCCTGTAATACCAGGCTGCGCGACAGCGAAGAAGAGGGATCGATTCCCGACCTCTCCTATTCCCATGAAACTAAGGATGTTATGTAAGATGGGGTGAAGGGCCCTTTCTTCCCTTGGTGTTTCACCAGAAAATTTGGCTTGCGCGCGGAGAGCCAGTAGGTAACCTTGGGGTGAAAGATCGGGATGTCCACCACGACCTCAATGCGGTAGCATTCAAATTCCCCGGCGGGCACAGCAACCTTTTCCATCCCAGCCTGGCGGGCCGTCACCTTAATCGCATACCCTGAAAAATCAACCATAAAGACAGTCCATTCCCTGCTCTCATTAAACGGGAAGGACCTGAGCAGCACCAGAAGAGAACCATCCACGGCGAAGGGCATATCTTGAGGGAGCTCGTACTCTTTCCTTTTCTTCTCTTCTCCCGTACCTTGGAACAGTTCCTTATCAGCCTTTCTCTTTTTGCTGCTTCCTGTAAAACCTCAGAAAATCACCCGGAGAAAACACGGGTACTCCCTGACACAGTTTGGAAGGAAAATGCGCGCGATTACCGGTAACGAGACATACCGCCCGGCCAGCGACAGCAATCTCAAGAAACGGTTCGTCGGCGGGGTCCGGCAAAGGGTGGGAGAGCGGCGAAGCACTCATGATTTGGCCGCGGTACTCAATATGCTCAAGGAGGGCAACAACCCTATCGATGTCGAAGCGAAACTTGGGACGACATAAGACTTCGTTATATTCAGATAAAATGCGGGCGTCGAGATACAGCGTTAGCTCGCCGGAGGAAATCATGCGCACAATTTCGGCGCATGCTCCGAAGGGAGAAAGGAGGCCGGCCACAAGGACCTTGGTATCGACTGCAATCCTCATCGGGCACGCTTTCTGCGCACCGCCTTGATTTCCTCCTCGATCTCACCCATCGAGATCTTGTCCGTCCCCTGCTCCACTGAACGGCGCTGAAGGCTCGCCACCGCCTCAACCGCGCGTGCCTGACGGAAGGCCGCGAGGGATTCTTCGAGGTTGGACTCGTTGATTGCCGCCAGAATGGCGATGGGTCGCCCATTATTGGTGATGATCATCTCCCGCTCGCCCGGAAGCCTTTTCCAGATTTCGGCCGATTTCCCCCGCAAATCACGAACGCTCAAAAATCTCATCGCGATCCCTCCAATCGTGTATTAATTGTGTACACGATTGTGACTCATTGTCAAGCCTATTTTGGCCCTATACTGTTTTGGTGAAATCTGGAACAGTTAAGTTTTGATTTTTCCCTGCGAGGCCCGTTTCATATAACGGGCTGTCCAGGACCCCTCGTTGGCGGAGAATTGGCAGGCAAAACAACTATTATTTATCGATCTTTAAAACTGTAAATGCAACGGGCGTCCCGCAAGTTCACACAGGGTGGGCAAGACCTGGCTTCTCCGTTGCTGGACGCAGGCAGATGCCTGAGTTGACGCCGTTTACGCTGACCAGACACGGCCAATCACCTGACACCTCCCGTAGGGATCGCGTCGGACGGTTCATTGCCAATCACGACAGCCCAGGACCGGACATCCCATCGGGTCACAAGCCCCCTGATAACATAGGGGTCGTTTTTGGCGAAGTCTTCGGCGACAGAGCGCTCGGGCGCGCGGAACACGAGAAGTGCTCGGTCTGCCGGGTCGGTGAGCGCCCCAGCCAGGAGGAGCTCGCCGCGGCGGTACGCCTCCCGCACGAGCCGAAGATGTTCCTCCCGGTACGCGCCCCTGCGCGCCACGAAATTGTCGACTACATCGTAGAACAGTGCATAGTAGTTCATGTCATCACCTCTCAAGGTCTGTGGGAATGCGCGACGGCTCCGAGCCAACTTGGTCCAATTCAAGAGCTCAATTTTCGGACATCTAAGACCAAGGCGTTTCCATCACTATGACTGATGATATAGGTCCAAAGGCTCTGGGATTGCCGAAAGTTGTTTCAGAACCTACGTCCGCCCCCACTCTACTCTCGCTAAAAAGCGGGCCCAAAAGCCATGAAGGGGGTTTTCAGCGGAATCAGTATTTAAGTATTTTCCCTAGACGGTTTCCAACAGTTTCTTCCAAGCTTGGCGGTGGGACGGTTGAGTGTTCCAAGTATCAAGGTGCTCGCCCACTTTTTGAAGAAACGTGATGCGGCTCGGCTCTCCCCCAAGCGCGAGAACACTTCGGGCAAACTCGGAAAAGTCGAAAACATAAAGGTTCTGGCCGCTTGCGAATGCACGGGTAATACGCTCACTCAGGGCCGGCTGCTCGTCGGCTTTAACTCCGGGAGTTGCAAAAAAGATATCCTTAATCTTGCGTTGCCGGCATTTTTGGAGCGTTCCCTCAACATCGGTTAGCGTTATTGTGCGATCTTTTACCTCAACAGCCAAAACGACTTTTCCTTCGGCATTGACGCATTCCAAATCGGCTGCCTGACCGGTCGCCTTGTCGCTAGCATTGATTCGTGCTCGATCTACTCTCGCGTAAAGGCCAAAGTGAATTCCTATGGCATCAAATATCGCGCCGCAAAGGGCCAGACTCCGATCGCCTCCAGATTTCTCCCGCAGGAAGCGTTGAGCGAGCGAAAGGGCACCTTCCAAGCTAATACGCGGCGGGAGAGGGTAAGCAAAGCGAAGGGATTTCTGCCGACGAAACATTTCCAGCAGAACCTGCCGAAATACCGCTTCCGTGAAATCGGGATCACTCCGGGACTCCACTTGTTCCAAGACCTCGACAAGAGTGTTCCACCCAGTCACGTCCTTCTTACTTTGGTCATCGCGAGCCATGCGAGGAAGGCGCATAGGGTTACCAACGTAAGGGTCGCTTGAAGTGCCGAGGATGTTTTCCTGCCGCTGATTGAAAGATGCGACGACCTTACTTCCCAAGCTCCTTGCGTCCCATCCGGTGAGATCGCTTGGATCCCCTTTTCTCTTTTGGAGCCGCAGGCAGTCAAGCATTGGGTTAGTTAGCTTTCCCAACAGCTGGATTGGCAGGCAAAAGCGATAGGCCACTTGTTTGTGGTTGACTGAAGCCTGAATGGCCTGGTGTAAGGTGATATCAGTAACGAATTGGGCATCGGGGTTTGCGCTTGCTTTGGCCACTACAACTTGCCAGTGCGTCTCAAGCAATTGCTCAGCCTTCCTCAAATCAAGGGTTTCCGTATCACCGTTTCTTTTTGCCATGTTGTCGCAGTTTGTATTGAGCAGGTCGCTCAAAAAGATAAAGGTTCTTGTCGGGCAAACCATAGTTGTAAGTCTGTGAATAAGATTCCGGATCGTAGTTCGCCCAGACGGATTCCGTGCGCGCGCCCTTCGACGAATTGCAGAGTCGCGTATTGGCATCAACCCTGATCCAGTCACGATAGAGCCGATCCATCAGGGGGCAACGGTAACCCGATACCGCTGCAGCCCCTCGCACGGATCGAAGGATTTCTGCGAGCTCCTCATGTTCACGATCAGTCATTTCGTATCCGTATGCCTTGCTGTCGCCACGGGTTTCATGAGGATAAGGCGGGTCGCAATAGAAGAGCGTTTCTGGCGAATCGTAGCGGAGAATTAATTCATTCGCGGGGGCGTTTTCTATCTGAACGCGCTGTAGCCGCTGCACTATCTGAGGCAGACCTTCCACACTACCTAACCAACGTGAAACAGCTCCGGCCATACCGGCACGCGAGGTCAAAACACAATGAGCCCATCGGCCTTCGGAGCTTGTCTGCGCCAAGCCAGTCCGTGTCTGGCGCGCACGAACAAAAAAGCGGCGGGCGCGCTCGATTGGCGAAGGATCTGGCTCAGGACGGCAGGCTTTTACCAACTCTTCGCGCGAGAAGGGGGTCAAACTGATGAGTCGGATAAGCTCGTCGCCGTGATCTCGCAAGCAGCGGAAGAAGTTCACCACCTCAGAATCCAAGTCATTATAGGTCTCAACGGGCGCCGGTGGCCGGTTGATTAAGATAGCCGCTGAGCCGCCGAAAGGCTCACAGAAATGAGTGAATGTGGTCGGGAGCAGCGGCAGAAGGAAATCCAGGTGGGAAAACTTCCCGCCATAATAGCCAAAAGCGATCATCTTGCTGCGCCGGTCGCTCGCGCGCCCAATCAGGCGACGATGGTTGAACCGATGCGCCAGTTCCGGGCGCTTGGCGGACTCATTATCCCCCTGCGCGATATCCTTGGACCGTATTTTTGCTGGAGTACTCACCTTTGCGGTATTGTCCTTACACCGTGTTTCGGGGATCCTGTAGACTATTCAACTACAACTCCCTTTTTGGTTATTTGAGTATATTGGGAAGGGTATTGCATGTCAAGGGCATTTGAAGCACAGAGGAAATATAACCAGACGTGGTTATTAACCCAAAGAAATTTTTTGCGAATATCCAGGACACTTGACAACTATCAATCGGGCGTCTATTGTGATTAGCTGGATTCCTGATGGTAGGGTCCTTGTCATAATCGGACAGAGAATGCCTGTGAATCATCGGGCTGGAAGAGCCGTTTATGCGACCTGAACATGAAGCCCTTTTTGAGCCGATTGCCATAGGAAGGCTTCGCTTGGCCAATCGGGTCGTACTTGCTCCCACCTATGTGGGGATGGGCGATCTGAGGGGAAATGTAACGGACCAAAGTCTCTGCTATTATTACGCCCGCGCGATGGGGGGAGTGGGTCTGATCATAGTAGAGATCACCGGAGTCACGGGTCGCTATGCCTTCAGCCCGGGGTTCGGGCTCGGCCTGGCATCCGATTTTAACATAGCCGGCCTGCGGGATTTGGCCCAAGTGATCCACTGGGGAGGCGCGAAAGCTTTCCTTCAGCTCTTACCGGGGCAAGGAGCCCAGGCCTTGCGGTCTCACGAGAAGAGACCTCTGGTGGGTCCTTCTGACGTCCCGTCCCTCATCCCGCAGGAGGAGCTTCCCGAAGCGATAAAAGGTCTCTCACAAAAGGTTCCAGAACATCCCCGGCCCCTCACCAGGGAAGAGATCCAGGGCTTGAAGGCCATGGTGGTGAAAGCTGCAAGTCGGGCCAGGAGGGCCGGTTTCGACGGCGTTGAGCTTCACGGAGCTCACGGATACCTGCTCAGTCAGTTTACCTCCCCCTACTTCAACCGCCGGGATGATGACTACGGCGGCTCTCCCGAAAAACGCTGGAAGCTATCCGTGGAGATGGTTCGTGAGGTTAAGCAGGCGATGGGAACCGACTTCATAGTTGGCTATCGTTTCAGCGCCAGGGAATGGATTCCCGGGGGGCTTGAAATCCCGGAGTCCCTTCATATGGCAAGAGCCGTCCACCAAGCTGGGGCGGATTACCTCTCCGTGAGCCACGGGTGTTATGGGTCGGTAACCCGTATCTTTCCCCGTGGCGAGGGAACCATGAGTGCAGATGCAGCCATGATTCAAAAAGAGGTTACCATCCCGGTCATGTGTCCGAACTTCCAGGATCCAGGCAAGGGAGCTGAGGCCATTGCAAATGGATCCGTCGCCCTCGTGGCCCTCTCCCGCGCCCTTCTGGCAGACCCTCTGTGGACGGAAAAGGTCCGGGAGGGAAAACCCGAGAAGATTCAGCGCTGCATTCGCTGTTATCAATGCCTCCGCGCGGCCCTTGTTGATTATCTTCCCGTTCGTTGCCCGGTAAACCCCGGACTCGGATTTGAACGCTTCGACCCAAGGTATTTGCCCCATCCCGGCAACCCAAAGGCATAGGAGCGAAGGGCTGGGGAGACGGATTCGTCGTGACACTTCGGAGTGAGCTCAGTCGAACGCCCAGCCGAACGGCCGACGTGAGGGGGAAACGAGGGGGGCGCAAAAAATTTTGTTGCTTTGGATAACCAAGCCAATTGACTGGACCGTCACCCAGAAACCATGAAACTCTCCCCTGCCCCCCCTTTAGCGGCTTTGTCATAATTCGTCATGCCCGCGCCGGCGGGCATCCAGGAAGATGGAATGATTCAACAAAACTGCAACTGGATTCCGGCTTTCGCCGGAATGACGGCTCATTTCCCCAATTACGACACAACCTCTTTAACAAAGGGGGGATGGGGGGATTTGAAAGTTATTTTCTACATAACGAAAGGAGATAATGAAATGAAAGAGGTGAAGGAGATGGAAATCGCCCAAAGGGCCGTGGAATTGATCAAGGAGGGAGCTTTCCTGGTGGTCCAGGCCAAAGGACGAAAAAACGTGATGACCATCGGATGGGCCATGTTCGGGTTTGTATGGAAAAAGCCCGTTATGATGGTCGCGGTCCGGAATAGCCGGTTTACCCACGGGATCATCGAAGAAGCGGATAGCTTCACGGTCAGCGTCCCGACCGGGAGTATGCAGAAAGAGATCAATATCTGCGGATCGAAATCGGGCAAGGATTTTGATAAATTCAAAGAATGCCAGCTCGCCACGACCAAGGCTCAGAAAGTCAGCGCGCCCATCCTCAAGATTCCAGGGTATCACTATGAATGCAAGATGATGTACAAGACCCCCATGGACCCAAAATTCATGGATAAAGACACGGAGGCCCTCTATCCCAAAAGAGACTACCACACTCTGTACTTTGGAGAGATCGCGGCCTGTTATATCAGCGACTGATGAACAGAACTCCGGAGGGACAGAAAGAGATTCTCAATCCAGAAGCATGGGAGCATTCCCTTCTTCACGGGCTGGCCTGCGAATGGGAGAACAGCCTCTGGGTCCTGAGTCCCTCGCACCGGAAAATGATGCGTCCTCCCCTGTTCAGTCTGAGGGATATGGATGACCGGTGGGGCTCTTGGTCGGGGAAGAAACGGGAAATCTCCTTAAGCCAAAACCTGGTCCTGAATCATCCCTGGGACTCGGTGTGTGAAGTCCTGCTGCATGAGATCGCCCATCAATTTACCGAAGAAGTCTTTGCCGCCCGTCATGAGCCTCCCCATGGGCCGCATTTCCAGAAAGCCTGCCACCTCCTCCGGGCCAATCCCAAAGCCTCGGGGAATTACAAACCTCTGGATGAACGGATCGCCCAGGGATCGGCCGGCGTCGAGGATCGAATTATGGTCCGGGTCAAAAAACTGATGGCCCTGGCCGGAAGCCCCAATCAGCATGAAGCGGAAGCGGCCATGGGCAAGGCTCATGAGTTGATCGCCAGGTACAATCTGGATCTTTTGGCGCAGGAAGAAAAAAGGAATTTTACCAGCGTTTTCGTCGGCCAGCCCGCCCTGCGTCACCCGCCGGAAGATTACGCCCTCGCCCATTTATTACAGGATTATTATTTCGTGCGGGGAATATGGGTGTCGGCTTATGTGCCGGC
>Ga0315285_10005338_pt1 | contig 13270 bp, 11 predicted proteins | sample YL17G09_36_MG_FD_203698 | JGI IMG/M metagenome (GOLD analysis project Ga0315285, IMG submission 203698) | Sediment microbial communities from Yellowstone Lake, YNP, Wyoming, USA - YL17G09_36 | ecosystem: Environmental > Aquatic > Freshwater > Lake > Sediment | place: USA: Wyoming | collected... | reverse complement strand
TGTTCCCCGGAAAAACTTCCCAGGAGACCGGCCGGCCCTCGCGGTCCACAACCACCCCCAAGACCAATTGCGGCAAATCCGGCCTCCGGTCCCGCGAGTAACCGCGCTTGCGCCACTCCGTCTCCGTATCCCGGTAGACATAGACGCTGGTCGTATCCATAAAGACCAAGTCCAATTCCTGGGAAAAAAGATCCCGATCCTGCTCGAAGAGGGCCTTCTCCAGGTCCTCGCGGATCTCGGCCAAAAAGCCGTTGGTCCGGTACAGATGCTGCAACTCGATCTTCGAAAAACCCTCCACCGTCTCCAGCCAGCCATAACCCTGCAGATCCGAACCCGGAGCGCACAGCCTTTGCAGGACCATGGCGAAGGCGACCCGCTCGACGTCGAAGCCGAACTTACGGCCTTCGCTCAAACGCCGCAGAATCTCATCGACCCCTTGTTCTTCCCACAGACGATTAAAAATCAGGGCCGGCCCCCATATTTTGGAAACCCTCGCGGCCAGGCTCTGGTCTTTAATCAGGCGGTATTTATGGCTGAACCGGGCCAGGCTTTCGACCAAGGAATCAATGGTTCCTTTGGCCAGGAGCTCGTCTTTGCGTCCGAGGGTGGCGAGGACGCGCTGGCGGGGCTTCCCGTCCTTACGGTAGGACTGGGCGATCTGGAGGTACTCGTAGAGGACGCCGTTCTGGACGCTACGCTTAAAACGGAAGAACATACTATAATTATAATATATAAAAGCTAATTGTCAAGCAGTTAAATAGCTCATTAGGCACTACTTTTTGGCAATAAACCGCCTTTTTGCGACGTAAGTTGTTGATTTTATTGAAGCGGAATTTTATTGGGCCTTCCCAACTGTCGAAAATCAGTCTTACGATTTCAGATTGCATCCCGGGAATTCTGCTATAATAGCCCTCGATTTCCGAACAAGGAGGTCCCCCATGATGCGTTCGTTGACGCTCGAAGGCGCCCGTTTGAGGCGGTTCGGAAGCTTCCTCAGCGGCGGCGGCATGATGGCGGCGTCCTGGCTGACCATCCGGCACTTCTACAACGCCAATTTTCCCGAGTCCATCTTCAGGGGGGCCTTCTGCGACATCTCCTCTTTCTTTAATTGCGACAGCTCGGCCTATTCCTCGATCGCCCAGGTTCTGGGGGTTCCCCTCGGTTATTTCGGGCTCTTCACGGGCGCCCTGGTCCTGATCGGCACCCTGTTCCCGTCCCGGGCCTTCGAGCGGACGAACAAGTCGCTGGCCTTGGCCAACGCGCTCGGCGTCCTGGGCCTGTTCTCCTATTCCGTGTTCGTCCTCAAGAGCCTCTGCCTCCTCTGCAGCGGCTTCTACCTGTTTTCGCTCCTGAGCTTCGCCCTGTTCTGGAAGTACGGGCACCGGGACGATCACGAGTCGCGGCTCCGCTCGTTCTTCGGTTTCTCCTTCAAGTATGCCCTCGTCTTCGGACTGATCCTCCTCGCCGGCGCCTACGGCTTCCAACAGTACACGGCCGCCCGGAAGGATGCCCAGCTGGGCGGCGTCGCGACCCGGGTCGTCAAGCAGTACTACAGATTGGCTCCGGTTCCGGCCCCGAGCCTCATCTCTCCGTACTGGACGGCCCGGGCGACCGAGCGCTTCGAGGACGCGCCGATCCGGATCATCGAGTACGTCGACTTCCGCTGTCCCGACTGCCTGTTCCTCTACCAGCAGCTCAAGCGCCTCAAGCGGGAATACAAGGGGAAGATCAACATCGCCTTCCAGTTTTTCCCGCTCGAGGCCAAGTGCAACACGGTCGTCGACAAGGACCTGCATCCCGGCGCCTGCGACCTGTCCTTCATGGCGGCGGCCGACCCGGCCAAGTTCGAGAAGATCCACGATGAGATCTTCGAGAACTTCGAGAAGGCCAGGACGCCCGAGTGGCGGGCCGCGCTGGCGAAGAAGTACGGAGTGGAGGCGGCCCCGAACGATCCGGCCGTCCAGGACCTCGTCCGCCGCATCATCGAGACGGGGGCCGAGTACGAGAAGACCTCCGATAAATACGCCCACGGGATCCGCTCGACTCCGACCCTGATCATCAACAACCGGATGACCATCGGGACGATGCCCTACAGCCATCTCAAGGCCATTTTCGAGTCCCTGCTCGCCGAGGGCGCGGCGCCGGGCGAGCAAAAGTTCATCGAAAACTGGGTCGACCTCAAAAAATAGGATGCCCTCGCGCACGTCCGCCATCGGCCGGGTCAGCGGAAAGCGAAATGCCTATATTTTATCGCGAGGGATTGTCATCGTGTTGCTTTTAGGCTTCCTCTTTTTCGGCTTCGCCTCGGCCGGCCCGCAAGACGTCCGGACGGCCCGAGAAGCGGCCGCGCATCATTCATCAGGAGCCGCCGGGATTTCTGCTCAAACATCCCAGGCCACGAGAAATCCCGAGGCGTTTGATCTCGACGCGCTTCTTAAGAAAACGGCCGCCTATTGTCAGAAGCTCGAAAGCTCTATCTTGGATTTCGTCTGCCTCGAGGAGATCCGGGAAACGATCGATCCGACCCATGCCGTGGTCCAGTCGGACAATAATGATAGCGTTAATGATTGGGGTTGGGTCCTCGGCAATTGGATGACAGCCTCCCGACGGCCGCAAAAGATCAAATCCTCCTATCTCTACGACTACTAATGCGTCCGTTCGGGCCAAACGATCCGTGAGACATGAACCCTTCTCAAGGAGAACGGAAAAAATACGAATGTCCCGAACGCGGCCCTCAAAACATCCGTCGTCGTCTACGGCACGGTTCTGATGGGGCCGGTCGGGCTGCTGGGGGAACGTTTCCAGCCCCATTATGATTTCTCCGTCATCGGCCGGGACAAGATCGCGAAGCGGCCGGTCGTCGTCATCGACGCCAAGCCCAAGCCGGACGCTCCGGAGACCACGAACCTTTACGGCAAGGCCTGGATCGACCCGGCCACGGCCGATATCCTCAAAATCGAATGGAGCGAGAGCCGGGTCGGCCGTCACGAAATCTTCGAGAAAAGGGGAGAGCGCTACAAGTGTAAGCCTCGCCTGACGATTCTCTCCGAATTCCATGCCGAGAAGAACGGCATCCGTTTCCCGACCCGCCTTTTCATCGAGGAAGCCTATGTCAACGAGAAAGGCGGGGCCTTCGTCCGGTCCAAGACGGAGGTCGCCTACAAGGATTTCAAGTTCTTCACGGTCGAAGTGGAATATCGATAAACGGAATGTTCAGCTTGATCAAGTTCTGGCGAAATATCTCCATCGGCGCGAGGGCTGTCGTCTGCGAGAGAGGCATGGCGTGAATATCGTAGGTATCCCGGGGCAGGGGCAAACGATATTGGCCCTTCGAATCCGTTGAAGTGATATACCATAGCCAATCGGCCGGCTTAGTGCTGGCCGACGCCCCCGTCTTTATGACGCCGACGTCAGCCGATTTGACGATCTGATTCCTCGCATCCATGACTTTGCCCGAAAACATCACCCCGTTTTGCGCCACCAAGTTGAGCCGCTTGTCGGAAGAGGGCATCGTCAGGTTGAAAGAGGTCTTGGTGGCCTTTCCCTTGTATCCGGTGTTCACGGGCGGATAGGGCAGGAAGACGAGCGTAAAATTGCCCGCGGGAAGATAGCCCGAGTAGCTTCCATTCATAACGATGAACTCCGTGATGATCATGCCTTTGACAAAAGGATTCATTTTCTGGAAGACAGCCAAGACGCCGCTGAGGGCGGTGTTCCCGGTATCTTTGACGGTTCCCCAGATCTTGAAACCTTTCGGGCCTTTGATGTTTTTGACGGTATCCTTGGAAATCGTGACTTTGTCTGTTTTAAATGTCATCGGAATGGTTTGATGGGTGCTGTTAAAAACCATAATCGGAATGAGGATGAGCTTGTAGCTGCCGGCTGGGACCGCCATAGCGTATTTCATCGTGTCGGAACCCGATCCGAATTGGGCGGCAAAAATCGTCGAATTCGGGCCGCTTGAAGGGAATGCCATCAGCGTGCCCGCGAACAGGCCGATCGTCCCGGCCGGCGGCTTGATCTTCCCGCTCAGGATATAGCCGTTCTGAAGCTTGATCTCCCCCAGATTCGTGTCGTTAACGACAGAGACGCCCTCGACCGTCGTCGGTACGAGGCGAGAAAATGCGGCCGGGTCGATGGATGCACTCAGCGGTGGAGTGACGATCACCGAATAGCTGCCTTTCTGGACGGGGTAAGAAAACAGGCCCGCGGCATCCGTTGCGGTTCCCCATCCGAACCCCATATCCGAATTCGCGGCGCGCACCCAGGCATTTTTGACCGGAACGCCCGACGCGTCTTTCACGATTCCGGAAAGAAAGTATCCGTCCGGAAGCGGGATGTTCATAACCTTGTCGACTGTGATCTTTTCTTTCAGCTTGTGGAATTCAGTCGTTCTCGACTGAGCCGCAATCCCGAATTGCGGGACAAGTAACATCAGAATGAGCCAGTCATAAATGGCCTTTTTCATTGTGTCCTCCTTTGACCCGTTCGCCGACGCTACCCCGCTTTGAAAAGCGGGGCTTAAAATCGGAGCCCCGCCTTTCAAGGCGGCGACGAGAAGCGAGGCTCAGGGTTAACCCTGAGCAAGCCCCGGCATTCATGCCGGGGAGTCGAAGGGTTGATCTACCCCGGATCAATGTATCACTTGTAGAGTGAGATTTTCAAGCCCGATGGACATCCGAAATCTAGACTTCCTCCCGTCAACTGAAAAACGCTGAAATTATGGTCTTGAGATTGAAAGATAAAAAAGGTTTGACAGGCTAAAAATAAGGAAAAAAGGCTGGCTGGGAAGCAAGGATTCGAACCTTGATTGCATGATCCAGAGTCATGAGTCCTACCATTGGACGACTTCCCAGCACGGGAAGCTATCATACAAAAAACGACGGCGCTTTTCAAGTTCGTGCGGCGGCGGATCGACTTGGGGACACGTCACCGATGAGGGGAATTCTGGGGACACGTTACCGATTTAAGAAAATCGATACATGTCCCCAGAATTCCCCAAGTCGAATTGACACCCGGAGGGCGTGGTGGTAATATGGCTGACTCGTAAATCCCGATGGCCAAAAAGCACTGGGTCCGACTCGGCATCATCTTCTTCCTGACCGTCGTCTTCCTGTTCTTCTTCGTCCGGAGCGTTAAATGGGGCGAGGTCCGGGGCTACCTGCTGGACATCAACGTCCCGTTCTTCGTCCTGTCGATCGTCCTCGTCCCCCTTCACCTGCTGACCCGGGGGTTCCGCTGGAAGTACCTCCTCGTCCATGAAAAGCCGGATATCAGCGTCTACAACCTGTTCGCCGCCAACGCCGTCGGGTTCACGGTCAACCTCATCTTTCCGGGGAGACTCGGCGAGCTCGTCAAACCGCTCTACCTGGCCAAGAAGGAAAACCTCCGCAAGGGATTCTGCCTGGGAACGGTCGTCGTCGAGAGGACCTTCGACATCTTCGTCATGTGCGCCCTGCTCGGGGCTTTCATGCTGGCCCGCCCCCTGTTCGTCAAGATCCTCCCCGTGGACAAGGATGTGGCCTCGAACCTCACCCTGTGGGGCGGCATCGGGGTCGCCTTCGCCACCGTCCTCCTCTTCCTGACCCTGGCCCTGTACTTCTTCAAGGACCGAACCCTCCGCGTCATCACGGCCGTCCTGCGGCCCCTGCCCGAGCGCTGGTCCGCCAAGATCCTCGAGCTCATCCGCGAATTCATCGAGGGCCTCAAGTTCTTCCGCTCGCCGGCCAACATGCTCATGTACGGCCTGATGTCCTTCGTCGTCTGGCTGGGCATCGTCTTCTATTACTGGATCTTCTTCCTGGCCTACAAACAGCACGTTCCCTATTTCTTCCTGATTCCCTACTGCTTCCTGGTCATGATCGGGGCCTCGATCCCGACGCCGGGCATGGTCGGCGGCTATCATTACTTCAGCAAGCTGGCCATGACCTCCATCCTTCGGATGAATCCCAGCCTTGCCTTCGCCATGACGACCGTCGTCCACGCCATCCAGCTCGTGGTGACATGCCTGATCGGCTATGCTATATTATGGAAGGAAGGTCTGTCCCTCTTTCAGCTTAAACACCTGGGAGATCGTGAGGCCCCATGAGATGCCCGTTCTGCGGTTTCCTGGAGAGCAAGGTCATCGATTCCCGGGAAAGCAAGAAGGGCCTCTCCGTCCGCCGGCGCCGCGAGTGCCTTTCCTGCCAGCGCCGGTTCACGACCTACGAGAAGATCGAAGAGCTTCCCTATATGGTCGTCAAGAAGGACGGCAGCCGTCAGCCGTTCGACAGCCAGAAGCTTCTCAAGGGCATGATGAAGGCCTGCGAGAAGCGTCCCATCCCGATGTCCCGGCTGGAGGAAATCGTGGAGGAGCTTGAGACGAAGCTCCAGGAGCGGCCCGAGAAGGAGATGACGGCCTCCGAGATCGGCCAATTCGTCATGGAGCGGCTCAAGTCCCTGGACAAGGTCGCCTACGTCCGGTTCGCCTCGGTCTACCGGGAGTTCAAGGACGTCATGGAGTTCAAGCAGGAACTTGAGCATCTCCTGAAGGAACGCTGACTCCAGGCCGGAAGGGTCCATGGTCCGGAGAATCAAGCCGGTCACGCGAGCCAGCAGGGCCGAGACTCGCGTCCGCCGACTCGGGGCGGAGCCCTTGGTCCGGGAGAGGGAGGTCTTGCGGATATTCGAGACCTGGGGCCCCAGCCTGGACGTCGGCGGGACGAAGGACGAGATCGTGGTCGAGACCGAGCTCGCCGGCGTCGCGCGGGAGGACGTCGAGGTCATCCTGTGCGGGAACCGGCTCGAGATCAGGGGCATCAAGCGGGAGACGGCCCTGCCGACGGGCGCCCGCTTCCTACGCCTCGAGCGGGCCTATGGAAGCTTCCGGCGCATCGTCGTCCTTCCGGCGGCCGTCGCCCCCGAGCGGGCCAGGGCCTGTCTCGAAAACGGAATCCTGACCGTCCGCCTGAAGAGACGGGGGCCCGGCGAGCCCCGCCGGAAGCCGCGCCGCCCGGGCCGGGGCTAAATTACAAGAGGTTCATGATGGCAGAGAAAGATGCAACGAACGAAGAACCGATCGAAGAGATCATCGACGAGAAGAACCAGAAGCTCCAGATCCCGGCCAAGCTCCCGGTCCTCCTGCTCAGGGACATCGTCGTCTTCCCCTACATGATCGTCCCCCTGTTCGTGGGGCGCGAGAAGTCCAAGAACGCGATCGACCTGGCCCTGTCCTCCCACCGGATGATTCTCCTGGTGACCCAGAAGGACATGGAGATCGAGGAGCCCAAGCGCGAGGACATCTACGACGTGGGCACGGTCGCCATGATCATGCGGATGCTCAAGCTCCCCGACGGCCGAGTCCGCATCCTGGCCCAGGGCCTGGTCCGGGCCCGGATCGATCATCTTGAGGAGGAGGCGTCCCTCTACACGGCCGCCGTCCAGGTCCTGCCCGAACCCGACCCGGTCGAGAAGACGATCGAGACCGAGGCCCTCATCCGCAACGTCCGGAGCGACCTGGAAAAGGCCGCCTCGCTCGGCAAGATGCTGGCCCCCGAGGTCTTGATCATCGCCGCCAACGTCGAGGAGCCGGGACGGCTGGCCGACCTGACCGCCTCGAACCTCGAGCTCAAGGTCGGCGAGGCCCAGCAGATCCTGGAAGTCATCGATCCCGTCCAGCGGCTTAAGAAGGGATACGATCTGCTGAGCCGGGAAATCCAGCTCCTCGACGTCCAATCCCGGATCTCGTCCGAGGCCAAGGGCGAGATGGACAAGATGCAGCGCCAGTATTTCCTCCGCCAGCAGATGAAGGCCATCCAGAAGGAGCTGGGCGAGGGCAGCGAGCTCCAGGAGGAGACCAAGGTCTACCAGGACAAGCTCCGCAAGCTCAAGGTGGCCGCCGAGGTCCGGGAGGAGCTCGACAAGCAGATCAGCCGGCTGGCCCAGATGCACCCCGAATCGGCCGAGACGACCGTCCTCCGCAACTATCTCGACTGGATGTTCGCCCTGCCCTGGGACAAGAGCACGGTCGACAACCTCGACCTCAAGAAGGCCAAGACCATCCTGGACGAGGACCACTACGGCCTGGACAAAGTCAAAGAGAGGATCCTGGAGTACCTGAGCGTCAGGAAGCTCTCCAAGAAGATCAAGGGGCCCATTATTTGTTTCGTCGGCCCGCCCGGCGTCGGGAAGACCTCGCTCGGGAAATCGATCGCCCGCGCCCTGGGCCGGGAGTTCCATCGGATCTCGCTGGGGGGCGTCCACGACGAGGCCGAGATCCGCGGCCACCGCCGGACCTACGTCGGGGCCCTGCCGGGGCGGATCATCCAGGGCCTGCGCCGGGCCGGCTCCAACAACCCCGTCTTCATGATGGACGAGGTCGATAAGATCGGGGCCGACTTCCGGGGCGATCCGTCATCGGCCCTGCTCGAAGTCCTCGACCCCGAGCAGAACTTTTCCTTCCGGGATCATTACCTGGGCGTCCCGTTCGACCTGTCCAAGGTCATGTTCATCACGACGGCCAACCTGATCGACCCCATCCAACCCGCCTTCCGGGACCGGATGGAGATCATCGAGCTCCCCGGCTACACCGAGGAGGAGAAGCTCCAGATCGCCGAGCGCCACCTCGTCCCCAAACAGGTCAAGGAGCACGCCCTGACCCCGCGCTTGATCGCGATCACGGAAGGGGCCATCCAGAGGATCATCGGCCAGTACACGCGCGAGGCGGGCGTCCGGAACCTGGAGCGGGAGATCGCCTCCCTCTGCCGCAAGGTCGCCCGCAAGGTCGCCGAGGGCCGCCGGACCCGGACCCGGATCACTTCCAAGAGCGCCGAGACCTTCCTGGGGCCGCCCAAAATCTTCAAAGACCAGCTCCTCCGGACGGACCATATCGGGATCACGACCGGCGTCGCCTGGACCGAAACGGGAGGGGAGATCCTTTTCGTCGAGGCGACCAAGATGAGGGGCAAAGGGAACCTGACCCTGACCGGGTCGCTGGGCGAGGTCATGAAGGAATCGGCCCAGGCCGCCCTGAGCTATATCCGGACCCACGCCGACGAGTACGGAATCCCCGGCCGCTCCTTCTCCGACTTCGACTTCCACATCCACATCCCCGAGGGGGCCATCCCCAAGGACGGGCCCTCGGCCGGTGTCACCATGGCGACCTCGCTCATTTCGGTCTGCACCGACATCAAGGTCCGCCGCGACATCGCCCTGACCGGGGAGATCACGCTCCGGGGGATTATCCTGCCCGTCGGCGGCATCAAGGAAAAGGTCCTGGCCGCCCAGCGGGCCGGCATCCGCAAGATGATCCTGCCCCTCCCCAACAAGAAGGATCTCATCGACATCCCCAAGTACATCCGGGCCCGGATGGAGTTCATCTTCGTCGAGGAGATCGGGGACGTTTTCAGGCAGGCCCTGGTCAGGCCGATTCGGTTGAGGAAAGCCAAGAAGGCCCGGAAGGGTTAAAGCCGGGTTCCCTCGAATACGATTTCGGCCGGACCCGACTGGAGGACCCGGTCCTCGGTCCATTCCACGATGAGCCGGCCCAGGGTCGTCCGGACCGCGACCGTCCGGTCCGTCAGGCCTTTAACCATGGAGGCGACGGCGGCCGCGCAGGCCCCGGTCCCCGAGGCCAGGGTTTCCCCGACGCCGCGCTCCCAGAACAGGACCTCGATCTCGCCCTGGTTGAGGACATGGATAAATTCGACATTGGTCCGGTTGGGAAAGAAGGGATGGGACTCGATTTCGCTCCCGATCTGGTGCCATTCGATCCGGTTTGGGAAGCGGTCGACGAACACTCCGCAGTGGGGGTTTCCCATCGAGAGGATGGTGACCGGGTAGGCCTTCTGGCCGATCGTCAGGGGGTAGTCGACGATCCGATCGTGGACGGCGCCGTCGTCGAAGGGGATGTCCGGCGAGGCGAACTTGGGCCGGCCCATCTCGGTCCGGATCTCGTAGAGGACTCCTTCGGAGTTGATCAGCTCGCAGGTCCTGTCCCCGGCCGTCGTCAGGAAACGAATCCGGGGCGGCGCGATCATCCCGCGCTGGAAAAGGAAAGCCGCCGCGCAGCGGAGGCCGTTTCCCGAAATCTCGGCCTCGGAGCCGTCGGCGTTGAAAATCCGGAACCGGACCAAGCCGGCCGCCGCGTCCTCGACCGCGATCAGGAGAAGGCCGTCGGCCCCGATGCCGGTATGGCGGTCGCAGACCTTCCGGACGAAGTCTCCGAGCGTTCCGGCCGGGCGAAGGTCCCGCTGATCGATGACTACGAAGTCGTTGCCCAGCCCGTGGAGTTTGGAGAATTTCATCCCGGGATCCGCAGGGTCACGATCGTCTCCTGGACGCCGCCGTCCTGTTCGCGGTGGATGAGGAGCATGAGGGGATCTCCGGGCCGGGCCTGCTTGAGAACGGCCTCGAGATCCTGGATTCGGCTTGCCGGGCGGCGGTTGATTTCGAGGATGACGTCCCCGGCCGCGAGTCCCTTGCGCTCGGCCTCGCTGTAGGGACGCACTTCGCTGATGAGGAGGCCTTCCTGGACCCGGAGCTCCTGGCGCCGGGCCAGGGAGGGAGTCAGGGCGATCACGGAGATGCCGATGTCCTTGCCCGATTCGACCGCGGCCGGGTCCTTTCCCTGCGGCTCGCGCTCGGCCACGACGGCGGTCGTCGTCCGCTCCTTCTCGTCGCGGATGTACTTGATCTCGACCTTGGAGCCGGGTTCCGTATCGGCGATCTTGAAGCGGAGGTCGTTAGGATTTTCAATGGGCTGGCCGTTGACAGCGACGATGACGTCGTAGCGCTTGAGTCCGGCCTTGTCGGCCGGACTGTCAGCCGTCACATCGTTGAGCAAGCCGCCCTTGTTGCTCTGCAGGTTTAGGCTTTTCCGGACGTCTTCGGTGATGGGTGAGATCTCCACGCCCAGGAAGCCCCGGATAACCCGGCCCTTGTCCTTGAGCTGGGAGACGACCTTCTTAGCTAGGTTGGCGGGGATAGCAAAGCCGATCCCGATATTCCCCCCAGTCGGGGACAGGATATTGCTGTTGATGCCGACGACCTCGCCCTTGAGGTTGACGAGAGGGCCCCCGCTGTTGCCGCGGTTGATGGCCGCGTCGGTCTGGATATAGTCTTGATAATCGGGAACGTTAAGGCCCGTCCCGAGCTGACGACCTTTAGCGCTGACGATGCCGGCCGTGACCGTGTGCTCCATGCCGAGGGGATTGCCGATGGCCAGGACCCATTCCCCGACCTTGAGCTGGGAGGAATCGCCGAGCTCGACGGCGGGGAAGTTCTTGCCCTCGATCTTGATCAGGGCCAGGTCGCTCCTGGGATCGGTCCCGACGACCTTGGCCGTGTACTCTTCGCCCTGGACCGTGGTGACCGTGACCTTGGTCGCGTTCTCGACAATGTGGTTATTGGTGATGATGTAGCCGTCGGGCGATTGGAAGAAGCCGGTCCCCTGGGAATAGGACTTGTATTCCCGCTCGCGGCCCCTGGGCGTTCCGAAAAAGCGATCCCAGAAGTCGTCGAAGGGCGATTCCTCGAAGAACCCGGAGGCGGAAGCCTTTTCCAGCTTTTCGGAGACGACTTTAACGACGGCCGGGCCGACCTTTTCCGAAATCCGGACAAAGTCCAGGTCGGGCTTGACTTGGGGGGCCGAAGCGTAGAGGTTGCCCGAAAGGGTCGACGATTTATCGGGAACGTCGGCGCCGGCCGGGGCGTTCTTGCCCGGATGATAGAGGAAGAGATAGCCGGCGACGATAAGACCCAGCAGGAAGCTGGCCAGGGAGAAGCCTATGATTTTTTTCATATCCAATCCTCCAGATGAAGATTTTCACCCGTTCGCCGACGCGAAGCCCGCCTTGCGGGGACGAGAAGCGCGGCTCAGGGTCAATACTCATGAGCCTGAAACGCCTCATGAGTACAGGCGCTCCAACAACTGAAATGGGAAGTCCCACAGACGTGAGTCTGTGGAGCTTCCGCCCTGGCCAAGCCCGGGCTTTCAGTACTCATGAACCGGATACGGTTCATGTGTGCCGGCATTCATGCCGGCACTCATAAGCCTGGAACGGCCTATGAGTACAGGCGAAGACGCCGGGAGTCGAGGGTTTGACGATAGCACACTCCATAACTTATTTCAAACGATCGGAGGGCCGGAAAAAGTTGCATTCGGGCTCCCGGCAAGGGTATCATCGGGCCGCCGGGCGAGGCATGAAGAGCAAGACGCGGAACGGAATTCTGATCGTCCTCGAGGGAATCGACGGGGCGGGCAAGTCCACCCAGGTCGCCCTCCTGGCCGGGAAACTCCGGGAGATGGGGCGCAAAGTGGCCGTCTTCCGGGAGCCGACCGACGGCGTCTGGGGGCGCAAAATCAGGGATAAAGCCAAACGGGCCGGGTCCCTGACGGCCGAGGAGGAATTGGATCTTTTCCTGAAGGACCGGCGTGAAAACGTCGAAAAGAACATCAAGCCGGCTTTGGAACGGGGCGAGACGGTCATCCTGGACCGCTACTACTTCTCGACGATCGCCTACCAGGGCGCCAGGGGGCTGGATACCGGGCGCATCCGGCGCCTCAACGAGGAGTTCGCCGTGCCGCCCGACCTCGTCTTCATCCTCGACCTCGACCCGGAGAGGGGACTGGGGCGGATCCGGGACCGCGGGACGCGGGACGAGCTCTTCGAGCGGGAGGATTACCTTCGCAAGGTCCGGTCCATCTTTCGGCGTTTCAGGGGCGGGCGGTTCGTGGCGGTCGACGCTTCGGAGCCGGCCGAGGCCGTCCACCACAAGATCTTCGCAAAAATAGCGGAGTTAATATGACAGGCGAGAACGAACCGGGCAGGAAGAAGCCCGTCTTTATCATCAAGATCCGCAAGATCGACAAACGCAGGCTCTTGAGGAGAAGCCTCCTCGCTTTCCTCTTCCTGACCGCCATCGGCCTGGGCGTCGCGGTCGGGTTTTACGTGGGCGCCCGCCGCAATCTCCCCGATGTCGAAGAGCTCGAGCGATTTCAGCCCAAGATCATCACGACCATCTACGCCGAGGACGGAAAGCCCGTCAAGGAGTATGCCGAGGAACGCCGGATCGTCATTCCCTACGAGAAGATTCCCGATCTGCTCAAGAAGGCCATCATCGCGACCGAGGACCCGCGTTTCTATCGGCACAAGGGCATCGACTACCGGGGAATCCTCCGGGCTGTCAAAGAGAACCTTAGACTCGGCCGCCGTGGCCGTCTCGAGGGCGGCAGCACCATTACCCAGCAGCTGGCTCGGGAATATTTCCTTTATACGCAGCAGACCCTGTC